>Ga0233377_1000525_pt1 | contig 17132 bp, 20 predicted proteins | sample ElkDunMinimDraft_6_FD_191540 | JGI IMG/M metagenome (GOLD analysis project Ga0233377, IMG submission 191540) | Fecal eukaryotic communites from dung pellets of Tule Elk in California, USA - Elk Dung E36 | ecosystem: Host-associated > Mammals > Digestive system > Large intestine > Fecal | place...
CGCGCACGTCAATGACGAACTGACCCACGCCGGGTTTCGTCGCAGCCAGAACATCGCCTATCGTCCCGCCTGCGAGGCCTGCGACGCGTGTGTCTCGGTGCGGCTTCCGGTAGCCGAATTCGTCTTCTCGCGCTCTCAACGCCGAATTCTGCACCGCAACGACGATCTGAGCCACGATCTGGTCGAGGCCGAGGCGACCATGGAGCAGTTCGACCTGCTGCGCCGCTATCTGTCCGCCCGCCATCCCGAGGGCGGCATGGCGGCCATGAGCTGGCTGGACTACGTCGCCATGATCGAAGACACGGCGGTCCGCACTCATCTGATCGAATACCGCAGGCCCTCACTTGATGATGGGCCGGGCGAACTGGTCGGTGTCGGTCTGACCGACTTGCTCAATGACGGCCTTTCGATGGTCTACAGCTTCTTCGATCCCGAGCTGTCCGAGCGCAGCCTGGGCCGGTTCGCCATTCTGGACCACCTGCGACAGGCGGCCATGGTCGGTCTGCCCTTCGTCTATCTGGGCTATTGGGTGCGTGGCTCACGCAAGATGGACTACAAGGCCGACTTCCGCCCGATGGAGCAGCTGACCCGCCAGGGCTGGGAGCGGATCGCTCAGCCCGCAGAAGGCACCGACATTGAGTAGGTCGGCGCAGGCGAGGCGGCCTGCCCGTTCCAAGGACCCGGATCGCGCCCGCCGCCGAACTTGATCAGCGCCTCGATGCGCTTTGAGATCGGCGGGTGGGTGGCGAACCATTCCTCCAGACCCTTGCCGTTCGGCTGGTTGTCCAGGAACATCTGCTGCACTTCGTCTGGCCCCTCGACCGAAGAGCGCCCCTCGATCTTGCGCAGGGCGCCGATCATGGCGTCGGGATTCTTGGTTAGCTCGACCGCACCGGCGTCGGCCACATATTCCCGCGTTCGCGACAGGGTCATGCGGATGACGATGGCCAGGCCATAGCCCAGCGCTGCAATGGCCAGTCCGATCAGGATCAGCGGCAGGGCGTTCTTGTTTTCCTCGCGACGTCCGCCACGCATGAAGAAGAGATTGCGCAGCACCAGTTCCGCCACCACGCTGAGGATGCCGGCGAAGATGGAGGCGATCACCATCGTCCGCACATCCTTGTTGATGACGTGCGTCAGTTCGTGGGCCAGCACGGCCTCCAGCTCGTCCCGGTCCAGCACCTGCATCAGCCCGCGGGTGACGGTGACGCTGTAGCGCCCTTCGTGCAGACCGCTGGCGTAGGCGTTCAGAGCACCGGTCTCGATGATGCGCAGCGTGGGCGTCTGCATGCCGCGAGAAATCGCCAAGTTTTCCAGCAAGTTGTATAGCTCTGGCTCAGATCGTCTCTCAACCTTTCGGGCGCCGGTCATGGCGTCGATCATGCTCTGATTGGCGAACCAGGCGATGGCGAACCAGATGGCCGAGGCGACGACCGCCAGCGGCACCGTCGTGGTCAGCCAGCTAGCGGCCAGGGCCATGTCGGCATCCAGCCCCCGGCCTGCATTGGGCAGGATGCCGAACCCCATCAGCACCAGCTGAAGCCCGTACAGGATGGCGACCATCAGCACGGGAAACCCGGCCAGCAGGATCGCCGACCGGGTGTTGTTCGCCCAGATGTGGGTCTGAAGCCCGACCGCAGCCATGATGCGTTAGAACTTCACCGACGGCGGGGCGGCGTTCATGGCCGCACGATCGCCCTCGCCCACGTCGAAGAAGGGCTTGTCCGAGCCGAAACCGACCAGGGCGGCGAACAGGACGGTCGGGAACTGCTGACGCACCGCGTTGAACTCGGACACTGCGTTGTTGAAGAAGCGGCGAGCGGCGGCGAGCTTGTTCTCGATGTCCGACAGTTCGGCCTGAAGCTGCTGGAAGTTGGCGCTGGCCTTCAGGTCGGGATAGGCCTCGGACACGGCGAACAGACGGCCCAGGGCGCCGGTCAGCATGTTCTCGGCCTGGATCTTGTCGTTGACCGACGTGGCCCCGGCGGCGGCGGCGCGGGCCTGGGTCACGGCGGCCAGGGTGCCAGCTTCGTGTGTGGCGTAACCCTTTACGGTCTCGACCAGATTGGGGATCAGGTCCTGACGCTGCTTCAGCTGCACATCGATGTCGGCGAACGACTGATCAGCGCGCTGATTCAGCGCCACCAGTTTGTTGTAGGCGCCGACGACGGCGAACAACACCACGGCGACGATGACGGCGATGACGATCAAGGTGATGAACATCTGCTTCTCCAACCCGACCCGAAGCGGGCCTTGCGGGGATTATGACAAGAGACCGGCGGCGCCGGAAATGAAATCGGCGTCAGGTGGGGCCTATCGGAATTTCCGCATCCCGCGTGGGCCCTGCCTCCCTGCCCCGGCGCGTTTGCCCAGCCAGTCCTTCCAGTCGGGCCAGTTGCGGCGACGACCGCCGCCATCCGCCCACTCCGGTCCGGTTTCGGCGCTGAACACCGCGACATCGACCAAGCCGCCCTGTTTGTAGGACTGCAGCTTCACGCCCTTGCCCCGGCCCATTTCGGGCAGTTCGGCGATGGGGAAGATCAGCGCCTTGATATTGTCGCCGATGGTGGCGACGTGGTCGCCGGTGACGCGCAGGGCCACCTTCAGTTCGCCATTCAGCACCTGTTTGCCGCCGCGCTTTTGGGCCAGAAGATCATTCTCCGGGGCGATGAAGCCATAACCCGCAGTGGAGGCCACCAGCAGTTTTGCGCCTGCCTGGTGCGCCAGAAGGTTCACGATCTCGGCCTTCTCATCCAGATCGATCATCAGGCGCAGGGGTTCGCCGTGGCCGCGTCCTGAGGCCAGCTTGTCGGCGCCGATGGTGAAGATGCGCCCGTCAGACGCCGCCACCAGCAGTTTGTCGGTCGTATGGGCCGGGACCAGGAAGGCCAGGCTGTCGCCCTCCTTGAACTTCAGCTCAGACGGATCGTCGACCTTGCCCTTGGCGGCGCGGATCCAGCCGCGTTCCGACAGGATGACGGTGATGGCTTCGCGCGGAATGAAAGCCTCGACGGCGGCGGCCAGCGCCGAGGTGTCGACCGCCTCGGCGATGGTGGTGCGGCGCGGCGAGATCATCGCCTTGCGAACAGCCTCGAGGTCCTTGCCGACCTGCTTCCACTGTTTGGCGGGCGTAGTGGACAGCGATTGCAATGCCGCAAGTTCTTCGGCCAGAGCCTTGTATTCATTCTCGATCGTCATTTCCTCGATCCGCGCCAACTGACGCAGTCGAGTGTCGAGGATGAAGTCGGCCTGAAGCTCCGTCAGGCCGAAGCGGGCGATCAGAACCGCCTTGGGCTGCTCCTCCTCGCGAACAATGCGGATGACCTCGTCGAGGTTGAGGAAGACGATCCGCAAGCCTTCCAGCAGGTGCAGCCGCTTTTCGACCCGTTCGATCCGCCAGTGGGCGCGGCGCACCAACACTTCGCGGCGGTGATCCAGGAAGGCCTGCAGACAGGGTTTCAGCCCCATGACGCGCGGCGTGCCGGTGGCGTCCAGCACATTCATGTTGATCGGGAAGCGGACCTCCAGATCGGAGAGCTTGAACAGGCTCTCCATCAGCACTTCGGGCTCAACCGTGCGCGACTTGGGCTCCAGCACCAGGCGGATGTCCTCGGCGGATTCATCGCGGACATCGGCCAGGAGCGGCGCCTTCTTGTGCTCGATCAGGTCGGCCAGATCGGCGATCAGCTTGGACTTCTGCACCTGATACGGCATCTCGGTGACGATGATGCGCCAGACGCCGCGGCCCAGATCCTCGGTCTCCCAGCGCGCGCGCAGACGCACTCCGCCCCGGCCGGTCTCATAGGCGTCCAAGATGGAGGCGTGTCCTTCGACCGCCACGCCGCCGGTCGGGAAATCCGGTCCCGGCACGATCTGGGCCAGTTCCGCAGTCGTGGCCTCGGGCCGCTCCAGCAGCAGATGGCAGGCGTCGATCAGTTCGCCGACATTGTGCGGCGGGATGGAGGTGGCCATGCCCACGGCGATGCCCGACGAGCCGTTGGCCAGCAGATTGGGAAAGCCCGCAGGCAGGACGACCGGCTCTTCGTCCTGATCGTCATAGGTGGGACGGAAGTCGACGGCGTGCTGGTCGATGCCCTCCATCAGCAGGACGGCGGCGGGCGTCAGCTTGCACTCGGTGTAGCGCATGGCGGCGGCGCTATCGCCGTCGATGTTGCCGAAATTCCCTTGCCCGTCGACCAGCGGATAGCGTTGCGAGAAGTCCTGGGCCAAGCGCACCAGGGCGTCATAGATGGAGGCGTCGCCGTGCGGGTGATAGCCACCCATGACCTCGCCGACGACCTTGGCGCATTTGCGCGCCGCCGCCTGGGGGTTCAGCCGCATCTGGTGCATGGCGTACATGATGCGCCGGTGCACAGGCTTGAAGCCATCGCGCACGTCCGGCAAGGCGCGGTTGGTGATGGTGGACAGAGCATAGGCCAGATAGCGACGGCTCAGGGCCTCGCTCATCGGCTCGTCAATGATGCGTCCGCCTTCCGGCGGCGGGGTGTGAATGGTCATGGGTGTTCGAATCAACCGTGAAGACCTGCAAGTCTAGACCACACGAGCCCTGACATGGCGTCTTCGAGCGCCTAACTGTGGACGGCCTAGAGGATGACGATGATGCAGACCGCTCTGACCCGCCGACTGGGGCTGATCCACCCGATCATTCAGGCCCCGATGGCGGGAACATCGACGCCGGAACTGGCGGCGGCTGTGTCAAACGCAGGGGCGCTGGGCTCCATCTCGATCGCTTCTGTCGATGCGGTTGAGGGACATCGCCAGATACGGGCGCTGAAAGCGCTGACGGCGCGGCCTTTCAACGTCAACCTTTTCTGCCACGCGCCGGCGCCCGCCGATCCCTCGCAAGATCAAAGGTGGATTGATCACTTGCGGCCGATTTTCGCAGAGTTTGACATCGCGCCGCCGGAAACGCTGAAAGACATCTACGAAAGCTTCCTGACCGACGACGCCAAACTGGCGCTCCTGCTGCAGGAAAAGCCCGCCGTGGTCAGCTTCCATTTCGGCCTGCCCCAGGCCGAAAAGATCGCCGCACTCAAGGCCGCCGGCTGCATTCTGATCGCCACCGCCACCACGCCCGAAGAAGGCCGTCTATGCCAGGCGGCGGGCGTCGATATTGTGGTGGCGCAAGGCGTCGAGGCCGGAGGACATCGCGGCGTCTTCGATCCAGCCGACGACCCTCGCTTCGCCACCCTGCCCCTGACGCGGCTGCTGGCGCGTCAACTGGACATTCCCGTCATCGCGGCGGGTGGAATCATGGACGGCGCGGGGATCGCAGCCGCCTTGGCTCTAGGGGCTGTCGGGGCGCAATTGGGCACCGCCTTCGTCCCCTGTCCTGAGTCCTCAGCCAATATGGCCTATCGCGCCGCCCTCACCGGGCCACGCGCCGAACGCACCCGCGTCAGCCCTGTGATCTCGGGCCGCCCGGCGCGAGGGATCGAAAACGCTTTCATGCAACGCGCCGATGAGGCGTTGGTCGCGGCCTACCCGCGCGCCTACGACCTCGGCAAGGCCCTGAACACCGCCGCCAGCGCTCAGGGGAATGACGGCTATGCGCCGCAATGGGCCGGACAGGCGGCGCCGCTGGTTCGTGCCGTGCCTGCGTCCGAACTGGTGCGGCTTCTGTCGGAGGAACTGGATGAGGCTGTGCGGGGCCTTGCCGGCCTGATCTAAAGCCGCCCCTCATCCCGCAACTTATCGATTAGCCACACCCGTGCGGGCGGGATGGGTCGGTTCTGGGGGTGGAAGACGAACTGCTCAAGGAAATGGCCGGTCAGGTCCAGCCCGTCACCGACGTCGCCATCACTTAGGCCCGCCTGAGCGCCCAGTATGAAGGGCGGCAGTTTCAATAGTTTGTCGGCGTAGGGTGCGCCGGCGTCGCGGCTGACGGCGCGGCCGGTGCGCGGGCTGACCCAGATCAGGTCGTCCATGTCGCCCGTGACGGCGCAGCGGCTGAGATCCAGGCCGAAGCCCAGATCGTCCAGCAGCCCCGCCTCGAAGCGCACGAAGATGGCGGGCCAGATGTGGGGGATGGCGAAGGCGCTCATCAGCGCTTCAAAGGCCAGAAAGGCGCCGGGGTGCGGCTCCCGCTCCGGCAGCGCGCCTTGCGCCACCGCCGCCGCAGCCGCCAGTCCGGTCAGGGCCAGGGCGTCGTCGAACAGGGCGCTGGGCCCCTCGCCCACCGGCTCCAGCCGCGCCGAGCCGAGATTGTCTGAAGTGCGGGCGCGGTAATCGACAGCTACCCGTGCGCCCGCCTGAAGAAAGGGCTTCATCTTGCGCGACGCCCCACCGGCGACATAGGCGGCGCGCCGGCCATGCCCCTCGGTCAGCAGCTCGACGATCACACCGGTGTCGCCATGCGCCCGGGCCGACAGGACGAAGGCGTCGTCTGAAAAATCCATGCCCTGCGTTAGCGCGTCGCGACGATGTTGGCCATACGTTCCACCGACATGCGTGGACCCGGAACAGGTGCCGGACTAAAGCTGAGAAGGTCTTGCTCCCCCGCAGACGCCAAGGAAACGATCAACGTCGTCATGTCTTCCTCCCGCGTTCTCAATTCCGCTCTGAAATCCCGCATTATGAGCGCCGCCGACGCTGCGGCCCTGATTCCCGCGGGCTCAACCGTAGGGATGAGCGGCTTCACCGGTTCGGGCTATCCCAAAGCTGTGCCGACGGCGTTGGCCGAGCGCATGGACGCGGCGCGGGCCAAGGGCGACCCCTTCAAGCTGAAAGTCTGGACCGGCGCCTCGACCGGGCCGGAATTGGATGGGGCCCTGGCCAAGGCCGACGGCATCGAGTTCCGCCTGCCCTACAACTCCGACCCTATCGCCCGCGAGAAGATCAACAAGGGCCAGATGGAATATCTGGACATGCACCTGTCGCAGGTGGCGCCCATGGCCTGGCAGGGTTTCCTGGGCCCGTTGGATGCGGCGGTCGTCGAGGTCTCGGGGGTTCGTGAGGATGGGTCGCTGATCCCCTCGTCGTCCATCGGCAACAACAAGACCTGGCTGGACCGCGCCGAGCGCATCATTCTGGAGGTCAATCGCTGGCAGAACCCGGCGCTGGAGGGAATGCACGACATCTATTACGGCACGGCCCTGCCGCCCGCGCGCGTGCCGATCCCGCTGACCAAGCCTACCGACCGGATCGGCGAGACGGGTTTCCGCGTCGATCCAGCCCGGGTGGTCGCCATCGTCGAGACCGATGCGCCGGACCGCAACCTGCCCTTCGCTCCGCCCGACGCCAACGCCACGGCCATCGCCGGACACTTGATCGAATTCCTCAAGCATGAGGTGAAGATGGGCCGTCTGCCCGCGCATCTGCTGCCGCTGCAGTCGGGCGTGGGCAATGTCGCCAACGCCGTGCTGGCGGGGCTGGCCGACAGCCCGTTCGAGAAGATGACAGCCTACACCGAGGTGCTGCAGGACGGGATGCTGGACCTGCTGGATTCCGGCAAGCTGACCGTCGCCTCGGCCACCGCCTTCTCGCTCAGCCCCGAGGCCGCCGCCGACCTGAACAGCCGCATGGAGCAGTTCCGCAGCAAGATCATCCTGCGCCCGCAGGAAATCTCGAACCACCCGGAGATCATCCGCCGCCTGGGCTGCATCGCCATGAACGGCCTGATCGAGGCTGACATCTACGGCGCGGTGAACTCGACCCACGTCATGGGCTCCCGCATCCAGAACGGCATCGGCGGCTCGGGCGACTTTGCCCGCAACGCCTACATCTCCTGCTTCGTCACCCCGTCGACGGCCAAGGGCGGCAAGATTTCCACCATCGTCCCCATGGCCAGCCACGTCGACCACATCACCCAAGATGTGCAGGTCATCGTCACGGAACAGGGCCTGGCCGACCTGCGGGGCCTGTCGCCGAAACAGCGCGCCCAGGTCATCATCGGAAACTGTGCCCACCCCGACTACCGCGACGCGCTGGCGGACTACTACGCCCGCGCGATGAAGGGGTCTTACGGCCTGCAGACCCCGCACCTGCTGACCGAGGCCTTGTCGTGGCACCAGCGGTTCGTGGAGACGGGGTCGATGAAGCCTTAAGGCTGGGGCGCGGGCGTCGTGGGGGCCTTGATGGCCTCCACCACCTGATCCGCGCGGTCGTTCGGCACGGCGAAGCTGAGGACGTATTGCTCGATCTTCCAGCCGTCGTCGGTCAGGCGCAACACGCCCGAGCCGCGCACCTCGCCATAGCTGGCGTTGTCCAGAACCTCGTCGAACCAGGCGATGCAACGGCAGTCGATGGGAGCGACGGTGATGGTCCGTTCGCGCGGGGCGTAGGTCCAGCCCCGGCCCTGGGCGAAATAGAGTTCGGCGTAGGCGCGGAACTGCGCCAGGCTCCACCGCTCGGTCGTGTCGGTGCCGATGAATCGGGCGTCCGGCGTGAACAGGGAGAAATAGGTGGCGCCGTCAGCGGCCCCTGCTGCGGCGTGCATATGGTTCAGCAAGGCGCCGATCTGGACCTCCGCAGGCGGCGGCGTGGCTTGAATCTGGGCCTGGGCCGAAAACAGGACAAGGGCGGCGAGTGGCGCGATCATGTCTGCGACCCTATCTGATTTTCCGTCGCCGCCAAGGAGGACTGCCATGCTGACCGTCGCCGGAATCGACCATGTGGTGCTGAGGGTGAAGGATGCGGACGCCGCCCTCGCCTTCTACCGCGACGTGCTGGGCTGTCCGGTCGAGAAGCGCAACGACGCCATCGGCCTGATCCACCTACGGGCGGGCGACAGCTTGATCGACCTCGTGCCGCTGGACGGAAAGCTGGGCGCGGCGGGCGGCGCCGGACCGGGCGTCGAGGGCCGCAACGTCGACCACATCTGCCTGAGGTTGAAGGATTACGACCCGGCCGCCGTCATGGCCCATCTGGAAGCGCACGGCGTCGCCTGCGAAGCGCCCGCCAGCCGCTATGGCGCGGGCGGCGAGGCGGCGTCCATCTATCTGCGCGACCCCGACGGCAACGGCCTGGAACTGCGCTGCTGATCGCGCCGTTTTGGTCAGGACCGCATCTGCCGGCCTCTATTTAACCGAACGGTTGACAACGAAAACCAAGGCGTGCATTTAACCACTCAGTTACAGACGAGTGACCCCATGCAAACCGACCCCCTCAGCGCCAAGTTCGCCGCCCTGGCCGACCCGACCCGTCGGGCCATCCTGGCGCGGCTGACCCAGGGCGAGGCCTGCGTCGGCGACCTGGCCGAACCCTTCGACATGAGCCTGCCCGCCGTGTCGAAGCATCTGAAGGTGCTGGAAAAGGCCGGACTGATCAGCCGGGGCAAGGAGGCGCAATGGCGTCCCGCCCGTCTGGAGCCGATGGCGCTGAAGGGCGTGACCGAATGGCTGGAGCACTATCGCCGGTTCTGGGACCAGAACTTCGACCGTCTCGACGCCTATCTGACCAAAATTCAAAAGGGAGACCCCAATGGCCCAAGAAACTGACGCCAACCCCTGCGAAACCGACGGCGTGGCCCACCAGCACGCCCTGGTCCTGCGCCGCGTCTTCGACGCCTCGCCGGAGCGGATCTGGAAGGCGTGGATGACGCCGGAGCTGCTGCAGCAATGGTTCGCGCCCAAGCCGTGGACGATCTCGGACGTGCAGCTCGATCCCCGCCCCGGCGGCGTCTTCAACTTCACCATGCACGGACCGGATGGCGAGCGGTTTCCTAACAGCGGGATTTTCCTGGCGGTCGAGCCGCACCGGCGCTGGATCACCACGGACGCCCTGACCCCTGACTGGGAGCCCGCGGGCCAGCCCTTCATGGTCGCCACAGTCGAGCTGACGCCGCGCGCGGACGGCAAGACCGACTATGTCGCCACCGCCCGTCACTGGAACGCGGAGACCATGAAACAGCACGAAGCCATGGGCTTCCATGACGGCTGGGGGCAATGCGCCGACCAGTTGGCCGAACTGCTGAAGACGATCTGAGCCGATGGTCGTCGCTTCGCCACCCGTCGCCGAAGCCAGCGCCCGCCCGACCCTGCGGATGCAGCGCCGGTTCGATGCGCCACGCGAACTGGTCTGGCGCGCCTGGACCCGGCCAGAGGCGCTGGTGCTGTGGATGGGGCCGGTGGAATGGCCTGCGGTGGAGGTCGTGAACGACCTGCGGGTCGGCGGCGCCTGGCGCATCCGCCTGCGCAATCCGCAGACCGGCGAGGACCTGTGGCAGGGCGGCGTCTATCGCGAGATCGTCGCGCCCGAACGGCTGGTCTTCACCTTCCGCTGGGACGAGAGCCACGAGGACGGCCCGCCGGTCGACACAATGGTCACCGTCCAGCTGAGCGAGGCGGATGACGGCGCCACCACCGTCATGGAATTCACCCACGAGGGGCTGAAGTCCGAACAGAGCCTGGCCGGCCACCGCCACGGCTGGTCCAGCACCGCCGACCGGCTGGAAGCCTGGTTGGCGGCCAACCCCGACTGAACCTGAGGAGAACGCCCATGAAGATCGTGACCAGTCTGAGCTTTCGCGGTCAGTGCCGCGAAGCCTTCGAATTCTACGCCAAGGTTCTGGGTGGAAAGATCACCGCCGCCTTCCCTTACGGCGACGGCCCGCCCGGCATGCCGATGGACGCCCGCTACAAGGACTGGATGATGCATTGCTGGCTGGAGGTCGGCGATCAGGCCCTGATGGGGGCCGACATGGATGTCGAATGGGCCAAGGGCATCGACAAGCCCAAAAACGGTTTCGACGTCACCGTGCACACCGAAGACGGCGCTGAGGCCAGGCGCTGGTTCGACGCCCTGTCCGAAGGCGGCACGACCGTCATGCCCTTCGCCGAAACCTTCTGGTCACCGGGCTTCGGCTCCCTGATCGATCAATTCGGCGTGCCGTGGATGATCAACATCATCGCCGCCGAAGGCTGGTCACCGGCCCAGGCGTAGATCAGGTCTTGAGGCCGGTTGGGAACGGTCGACCCATGGCCTCGGCCATGGCCTGCTGCACGACCAGGAAGACCTCGTCGCGCTGGTGATAGTCATTGGTCAGGACAATGACAGCGATGCGCTCATCCGGCTCCCAGCTGACCAGATTGCGGAAACCCGCCCAACTGCCGGTGTGATAGATCTGGGGCGCCGAGAATTCGGGCACAGCCCCGGTTCCCAGATCGCCGGTGAACAGACCGAAACCCCAGCCGCGCGGGCGGGCTCCGGGGCGCAGGCCCTGATCCGGCGGCGCATGGTTGGCGATCATCTGGGCGTAGCTTCGCGACGACAACAGATGGCCGCCGTGCAGGGCCCGCTCCCATTTCAGCATGTCGTCGGCGGTCGAATACAGGGCCCCGGCGCCGGGAATGATGGAAACGTTGGCGTTGGTGCGCTCGCTCTTGCCGCCTGCGTCCTGGACATAGCCCTTGACGATGCCGTGGCCGCCGTCGTCGATGTCGGAGCCGGTGTCGGCCATGCCCAGCCGGTCGAAGAAGGCCTGGCGCAGATAGGCGTCCAGCGGCAGGCCCGAGGCCTTTTCGACCACAGCCGCCAGCAGGTTGTAGCCGGCGTTGTTGTAATCGGCCTTGGTCCCTGGCTCGAAGCGCGGGCGATACAGGATGGTGTCGGCGGTCAGCTCGTCCAGCGTCGCGTGCGTGCCGCGCCGCATGCCCCAGCCGGGCCGGTCCATCAGGTCCGGCAGGCCCGAGGTGTGCGCCATCAGATGCGACAGACGCATCGTCTCCCAGCCTTGCGGGCAAGGCGTGATCCAGCGGCAGACCGGGTCGTCGATCGACAGCACGCCTTCATCCTGCAAGCGCAGGATAGCGGCGGCGGTGAACTGTTTGCTCAGCGAGGCCAGGCGGAACCGCGAGGTCGGCTCCAGCGGCGTGCGCGCGGCCCGGTCCGCCATGCCATAGGCCTGACGCAGCAGGATTTCGTCGCCGCGCGTGACCAGAACCACGCCCATGAATTGATCTCGGGCGGCGATGTCGTCCAGCCGCGCCTTGAGTAGGGGCATGGCGTCGGGAACGAGCGTCAGCGGCGCGGGACCATCGGTCTCTGCCACGGCCTGATCGCCCTGCCCCTGACCCAGCCAGCCCCAGCCGACCATGCCCGCGCCCAGAACCAGAACGGCCCCGGCGACGGCGAGCAGCCGAGGGCGCATCCTAGACATCGTAGTCGAGCCCGAACTGGGCGTAGAGGGCCCGGCTGTCCTGCCATTTGGGATCGACCTTGACCGTCAGGAACAGATGCACGGGCCGGTCCAGCAGCTCGATCAGCTCCTCGCGCGACTTCTGGCCGATCCATTTCAGGGTCTGGCCACCCTTGCCCAGAACGATGGGGCGCTGGCTTTCGCGTTCGACATAGATGGTCTGTTCGATGCGGGCCGAGCCGTCGGGCTTGTCCTCGAACGACGTCGTCTCCACCGCCGCCGAATAGGGCAGTTCCTCATGGACGCGCAGATAGACCTTCTCGCGGGTGATCTCGGCGGCGAGGACGCGCATCGGCACGTCGGCGGACTGGTCTTCGGGATAGAGCCAGGGGCTGGGCGGCATGGCCCGCGCCAGCCTTCCTTTCAGGTCGTCAACGCCATCGCCGCTGAGCGCGGAGATCATATAGACCTCGGAATAGACGCCGGTTTCGAACAGTTGGTGCGACAGGGCCAGAAGGGTGTCGCGACGCATGCCGTCGATCTTGTTCAGTCCCAGGATGACTTGTTTGCCCGCCGATTTCAGATTGGCGATGATGGTTTCGGTATCCTCGGCCGACTTGCGGTCGGCGGGTGTGCCCTCGCGGCCCTCGGAGGCGATGTGCGAGGCGGCGTCGATCAAATGGACCACAACATCGGCGTCGTCGGCCCCGCCCCAGGCCGAGGCGACCATGGCCCGGTCCAGACGACGGCGCGGCGTGAAGATGCCGGGAGTGTCGACCAGAACGATCTGGGCGTCGCCCTCCATGGCGATGCCGCGCACCGGGAACCGTGTCGTCTGCACCTTCTGGGTGACGATGGAGACCTTGGTCCCGGTCAGCCTGTTGACCAGGGTGGACTTGCCGGCGTTGGGCGCGCCGATGATGGCGGCGAAGCCTGCGCGCTGGTTCGCGGTCGTGTCCTGGGGATCGGTCAAATGACGCCTTCACGTTGCAACAGGCCGATGGCGGCCGTCTTCTCCGCGTCCTGACGCGAACGCCCTTGCGCGGTCAAGGGCGGATAGCCGTCCACGGACGCTTCGACCGTGAAGGTCGGCGCGTGGTCGGAGCCGGTCCGCTCGACAATTCTATAGGTGGGGAGCGCCCTGCCCTGCCCCAAGGCCCACTCCTGCAAGGCGGACTTGGGATTGCCCACCGCCCGCGTCGGCGGCGCGGCCAGCTCGGCGGCCCAGGCCTTGTCGAAGACGATGCGGGCGGCGTCGATGCCGCCGTCCAGCCAGACAGCAGCCAGAATGGCTTCCATGGCGTCGCCCAGAACGCCTTCACGACGGCGCCCGCCCTGTTTGGCCTCACCCGGCGACAGCCGCATGGCGTCGCCGACGCCCAGAGCCTCGGCGGCGCGGGCGCAGGCGGCCTTGTCGACCAGGCCGTGCAGGCGCGACGACATCGCGCCTTCGTCGGCGTCTGGATAGTCCCGCACCAGACGGTCGGCGACCAGCAGGCCCAGCACCCGGTCGCCCAGGAACTCCAGCCGCTGATTGTCCATGAAGCGGCGGCCGCGCGCATCGCGCTCGGCGCCCTCGCCTACGCTGGCGTGGGTCAGGGCCAGTTCCAACAGGCCCGCGTCACGAAAACCGTGGCCCAGTTTCGCGGTCAGGGCGCGCACCGCCTCTGCGCGACGGTCAGCCATCAGTCGAGGACGTTGAAGAACCGGCTGGGACGGATCTTGGAGAACCAGCTGACCGGATTCCACAGCGACGCGCCCGGCTCCCACGACAGCAGAATGATCTGCGCCTTGCCGACCAGGTTCTCGGCGGGCACCAGACCCACGCCCTGGTTCTGCTCGACACGGCTGTCGATGGAGTTGTCGCGGTTGTCGCCCATCATGAAGAAGTGGCCAGCGGGCACCTCAAAGACAGGGGTGTTGTCCAGATCATTGCCCGGACCGAAGTCCTGGATGTTGAAGCTGCGGCCGCCCGGCAGGGTCTCGCGCAACTGGGTGATCTGCTGGCCGAACATGGTGGTCAGCTCGTCACTGGACGTGACCACGTCCTGCACCGGCGCGCCGTTGATGTAGAGCAGGTTGTCGATCATCTGCACCCGGTCGCCCGGCAGGCCGATCACGCGCTTGATGTAGTCGGTCTTGTTGTCACGCGGCAGCTTGAAGACGACGATGTCGCCACGCTTGGGGTCCGAACCAAACAGACGGCCCTTGAAGATCGGCGGGCTGAACGGGATCGAGTGGCGCGAATAGCCGTAGGACCACTTGGACACCACGATGTAGTCGCCCTCATACAGATTGGGCTCCATCGACGCCGACGGAATGGTGAAGGGCTGGAAGAACAGCACGCGCAGAACCAGGGCGATCAGCAGCGCATAGAAGACGGTCTTGAAGACCTCGGCGCCTTCGTTGGTCTTGTCCTTGGGGGCGCGCTTGCCCTTGCCGAACACCGGCGTGCGCCGGATGTCCTTGATCGGCGGATTGGCGTCAGCGTCGAAGGGCTTGTTCTCGTCACTCATCGAAAGGCGTTCCCAGCCGCGATCTGCGGTTCAAAGTCGATCGGTCGGTAAAGCGTCATCATGTCGTCGGCAAGGCTTCGATGACCACGAAGGCCAGAGCATAGGGGTGTTCGTCGCTCAACGTCAGATGAATCCGCATCTCGTGCCCCGGCGGCGTCAGGCGCTTCAGATGTTCGGCGGCGTTGCCGGTCAGGGCCATGGTCGGCTGGCCGGATTTCAGGTTCACCACCCCCATGTCGCGCCAATAGACGTCGGCCCGTATGCCGGTGCCCAGGGCCTTGGCGCAGGCCTCCTTGGCCGCGAACCGCTTGGCGTAGCTCCAGGCGGGTTGGGCCTTTTTGTCCGACCGGGTGCGCTCCAGTTCGGTGAAGCAGCGCTCCTTGAACCGGTCCCCGAAACGATCCAGCGAGTTCTGGATGCGCCGAATGTCCGACAGGTCCGTACCTATGCCGATGATCACCGTTTCGCCCCCGCCACGGCCTCGTCCATCGCCGTCCGCATCCGGCGGATGGCGGCGTCCAGACCCACGAAGACAGCCTCACCGATCAGGAAGTGGCCGATGTTCAGTTCCTTGATCTCGCGGATCGCCAGAACCGCGCCGGCGGTGGCGTAGTCGAGGCCATGGCCCGCATGGACCTCCAGCCCCAGAATGTCGGCCTGGGCGGCCGCAGCGGCCAGACGCTCGAACTCCACGTCGCGTTCGATTTCCGGCAGATGGCAATAGCGGCCGGTATGGAACTCCACCACCTGCGCGCCGACGGCGGCGGCGGCCTCGACCTGGGCTTCGGACGGTTCGATGAACAGGCTGACGCGAATGCTGGCCTCGGACAGCGCCTTCACCACGGGGGCGATGCGCGCCTCGTGACCGGCGACGGCCAGCCCGCCCTCGGTCGTCACTTCCTCGCGTCGTTCAGGCACCAGACAGGCGGCGTGCGGACGGTGGCGCAGGGCGATGGCCAGCATCTCGTCGGTCACCGCCATCTCGAAGTTCAGCGGCTTGTTGGCGCGACGGCACAGGGCCGTCAGCACGTCGATGTCCGCGTCGGTGATGTGGCGGCGATCCTCGCGCAGGTGGGCGGTGATGCCGTCCGCACCCGCCGCCAGGGCAGCCTCGGCCGCGCGGGCCGGGTCAGGATGAGCGCCGCCGCGCGCGTTACGAACCGTGGCGACGTGGTCGATGTTGACGCCAAGGCGGACCCTGTCACGCATTCGCATCGCCTCTTGTTTGGTCGATCAAACGGCGGCTCAGCAAAATTTCCACAAATCCGACAAGCAGCCCCAAGATCATCAATCCAAGGAGATCATCGTTGGTGAAGGCGCCGCGTCGCGCCTGCTCGATCCAGGCCAGGACAAAGGCGCCAGCGAGCATCCATCCCACAGCCTTGAACGACGAAGCCGCGTTCGCCAGCCACCGGACTTTGCCAGAGGTGGTTTTCTGCGCCGCGATCTTGGTCATGCGATGCTCCCAGAATCAGTTTTTGGCCAACCGCCGGCTGCCGGGATCCTCGACCGGCAGGGCGGCCAACTCCGGGGGCAGGGCGTCGGCCGGATAGGCCGGGACGTCCAGCGTCGCCAAGGCGATCAGAGGCACGCCGACGTCCGCCTTGCCGCCCGAGCGGTCGACGATGCAGGCGGCGGCGACGACTTCACCCCCGGCCTTCTGGATCGCGGCGATGCATTCGCGCGACGACAGGCCCGTGGTGACGATGTCCTCGACCATCACGACCTTCTCGCCCGGCTCGACGCTGAAGCCGCGGCGCAGCTTGAACTCGCCGCCTTCACGCTCGACGTAGAGCGAGCGCACATTCAGGTGGCGCGCCGTCTCATAGCCGGGAATGATGCCGCCGACGGCGGGCGAGATCGCCACATCCACCGGACCGACCGTAGCGACGATCTTGTCGGCCAGAGCCTTGCACAGGCGCTCGCAGCGGCGCGTGTCCATGAAGACCAGGTTCTTCTGCAGGAAGACCGGGCTGTGCAGCCCGGACGACAGGACGAAATGGCCTTCGCGCAGGGCGCCGGCGTCGCGGAATTCGTTGAGGACGTCTTCAGTGTTCATCTGGCCTGCATACGCGCTGACGGGCGGCGATTGAACCCGCTATTCGATGGTTTCGCCCGGTTTCAGTCCGCCCGCCAGCAGGGCGGTCCACACGCTCTCGGCATCATCAGCGAAGGCGAACAACTCCATGTCCGCCGCCTTGACCATGCCGTGCTCAATCATCGTCTCGAAGTTGATCACCGAGCGCCAGTAGGCCTCGTCGAACAGGACGATGGGAATGGCCGGCGCCTTGCCGGTCTGGCGCAGGGTCAGGATCTCGAACAGTTCGTCCAGGGTGCCGAAACCGCCCGGGAAGACCACCAGGGCGTTGGCGCGCATGGCCAGGTGCATCTTGCGCATGGCGAAGTAGTGGAACTGGAACGTCAGTTCCGGCGTCGACCAGGGGTTGGGGAACTGCTCGTGCGGCAGGGTGACGTTGAAGCCGACCGAAGGAGCGCCTGCCTCATGCGCGCCCTGATTG
>Ga0233377_1000527_pt1 | contig 17078 bp, 11 predicted proteins | sample ElkDunMinimDraft_6_FD_191540 | JGI IMG/M metagenome (GOLD analysis project Ga0233377, IMG submission 191540) | Fecal eukaryotic communites from dung pellets of Tule Elk in California, USA - Elk Dung E36 | ecosystem: Host-associated > Mammals > Digestive system > Large intestine > Fecal | place...
ATGATGTATTACTGTTTATTGGTCAAGGGGTTCCTGCGTTTGGTGCAAATTTGCCAGGCCGATCTGTAGATGAAGCTATAGTTCCTGAGAAATATAAACATATGCTAGGATCAGTAACCAAGGATAAATCTATCCCTGTGTTGAAGTCCTTTGTTGAAAACGGCGGACAGATTATTGCTGTTGGCTCATCGACAGACCTAGTTTATCATTTTGATTTAGCAGTTGAAAACCCTTTAATGGAAGATGGAAAGGATGGTAAGAAAGTAAAATTATCCAATGTGAAATACTATGTTCCTACCAGTATTCTAAAAGCAGAGGTTGATATTACAAAGCCTGAGAATTATGGATTGACGAAAGATTTAAATATTGTTTTTAATAACAGTCCAGTATTTAAATTTCAAGATTCTGATCAGTTGTATTCTTTGGGTTCAATTACATCCGACAAGTCATTGTTGAGTGGTTGGGCGCATGGGCAACAATATTTAAAAGATGTGAAAATTGGGCTTGTCTCAAAAATCGGTAAAGGGAAATTGGTAGCTATTGGACCTGAAATTACTAATCGGGCCCAAAGTCATGCAACATTTAAGATGTTGTTCAATCAACTATATCATTAATAAATAGAATAAGGGAGCAATTTGCTCCCTTATTCTATTTATTATAATTCATTTCAATTTTCAGGAATCTTCCCGTTTCTGAATTTTTCTGTTTTATCAAGTCTTCAGGTGTACCCTGGAATAATAATTTACCTCCATTCTTGCCACCTTCAGGTCCCATATCGATTACCCAGTCAGCAGTTTTGATAACATCTAAATTATGTTCAATAATTAAAACCGTATTTCCTCGGTCAACCAATCTATTGATTACCCCTAAAAGTACATTAACATCTTCGAAGTGAAGACCTGTGGTAGGTTCGTCTAAGATATAGAAAGTTTTACCAGTATCTTTTTTAGAAAGTTCAGTAGCAAGTTTTACACGTTGAGCCTCACCACCTGATAGAGTAGTTGAAGACTGTCCTAATGTGATATAACCTAAACCTACGTCCTGAAGTGTTTTTATTTTTCTATAAATGGAAGGGATGTTCTCAAAGAAACCCACTGCTTCATCAATACTCATATCCAAGACATCAGAAATTGATTTTCCGCGGTATCTAACCTCTAAAGTCTCTCTATTATAGCGTTTTCCATTACAGGTTTCACAGGGAACCTGTACATCAGGCAGGAAGTTCATTTCAATAATCTTCATACCCGCACCTTGGCAGGTTTCACATCTGCCCCCTTTAACGTTAAAAGAGAAGCGTCCGGGCTTATAGCCTCTGATTTTAGACTCTGGTAATTGTACATATAGCGCACGAATGTCAGAGAATACTCCAGTATAAGTCGATGGGTTAGATCGTGGGGTTCTACCAATTGGAGATTGATCAATTTCAATAACCTTATCTATATTTTCTAATCCTTCTATCTTATCATAAGGAAGAGGTTTGGCCTTTGCTCTAAAGAAGTGATGATTTAGAATAGGATATAAGGTACTTGTAATCAAACTGGACTTACCTGAGCCAGAAACGCCGGTTACAAGCACTAATTCTCCCAAAGGTATATCAATACTCACATTCTTCAGATTGTGTCCTTTTGCTCCTTTTAAGGATAGTTTGTGACCATTCCCTTTTCTTCTTTCTTCCGGGATTTTTATTTCCTTGGTTCCGTTTAAATAATCAGTTGTCAGCGTGTTCTCTTTCATCAATTGTTCCGGAGTACCTTGAGCAACCACTTTCCCTCCATGTACGCCAGCCGCTGGTCCCATATCAATTACATAATCGGAATGCAAGATCATGTCTTTATCATGTTCAACAACAAGAATGGAGTTGCCAATATCTCTTAAATTCTTAAGAGCATTGATTAACCTCTCATTATCACGTTGATGTAATCCTATACTAGGTTCATCCAGAATATAAAGTACATTGACTAATTGAGAACCAATTTGAGTTGCAAGTCGAATACGCTGAGCCTCTCCACCAGATAAACTCTTAGAGCTGCGGTTTAGAGTTAGGTAATTTAACCCTACATCCAATAAGAAACCAATTCTGGTTTTTATTTCCTTTATGATTTCCGTTGCGATAATGTTTTGTCTTTCAGAAAGTTTGGTTTCGATTCCATCAAACCATTCATTCAGCGCTACAATATCCATCTCAGCAAGTTGAGAGATGTTTTTATCAACCACTTTAATATGAAGAGATTCTTTTTTCAATCTCGCGCCATGACATTCTGGACAAACTACCTGAGTGCGAAATTCATCTAATCCTTGGGAATCGTCATTATATTTGGCGCTCATTTCCTCAAGCATCTTAAAGATTCCGGCAAACTGAACTTTATATTCCCTGGCACCATAAGATCCATAAGAAACCGTTAGGTTAATAGGTTCTTCTTCACCAAATAATAAATTATCGATTAATTCTTCAGGAATCTTATCAATTGAAGTCGTAAGGGCAATGTCGTATTTTTTTGCAACCGCTTTAAGCACTGCAAAATTCCAAGAATCTTTAACAGGTCCTAAAGGAATAATGGCTCCTTTTTGAATACTTAAAGTACGGTCAGGAATTACAATCTTCTTGTCTATTTCATAGATATAGCCCAAACCATCACATTTTGGACAAGCTCCATATGGAGAGTTGAATGAAAAAGTATTTGGTTGCGGTTCATCATAGGAAATTCCCGATTCCGCATCCATTAAATATCTACTGAAAAATTGTTCTTTATTTTCTTTGTTAGCAATCTTTATAATTCCCTTGGCAGTTTTTAAAGCCTGTCCAATAGAAGTAAAAAGTCTTTTTCTGCCTTCTTTTTCAACGATTACACGGTCCACGACAATTTCGATATCGTGAATTTTATACCGATCAACCTGCATCTTTGGAGCAATGTCCAAAATTTCACCATCAACACGAACTTTAGTATAACCTTGTTTTCTTATTTGTTCGAATAGTTCACGATAATGACCTTTACGCCCTTTAACAACAGGAGCAAGGATATAAATTCCCTCCCCATTGAATTCATTCAATATCCTATCTGTAATTTCATCATCCGACATGCGTTCCATTTTTTTGCCGCTGACATAGGAATATGCTTCACCGATTCTAGCATATAGCAATCTAAGGAAGTCATAAATTTCGGTAATAGTACCTACGGTTGATCTAGGGTTTTTGGAGGTTGTTTTCTGTTCGATAGAAATTACAGGGCTTAATCCTGAGATTTTATCGACATCAGGTCTTTCCATTCCACCTAAAAACTGACGGCTATAGGCAGAGAATGTTTCCATATATCTCCTTTGACCTTCAGCATATATAGTGTCGAAAGCCAAAGAGGACTTGCCACTACCACTTAATCCAGTGATTACGACAAGTTGATTTCTTGGAAATGATACGTCTATATTTTTGAGGTTATGCACTCGGGCACCAAAAACTTCTAATTCGCTTTGATCTCCGAGGTCTACTGCTTTTTTTACGGCCATTAATCTATCCTTTTAGCAAAATGCAAAGTTACAGATTTTTAGGTAGAGATTTTTAAGATGCTGAAGTCTAATCTTGTATTAGGTGAGATTATTGAAAAGTATTACCTTTATTTAACAAAGAGTAACATTTTGAGAAAATTAGACGTAAATAAAACTGAGCGAGAAATAATTGAACAAGCAATAGGGCACTGGGAACAGGAGCAGTTATTGACAAAAGAGAAATCGGAGGAGTTAAAGTCTAATCTCGATGATAAAGGTTTTGAATGGGGGATGTTGGCTCGATATGCGTTCTGGATAGCATTGGCATCACTTATTTTCTCTGTTGTGTCTTTGTTTTCTGATGGATATCTTTCAGATTTAGTTGAAAAATTTTATGAGACTCCAAATGTAATCTTCTGTTTAGGCTTTGCAGGCCTAGCCGTATTGTTCTACATACTAGGATTCAGAAATAAGGCCAAGAATCCTGAGAAGAATTTTTCAAATGAAACTTTAATGCTAGCTGGGGCCTTTTCAACGGCTGCCAGTATAGGCTTTTTGGGACAAGTGTTGGATCGGAATGATAATCATTTTACTTGGTTGTTCCTGATGTCTATTATCATTTATGCCATCCTCTCTATCAAATTATCTTCAAAGCTGTTATGGGTCTTTACGTTAGTTGCTTTAGGAATTTGGTTTGCAACTGAAACAGCATATCATAGTAATTGGGGATTTAAGTTCTGGGGGATGAATTATCCACTTCGATTTACAATTTTTGGTTTATTGCTAACTGGCTTTGCTATATTTATTCAACCTAGGATAAAATCCATTTCCATATTCCAATCAACTTCCTTTGTTGTTGGACTTTTGTATTCCATGATCGCTTTATGGTTGCTTTCTATTTTTGGAAATTATAGTGATTTCGAGAAATGGTCTAATGTTAGGCAGTATGAAATCTTTTATTGGGGAGTGCTGGGAATAGTGATTTCGTTGGGATTAGCTATTTATGGAATGAAAACTAAGGATCATGTATCAAGAGATATTGGCTTTGTTTTCTTTATTCTGAATCTATATACAAGATTTGTTGAATATTTATGGGATAATCTGAACAGAACCATCTTCTTCTTGTTGTTGGCTGTTTCCTTTTGGTTTGTCGGCAGATGGGCAGAAAGTATTTGGAAGAAGAAATAAGGGGTTTTAGTAATTTATTCCATGAACCTTTAAGAAATAGATCTCATTTTTTTCATGCTCAATTAATGGTTTCAGCTCTTGGTCTGTGAGAGAGGATGCAACAGAAACAAAAAACTTGTTGATAGATGGAATGATTGAATCCGCAATAATTTTTACACGTTCAATGTGAAATTCTGAGCTAATGATTATTAGTAAATCAGGGTTAATTTCTTCAATCACATCTTTAGATAAAGAGAAGTCCTGAACTGTATTTGTTGATGGAATTCCTTCTAGGAAGCTATTAGGGTTAATTCCTTTTAGAATTAGAAATCTTTTAGCATAGAAGAAGTGAGGTTTTTCAGAATTGTTGAAATCGTCTCCAATACCTCCAGTACATAATATTTTAGCTGATTCATTTGTGCTAGCTAAATCATATGCTCTATACAATCTATCGAAAGCAATTGCAGAAAGAAGTCCGTTTTCATCATTTGGCGCTCCTAGCACCATAATTATTGTATTCATGCTAATATTTTATAATATCAAATCTAAAAAAAATATGATTATTATAAAATATAATTTAATTAATAATTCTATAATTATAAAAAATTAACCAAAAGGAACTTAATAAAAGAAAATAATTCAAAAATTAAGAGTTAGAAATGAAAAAAGCCACCGTTCCAGGTGGCTTTAATATTTTGAAATATAATAATCTTATAAGTGGATTACCTCACCGTAAGCATCAGCAACGGCTTCCATAATTGCTTCACTCATAGTAGGGTGAGGATGAACCGATTTAATGATTTCATGACCAGTAGATTCAAGTTTACGAGCAACTACTACTTCAGCAATCATTTCAGTTACGTTTGCACCGATTAAGTGAGCACCTAAGAATTCACCATATTTAGCGTCGAAGATAACTTTTACGAAACCATCTTTAGCACCAGCAGCAGAAGCTTTACCTGAAGCAGAGAATGGGAATTTACCAACTTTGATTTCGTATCCAGCATCTTTAGCAGCTTTTTCTGTGAAACCTACGGAAGCAATTTCAGGAGAACAGTAAGTACATCCAGGGATATTGTTATAATCGATAGGGTCTACATGTAAACCTTTGATCTTTTCAATACAAGTAATTCCTTCAGCAGAAGCCACATGAGCTAATGCTTGTCCTTTAACGATATCACCGATAGCATATACGCCATCAATGTTGGTTTTATAGAAATCATCAACTAAAACACGTCCTTTATCAGTTTTTACACCAACTTCTTCAAGGCCTAAGTTTTCTATATTTGGAGTAATACCCACAGCCGATAAAACAACCTCAGCTTCTAATGTTTCAGTACCTTTTTCAGTTTTGATTGAAACTTTGCAAAGATCGCCCTTAGTATCTACTGATTGTACTTCAGATTTAGTAAGGATATTAATTCCGGCTTTCTTAAGAGATTTTTCTAATTGTTTAGAGATTTCTTCATCTTCTACAGGAACGATACGGTCCATGAATTCGACAATAGTAACTTTCGTGCCAATGGTATTGTAGAAGTAAGCAAACTCCACCCCAATAGCTCCAGAACCAACAACAACCATAGATTTAGGTTGTTTAGGAAGATTCATTGCCTGACGGTAACCGATGATTTTCTTACCATCTTGCGGAAGGTTAGGTAATTCTCTAGAGCGAGCACCAGTAGCTAAAATTGTATGTTTAGCTGTATATTCTTTCGTAGATCCATCAGCAGCTTTCACTTCGATTTTACCACCTTTTTTAATTTTTGCAGTACCCAAAATCACATCGATTTTGTTTTTCTTCATCAAGAACTGGATACCTTTACTCATTCCATCTGCTACACCACGACTTCTTTTCACAATAGCATCAAAGTCGGCTTCACCACCATTTACTTTGATACCATAATCAGCAGCATGATTTAAATATTCGAATACTTGAGCACTTTTCAATAGTGCTTTTGTAGGAATACAACCCCAGTTAAGGCAAATTCCACCTAATGCGTCACGTTCGATAATGGCAGTTTTGAATCCTAATTGAGCTGCTCTAATAGCTGCTACGTATCCACCTGGACCACTACCGATAACAATAATGTCGTAATTCATAAATATTAATTGTCGTTATGTTTGCAAAATACAATTCTTCAAAAATACACATTTTTTATTTAGTCAGGTCATATCTTTTCCGCAAGACAGTCATTTTTATGCACTATATGTCATATCGAGGTCAATCCTTTTTTTGGCATTTTTTTTACCTAAAGGTTTTCCTTTTCTTTGCGCTGACTAATAGTAATTTATATGTTAAGAATATTTCAACAAGTAGCCCTATGGGAGGCAATCTCTACAATTTTGTTATTTTTTGTTGCTATGCCATTAAAGTATATTGGTGGAATTCCGGAGGCCGTTCGCGTAGCGGGATCAATCCACGGATTTTTAGTTGTACTTTTTGTCGTTTTATTAATAGCATGTTGGCAAACCTATAACTGGAAGATTGACCGTGTTGTGAAATACTTCTTTTTAAGCCTGATCCCAATCGTTTCCTTTTGGGTAGAAAAAGACCTTAAAAAAGAGATTATTGCGAGAAAAATCGCTTAGTCTCTTTTATTGATATTCTGCTCGATCCCCATATAGGCATAGGTTATTTCCGTTTTGCCATGTGGGGTTGGAGTTCCATCTTTGTCCAAATTGACAAATACCAGTTTGTCAATTGAAAGGATAACCATTCTTGTAATTTTATTTCGCACTACACATTTCATGGTTAATGAGGTTCTTCCAAAATTTGTAGCCTCGATTCCAAGTTCAATAATGTCCCCCTGCTTTGCGGAGCTGACAAAGTTGATTTCAGAAATATATTTTGTAACTACATGAGGGTTCCCGAGTTGTACGATTGCATAGATTACTGCTTCTTCATCTATCCATCGAAGTAATGTTCCTCCAAATAAGGAACCGTTAGGGTTTAGGTCTTCGGGTTTGACCCATTTTCGAGTATAAAAATTCATAATCTCAAATATCAGAAAAAATAATATATCCTAATATGGGGATAAGGAATAAAAAAGGCAAACCTAATCTATAGCCACTACTATTAATCAATAAATAGATTATGAATGAATTTTCTGCCTAAATTCCCCATCATCCTACTTGATGTATGGCTGTATTTTTTTAATAATATTTCATTATTTTTTTATTAAATGTTTATTTGACGTTTTTTTGTTTTATCATTGCAAACGATTGCATTTTTTTTATAAAAATAGCGCAAACGATTGCATTTTTTTTATAAAAATATACTGTGTATTATTACCTAACGAATTAATACAACCAATATCTAATTATGAAAATACGTAGACCAATTAAGAAGCCTTGGACTTCGACGATGACTCATATTACCTCAAAATGGGGCAGAGTTTCAGTTGTTGTTCTTTTGCTGGGACAATTGTTCCCAAATGATGGACGTGCGAATGTTCACGAGACAAATTTATTTCCAAAATTTATTTCCAATTACGATTTCCAAACACTTGTAACCGGAACAGTTAAAGATGAGAGCGGTAACCTTCTGCAAGGTGTGACAGTCTCTTTAAAAGGCCAGATACAAGCAAAAACTTCTACCGATGCGAATGGTAGGTTTGTTGTCGAAATTCCTAGTAATTCCACTTTAATTTTCAAACTAGTCGGCTTTGAAATTCTAGAAGTACCAGTTTCTCCTGATGACAAAGATATTACTGTTACGATGAAGGAAGATTTAGCTGGTATTGATGAAGTTGTTGTTGTAGGTTTTGGTACTCAGAAAAAGGAAAGTAACGTAGGTTCTCAAGCGACAATAAAAAGGGAAGAACTTAAAGTTCCAGTAGCCAACCTTTCTACTGCAATTGCAGGTCGATTAGCAGGGGTAGTTGCTACTCAACGTAGTGGAGGTCCAGGTAGTGGTGGTGCAAATCTATTTGTGCGTGGTGTATCTACATTTGCAAGCTCACCACAATCTCCTTTGTTAATTGTAGACGGAGTTCCAGATCGAGATATTAACAATATAGACCCTGAAGATGTTGAAAGTTTTACCATACTGAAGGACGCAACAGCTACCGCTGTTTATGGTACTAGGGGAGCAAACGGAGTTATTATTATCAATACCCGAAAAGGTAAAGCTGGTAAACCATCTATTTCTGCTGAATTACAACAAGGTATCACAGGTTTTACCTATTTACCTGACTTTGTCGATGGACCTACCTTTATGGAATTATTTAATGAAGGCTTGACTATGCGCGGTAAAGAAGCATTTTACAGCCCAGAAAGAATTGAATTACATCGATCGGGATCTGATCCAGATTTGTATCCAAATGTGGATTGGTACGATGTTTTGTTTAAAGATAATGCTACGAATAATAGAGCTAATCTAAATATAACTGGGGGTGCTGATATTGCCCAATATTATTTGTCTCTTGGTTATTATAATGAAACTGGCCAGTTCAATACAGCCGACATTGATACTTATAACTCAGCATTAAAGGAGGATCGCTTTAATTTTACAAGTAATTTAACTTTAAATCTAACACCAAATACTAAGATTGATTTTGGTATTAACGGGTATCTGAAAAATTATAATGAACCTGCTAGAGGTAGAGATAATATCTTCGCATTAGCAACACAAGCATCACCGCATGTAATTCCTGTTCAGTATTCAGATGGTTCATGGTCATTTGTGAAGGGAGCAACAGAAAACCCTTATAAAGCCCTAACACAATCAGGTATAAATAATAGATATGACAACGTAGTTCGTTCAAATCTAAGAGTAACTCAACAGTTAGGATTCATTACAGAAGGATTGAGTGCTAATGGATTATTTGCATTTGACGCTACAGTCCAATCCGTTCTTTCAAGAGTAAGAAATCTGCCATCATATTTTGCTGAAGGTAGAGATGAAGAAGGAAATCTAATTTTGAATAATACGGAAACTGGTTCCCCAGATTTAAACTTTGGCTTAGGCAGATCTTCCACACGTCGATTATATACAGAAGCATCTTTAAATTATAACCGAACTTTTGGTTTACACGATGTGGGTGGTTTGTTTTTGTTTAATCAAACTGATTTCTCTGATGCGGCTTCAGCAGTTGATTCTTATCAAAAAGCAATTCCTTATCGTAACAGAGCCCTGGTAGGAAGAGCAACCTATGCTTATGATAGGAAGTACTTATTTGAAACAAACTTCTCTTATTCAGGTTCAGATAATTTTACACCAGATAACCGTTTTGGTTTATTCTCTTCAATTGGTATTGGATGGGTAGCTTCTAATGAAAAGTTCTTCGAACCTTTGAAAGAGTATATTGATCATTTAAAATTTAGATATTCCTATGGGTCTTCAGGTAACTCGAACACAAGCAGTCGTTTCTTATATTTAACAAGATATGGTCAATCTGGTGGTTATTATTCCTTTGGTATTCCGGGTTCTCAAAGAGGATACACAGGTTATGTTGAATCTTTAATGCGAGGAGATGTAACATGGGAAACTTCCTATAGACATAACATTGGTGTTGAAATAAACTTGTTTAATAACGAATTGCAATTTATTGCAGAGTTATTTAAAGAAGATCGTGAAGGTATTTTAATGCAGGGTTTAGATATCCCTTATGCTTCTGGATTTAACTCCGGTAATGTACCCTACAAAAACATCGGGGAAACAGCTAATAAAGGAATCGATTTGACTTTAGAGTATAATAAGCAAATGAACAATGGTTTCTTTATGGCTCGCGGTACTATGAACTATAACTCAAACCGAGCGGTTAAGGATAATCTACCTCCATGGGCTTTTCCTTATTTGGATAGAGAAGGACACCGAATCTCCCAAAGATTTGGATATATTGATCAAGGTCTATTCAAAACAGAAGAGGAGATTGCCAACTCTGCTACTCAAGCGGGTGATGTGCGTGTAGGTGATATTCGCTATAAAGATTTAAATGGTGATGGAATTATTAACTCAAATGATCAAACAGCTATAGGTTATGGAGCAACTCCTTTAATAACATATGGTATTACACTAGGAGGTGGGTTTAAAGGCTTTGATTTAAGCTTATTCTTTCAAGGTGCTGGATTGGTTGACTTAAACTATTCTAGTGGTTATGCAGTTACTCCTTTTTCTCAAGGTGCTACCTATGGTAACATGTATTCTACATTATTAGACCGTTGGGATCCAGAGAATCCAGATCAGCAAACACTTTATCCACGTCTGTCAACCAACGAAACTGTTACAACTAACTATTATACAAGTACTTGGTGGATTAATCGTGCCGATTTCATTAGGCTAAAGCAAGCTGAATTTGGTTACAATTTCACTGAAAAATCTTGGTTAGACCGTATCGGAGTCTCTAAACTAAGAATATATGCAAATGGTACTAACCTATTTACAATTTCACCATGGGATTTTTGGGATCCTGAAATGGGTGATGGGCGAGGTGTAGCTTACCCTATTACTCGCGTATACAACATAGGATTGAGGCTTAATTTTAAATAAGAACACAATGAAAATCAAGTATAAAAAATTAAAAATAGCGTTGTTGCTGGCAGTAACAACCCTATCATTAAATAGTTGTAATGACGATTTCTTTGATGCACAACCGGATAACTTGCTAAATATTGAAACAATTTTTTCCAATCGTGCTCAAACTGAAAATTATTGGGGAGGGTTATATTCTCCTATTAATGATATCTGGGATCAGCCTTATACATTTTTCTGGTCTTCCATAACAGACGAAATGGATATATCTAATTGGCAGGAATTTCCATCTAATTCAGGAGCCCTTTCTGCTGATAATGTGAACACCATGTACGTTAATTATTATAATAAAATTAGACAATGTCAAATTTTTATAGATAATGTAGATAAATGTGCAGAACTATTGACGGCAGCGAATGGTGCTCAACTAGTAAAGGAGTATAAAGCAGAAGCTAAGTTCCTTCGCGCATTCTATTATTGGTCAGTGATGAAAATGCATGGCCCAGTAGTTATTTTGCCGCTGAATAGTGATGAAGCAGCTGGTGAAAACTATCAGATTCCTAGAAGTTCTTGGGATAAATGTGTAGAATTTGTATTGGCTCAAATAAATGAGTCAATAGTTGATCTACCTGCAGAACATACCATAAGTGGAACCACCACAGTTGATGGAACACAATTAGGTAGGATAAATAAAATGGTTGCTGAAGCTGTTAAATCTGAAATCACATTGTTTCATGCTAGTGCATTGTATAATGGTAATACGGACATGGCAAATTGGAGAAACTATGATGGTGAACAATTGATTAATCAATCTTACGATGCGTCACGTTGGCGGAATGCAGCAACACAGGCAAAATTGGCTATTGATATAGCGGAAACCAATGGTAAAGCCTTATATGTGAAAACCGGTGCAAATTCATTCGAAACTGCATTTAACTCAACGAGAGATGTCTTTTGGGATGGTTATCAAAAAGAAGGTATTTGGTTAAGACCTTCCACAAGCAGGTATCAATGGGAAATTCATGCATCACCTCGTGCAATCTCCGGAACTGCTTATAACGGTCTTGCAGTTGTTCAAGAACTAGTAGATGATTTTAGAATGGTTGATGGTCAAACCATTAATCAAAGTAGTTCTTATAAAGAAAATACTTATACAAACGAAGAAACTAGATACTACGCCTCTGGCACAAATACAATGTATACTAATCGAGAGCCTAGGTTCTATGCTTATGTTACGTTTAATGGATCATTAATTCCTGGGGCTCCAAAAACGGGCATGAAATGGGTAGAGTTCTTTTCAACAGGTAACTCAGGAAAAAATGGTGCTCCTCGTGACTGGCCTAAAACTGGTTATACCGCTAGGAAGAATATTCATCCTTCTTTTTCGGTAAATCCTTCAAATGAAACTAATAGAGCAGCTATGTTAATCAGATTATCTGAGTTATATCTGAACTATGCAGAAGCACTGAATGAGGCTCAACCTACTAGTCCGGATGTGTTGGTTTACTTAAATAAAGTACGTACTAGAGGAGGTTTACCGGCTTTAGAAACAGGTCTTTCCCAAAGCAGAGTCCGTGAAGAAATCCGTATAGAGAGAAGAATTGAATTATGTTTTGAAGGAAAACGCTTCTTTGATGTTAGAAGATGGAAAGCCGCAAATCAAGAAGGATATAATCAAGGCGGTGTTTATACAGGTATGGATATGTCAAAAGGTACTTCTTTAAGTGATGTTAATTTTCACAAACGTGTACCTGCTATAATTAGAGCAGAATGGGAAAATAAGAATTATTTTATGCCTTGGCATCAAATGGAAATTGACCGTAATAAACAGTTAGTTCAAATTCCGGGTTATTAATCTTATGAAAAATTATGAAAAAACTAAATAAATCGTTCATTGTATTATGTTTAGGAATAACTACTTTATTTTCTTGTAAAGAAGAGGTTCCTACATACGAAGAACTTAATGATACAAGAGATCAAGCTTGGTTAAGTGTACAGAAAGCAGCAAGCGGACAACAGGATTTAACTTTATTCCCTCAAGTGGAGGAACGCAAAGATGTGTTGAGAGTAAATTATGGGGGTGTTGGATATCCTGCAGAGGATTTAACTGTTACTTTTTCTCAAGACTTACAAGCACTTGACAGTATAAATACAAATCGCAAGAACCAAGGTTTAGAACCATATTTGCCTTTTCCGGCAGGGAGTTTTAATTTTGACAAGGAGTCTGCTGTAATCAAAGCGGGCACCACAAGTTCAGAATATATTACACTTACATATAACCCCGAAAAATTTGACTTATCTAAGCAATATATGCTTGCAGTTACTGCAAACAATGGACAGGGATATAAGTTCAGACAGGGTGGAAATACAGTGTTCTACTATGCAGCTGTTGTCGAAAAAGCACATTCTAAAACAAATTGGACTGCAACTGCTAATTCAGAGGAACTAACTGGTGAGGGCGAATCCAATGGTAAAGTACAATTTGTTATTGACAACAATATCAATTCGTTCTGGCATACTCAGTGGCAAGGTGGTGAACCCCCTTTCCCACATTGGGTTGAAGTGGATTTCAAGAGTGAAATATATGTAACCCAAATCGGTTTAACTAGAAGACAGAATGACACTAACGGATTTAAAACTTTCGACATTTTAGGTTCTGTTGATGGTACTGAATGGAAGACTCTAGCTACCGATCAAGTTATGGCGAGGACCGAATTAGAAATGCAAAAATTTCCTATTGAAGCTCAATACCTTAAAAAAGTGAAAATCAATATTAAGGATAACTTCAATGGTCAGAAATCAACACATTTAGCTGAAATTGATATGTTAGGTTATTAATTAGCCTATATTCTGTAAAAGAAAATAGACAAGTACCTAATAAGGTGCTAGAAACCATTTGTAAAAAGGAGTAGAGAATTGTTATTCTCTACTCCTCTTTCACTTTTAAATAAGTTTTAAAAGAATAATCAATTCGAACTATACTTTTAAAATCTTTTTAAAAAAAATATTATGGGAAATAGAAAGGCCAAGTAAAAATCAAATTTTACCTGGCCTCTTTCCTATTAATAATTTGATTAAGCGTGAATCGCTCTATTTGCAGTAGCCGCTAGTGCAGCTTCTTTAAATGCTTCGGTATAAGTAGGGTGTGCGTGGCAGATTCTACCGATATCTTCAGCAGATGCACGGTATTCCATTGCTACAACGGCTTCAGCAATCATATCTGCAGCACGTGGGCCAATCATCTGTACTCCCAAGATTTCATCAGTTTCAGCGTCTGCCAATACTTTAATGAAACCATCAGTATCTCCAGAAGCTTTAGCACGTCCAGATGCTTTGAATGAAAAACTTCCTGCTTTGTATTTTTTACCTTCTTCTTTCAATTGCTCTTCAGTTTTACCAACTGCAGCAACCTCAGGCCAAGTATAAACTACTCCAGGAATTAAGTTATAATCAATGTGTGGTTTTTGTCCAGCAATACGTTCTGCTACATAGGTACCTTCATCTTCAGCTTTGTGAGCTAACATGGCGCCTTTGATAACATCACCAATTGCGTAAACACCAGCAACAGAAGTTTCTAAATGATCATTTACAGTAATTTTATTACCTCTTTCCTCAGTTTTAAGTCCGATGTTTTCAAGACCTAAAGCTTCAGTATAAGCTGTTCTACCAACTGCAACAATACAGTAGTCACCTTCTAATACTATATTTTGGCCTTTTGAATCTTCAGCATTAACAGTTACTTTCTTACCTTTTACAGTAGCACCAGTTACTTTGTGGCTCATGAAAAATTCCATTCCTAGGTTTTTCTTCAATACACGTTGTAATTCCTTACCAAGTCCTGCATCCATTGTAGGGATGATTGATTTTGCATATTCAACAACAGATACTTTAGCACCAAGTCTAGCATAAACAGAACCTAATTCCAAACCAATAACACCACCACCAATAACGATTAAGTGTTTTGGAACTTCAGTTAAGTTTAAAGCTTCAGTAGAAGTAATAATACGTTTTTTGTCGATAGGAAGGAATGGTAATGCAGTAGGTTTAGAACCTGTAGCAATAATTACATTTTTAGTGCTTAATTCTTCAACTTTACCATCTGCTCCAGTAACCTTAATAGTGTTTTTGTCAACGAAAGAACCTACACCTTGGAAGCTATCAATTTTATTCTTCTTAAATAAAAATGTGATACCAGCAGTATTCTGAGAGATTACATCGTTTTTACGGTCAATCATTTTTTTCATATCGACTTTAAGATTGCTTAAACTGATACCATGTTGTTCAAAATTATGAGCAGCATTATGATAATGTTCCGATGAATCTAACAATGCTTTGGATGGAATACATCCAACATTAAGACAGGTTCCTCCAAATGTGCTATATTTTTCAATAACAGCCGTTTTTAAGCCTAATTGAGCACAACGGATGGCGGCAACATAACCACCTGGACCACTTCCGATTACGATTACGTCGTATTGCATAGAATTTTTTCTTTGTTTACGTGGCAAATTTACTATTTAAATGCGTATTAAGCGAAGGGAAAATAGTATTTAGTAGTTAGACGATAGACAACAGACGATAGACACTAGACAAAAGACATTAGACTCTAGACACCAGACACCAGACACCAGATACCAGACACCAGACTCTAGACATTAGACAACCTGACAATAGACATGACATAGACATTAGGGGCTTTATAGTTTAAAAAACTTTATAACTAATAAATTAGAAATCTTATACATCAGAAAGTAGACACTAGACATTATAGGGTAGGGGCTCTATTTCTGAGTGGCCGCGAAAGACAGCAAAAACGGCGCGATGAATTTCTGTTGTCTGTTGTCTCGTGTCTGTTGTCTAGAGTCTGTTGTCTATAAAAAAAAGAGAGCTCCAAAATTTTGGAGCTCTTATTCTTTATATCAAAATTGAATTTGATTACTCAGCAACGATTTTACCTTGCATAATTCCAAAGTGACCTGGGAAACTACATAGATAAGGATATACACCTTTTTCTAAAGTCACAGTGATTTTATCTTCTTGTCCTGGGCCTAATAATTTTGTGTGTCCAACGATTGAAGATAATGCTGATTTAGGGATATATTGATTATCCGCAGCAGCAGTTGCTTCGCCACCAAAAGTTGCTACATCAGAACCTGGTTTCAATACTACTAAATTATGTCCCATAGATTCAATTGGCATAGAACCTACATTTTTCAATGTTAATTCTACTGGTTCGCCAGCTTTAACACGGATTAAAGTAGTATTAAATTGCATTTGGTCATTTGCCTCAACAGCCCAAGTATTTGACAATGTTACATTCTCAATTCCTGGTACAGTTTCAGTAGATGTTGCTTCAGTTTCAGTTGGTGTTGTGGTTTCGGTTGAAGCGCTTTCCTCTTTCTTCTCAGCGTTATTGCCACAAGAAGTAATTCCTATAGCTAAAACTAGCGCAGGAATGATAAATAATTTCTTCATAGCTTATTTATAATAAAAATTTATACGAATTTAACATAAATTATTGATTTAAACGAGCTTTAAATCATTATGAAGTCAATTTAGGGTTCTTATTCTTATTTGTTACCTGAATAATTTTCTGATATAGCTCTATTGGATCAAATGGTTTACCGATTACTCCGTCTGCTCCGGCTTGAAAAGCTGCTGCCTGTTCATGTTCTAATACTGAAGCTGAAATCGTTATTATTGGTATACCATGTTTCTCTGGAATAATATGGTTCTTAATTTCTTTAATTGCTTCAAAACCGCTCATAATCGGCATATGCGTGTCCATTAAGATAAGGTCATACTGTTCACTTTCTACTTTTTCAAGCGCCAATCTGCCATTCTTGACTATATCAACTTCACAATTCCAACTTCGCAACATATGCGCAAGCATAAATGAATTTAATTCATTATCCTCCGCAACAAGTACTTTTATTTTGTCAAACTTAGGAAAGCTGTTATA
>Ga0233377_1000531_pt1 | contig 17002 bp, 16 predicted proteins | sample ElkDunMinimDraft_6_FD_191540 | JGI IMG/M metagenome (GOLD analysis project Ga0233377, IMG submission 191540) | Fecal eukaryotic communites from dung pellets of Tule Elk in California, USA - Elk Dung E36 | ecosystem: Host-associated > Mammals > Digestive system > Large intestine > Fecal | place...
AACCCTCTCCATCCTGTTCGACCTGGTGCAGCACGAGGGCCTGTCGCTGGGCCCGTCCAGCGGCGTCAACATCGCCGGCGCCATCCGCCTGGCGCGCGAAGTGGGGCCGGGCAAGACCATCGTGACCGTGCTGTGCGACAGCGGCCAGCGCTACGCCAGCAAGATCTACAATCCGGCCTTCCTGCGCACCAAGGGCCTGCCGACGCCGCCATGGATGGACGCATGACCGAGCAGAACGACCTTGAGGCCGCCCGCCGCATGCCGCCCCTCAACGCGCTCCGCGTCTTCGAGGCGGCGGCGCGGCTGTCCAGCTTCGCCCAGGCGGCCGAGGAGCTGTCGGTCACGCCCGGCGCCGTCAGCCAGCAGATCAGGATTCTGGAGAACCACGCCGGCGCCCCCCTGTTCATCCGCCAGGGCCGCCGCGTCGTCCTGACCGAGCTGGGCCAGACGCTGGATCCAGTGGTGCGCGAGGGTTTCAACGCCATGCGCCGCGCCGCCGACCTGATCTACGGCCCGGCCATGCGCCGCTCGCTGACGGTCAGCGTGCCGCCCTCCTTCGCGGTCAAATGGCTGGTGCCTCGCATGTCGAAATTCAGCCTGCTGCATCCCGAGATCGAGGTGTGGATTTCGGCGGACATGCAGCCTTCCGACGTGGCGGGCGGGCGCGCCGATGTCGCCGTCCGTTACGGCGCCGGGCACTATCCCGACGTGCGCACGCGCCGCCTGGCCGACGCCGGCGTCATTCCGGTGTGCAGCCCGACGCTGATGCAGGGGGCCCATCCCCTGCGCCGTCCCGCCGACCTGGCGCACCACACATTGATCCACCTGCGCCGCAGCCAGCTGGAGGAACCGCGCCCCGACTGGACCGCCTGGCTGGCCTCTCGCAAGGTCAAGGGCGTCGATGCGGCCGCCGGTCCCGCCTATGACCAGACGCTGATGACCATAGAGGCGGCGGTTCACGGCCGCGGCGTGGCCCTGGCGCCAAAGGCCTTCGTCGCCGACGACCTGGCCTCAGGCCGCCTGATCGCCCCCTTCGCCGACGGCTATCTGGCCACCAACCTCGGCTACCACGTCCTGACCCGCAAGACCGGCGTCTCCGACCACGCCCAGACCTTCGTCCGCTGGCTTCTGGAGGAGAAGACGGCGTCGGAAGAGGCGGTGGATGAGCTGTAGTCCGAATGCGGACGTGACGAATGTCGGCTAGGGGTGGAGGGCGGATAGATCACGCAGCGATCCGATGGTCTTATTCGATCAATCGGGTCCACGGGCTAAAACTCCGATGTTGGATTGAGTCGGCAGAGCACTCCCAGCTATCCACCGCGACCCTGACCTCCAGTCTGTCATCAGATGATTTCTGGGTAAGTTCCCAGCCCTGCGATTCAATATCCAACCTGAAAGTCACGGACCCTCCCGGCTCAAGCCTCTCGAGTCCGCTGAGTTGCGGAAGGAGATATCCGTCTGGGGGGTCAGGAAGTCTCCTCCCGTTCAGACGACCGTCTATGTGTGCTGCCGCGGTGTATGGATTTCGCAGAAGTTCACTGCGTAAGCAGCGAGCCTCATCAATGACGTTTGTCGCCTGAACCAAGATAATGTTTTCTGTCTCGCCTCGGCGAACATCAACTTTCAGATAGGTACGGGGCAACTGGGAGTGTGCGCAGCCCGCCACAAGCGAAGCCAACCCCAAAGCTACGGCTATCCATCGCTGACTGAGAGATTTCATTCGGAGTGCTGCTCGTTTCTGCCGGGGGCAGCGTAGCAGTTGATGTTCTGAATGTCCGCTATCGGTCGGGAACCGAAGTTCGCTTGACGACCGAAACCCGACATCAGCCCCAACCCACCTTCATAGGTGGATATTCCTATCCATCCGCGCTAAACTCTCCGTCCAGCCACTCCGGTGAGTCATGCCCCTGTCCCATCCTCAACTCTGGGCCGCGATCGACGGTCTGGCCCGGCGTGAGGGCCTCAGCGCCTCGGGGTTGGCGCGGCGGGCGGGGCTGGATGCGACCAGTTTCAATCCGTCCAAGCGATTCGGACCGGGCGAGCCGCCTCGGCCGCGCTGGCCCTCGACCGAGAGCCTGACGCGGATTCTGGACGCGACGGGGGTGTCTCTGGGCGACTTCGCCGCCCTGGCCCGCGACGGGGCGCAGCGGCCGACGACCATCCCCCTGCTGGGCATGGCCCAGGCGGGGCTGGACGGCTTCTTCGATGATGCGGGCCTGCCCACGGGCGAGGGCTGGGAGCAGACCGAACTGCCGCAGCCGCGCGAGGGCCTGTTCAGCCTGCGCATCGCCGGCGACTCCATGGCCCCCCTGTATCGCGTCGGGGACAGTGTGGTGGTCGACCGCGAGGCCGTCGATGTGCGCAAGGGCGACCGCGTCGTGGTCCGCACCACCGACGGCGAGACCGTGGCCAAGGAGATCCAGTCCCTGACGAAGAAAGAGGTCGTCCTGGCCTCCATCAACCCCGCCTACCCGCCCCGCACCCTGCCGCGCCGTCAGATCGACTGGATGAGCCGCATCCTGTGGGTCAGCCAGTAGGCCCAGCAAAAAGGGCCGCCCGCGAACGGACGGCCCTCGATCTCACAGCTTGCGCGCGGTGTTAGTTCGGCACGACGTAGCGGGCGTTGACCCAGCCGCCGCCGGCGATCTGAACCCACTCGCCCTCGGAGCCGATGATGCTGAAGGGCTGGCCCGCCGACAGGCTGCCGGCCTGGCGATAGTTGGTGCCCGGACCCGAGCGGATGCGCAGGTTCGACGTGGTGCGGTATTGACCGCCCTGCCCCTGCGCGCCCTGACGCGCCCGTTGCTGGTTGCAGCCGATGTAGGAACCAGCCGCCGCGCCCGCGCCCGCCCCGGCGACAGCGCCCAGGGTGCGTTCGTTGCGCGAAATCTGGCTGCCCGCCAGACCGCCGACCACGGCGCCGATCAGAGCGCCAGCCTGCTGGCGTCCGCCAGGGGCGTCGCAGTTGGTGATCCCGTTGGCCTGAGCCAGCGACACAGACGGCGCCGCCGTCACCAGGGCCGCGACAGCCGCCACAGCGGCCAGGGAGGTGTTGAATATCTTCGACATGGCTCTCTCCAATTCATCGAGGTTGGTCGATGCAGAAGAGAATGCGCAGAGCCGCATGAAGGCTCCCCGAGCGGCGCCGTTATTTTCGGTTCATGTTGGTGACCGCTACCGCTCGCCGCACGGCGGCTCGCTGCTTGAGCGATGAATCCAAATCCTCCCCCATCGGGGGAGGTGGCGCGGCGCGGCTTCGCGCCGTGACGGAGGGGGCTGCCGGCAAGCACAGTCGTTCTGTCGTTGTCGGTTCTTGCCGCCACCCCCTCCACCATCCTTCGGATGGTCCCCCTCCCCCGATGGGGGAGGATTTATTGAGCCAGTTCGCCGTTTGCGCCCGCCTTGATCAGCGCAATCGTCTGCTCCAGACCATAGATGGCCGCGAACGAGCCGAACCGCGGCCCCTGCGACGCGCCCAGCAGCACCTCGTACAGCGCCCCGAACCAGGCCCGCAGCGGCTCGAACTCATGCGCCTTGCCGACCGCATAGACCTCGTTCTGGATCAGTTCGCCATCCGTCGTGTCGGCGGGCAGCGCCTTCAGCCGCGCCGCCAGATCCAGCAGCGCCGCCTTCTCCTTGTCGTCGGGCAGCCGATAAGCCTTCGAGGGCTTCACGAAGTCCTCGTAGTAGTTCAGCGCATGACCCATCAGCCGGTCCAGCAGCGGCTCGTTCTCGGGCGTCGCCTCCGGCAGATATTTGGCGAAATAGGCCCACAGCTGGTCCTTGGTCGAGGCGTTGGCGACGCCGACCAGATTGAGCAGCAGGCTGAACGACACCGGCGAGGTGTGGGTCGGCGGATCGCCTGCGTGGATCGACCAGACGGCGTTGTCGATCCGCTTGGCGGGTTCTTGCGTCTTATAGGCCTCAATGAAGGCCAGATAGTCGTCGATCGCGCGTGGAATGACGTTGAAATGCAGCGACTTGGCCGACTTGGGCGACTGGAACATATACCAGGACAGGCTCTCGGGCGTGCCGTAGCGCAGCCACTCGTCCATCGTCAGGCCGTTGCCCTTGGACTTGGAGATTTTCTTGCCTTCGATGTCGAGGAACAGTTCGAAGTTGAAGCCTTCCGGCGGCGTGCCGCCCAGGGCGCGACAGATCTTGCCGCTCTCGCGCACGCTTTCGATCAGATCCTTGCCCGACATCTCATAATCGACGTCCAGCGCGGTCCAGCGCATGGCCCAGTCGGGCTTCCATTGCAGCTTCACATGGCCGCCCGTGACGGGAACCGTGGTCTCGCCGCCTTCAGGATCATCAAAGGTGATGGTCCCCGCCTCTACGTCGCGGGCCAGCGTCGGAACCTGCAGCACATGGCCGGTGGCCGGGCTGACCGGCAGGAAGGGCGAATAGGTCGCGCGACGCTCTTCACCCAGCGTCGGCAGCATGATGGCCTGCACCGCGTCGAACCGCGCCAGCAGAGTCAGCAGCGTCTGGTCGAACCGGCCCGAACGATACTGTTCGGTCGAGGACAGGAACTCATAGTCAAAGCCGAAGCTGTCCAGAAACGCCCGCAGCCGCGCATTGTTGTGCGCGCCGAAACTGTCATGCGTGCCGAAGGGGTCGCGCACCACGGTCAGCGGCTTGTGCAGATCCTCAGCCAGCATCTCCGGATTGGGGATGCCCTCCGGCACCTTCCTCAGGCCGTCCATGTCGTCGGAGAAGGCGATCAGCCGCGTCGGCCAGTGGTCGCCGGTCAGGGCTCGGAACGCATTGCGCACCATGGTCGTGCGCGCCACCTCGCCAAAGGTGCCCATGTGCGGCAGGCCCGAGGGGCCGTAGCCCGTCTCCAGGATCACCGGCCGTTGCAGGTCCGGAAACGCCGCCAGCGCCTCATCCGCCTTGCCCGCATCGATCAGCAGCCTGGCCTCATTGCGGTCGGCGTCCGACAGCCGCTTCTTCAGAACATGGTTCAGAAGGTTGCGGGCCTGTTCGAACGGCCAGGACTTGGCGTCGCGTGCGAGGGTTTCAAGGTTCTGGAGCATGACGCCGGTTTGGCTTTTGTGCGCCGCAACGTCAACTATTCAACCATGACCGCGCGCCGCCAGCACATTGCGGATCGCCAGGCTGGAGTGGATGCGCGCCACCCCCGGCAGGCGCGACAGCACATCCTTGTGGATCAGCTCATAGGCCGCAATGTTCGGCGCCACAGCCCGCACGATATAGTCCGCCGCCCCTGCCATCAGATAGCAGTCCCGGATGGCCGCATGCTCGCGCACCGCCGCCTCGAAGCGGCGCATGTATTCGTCGGTCTGCTTCTCAAGGGTGATCTGGACATAGGCGACCACCCCCTCCTCCTCCTCATTGGCCAGGATGGCGGCGTACCCCCGGATCACGCCCCGCTCCTCCAGCAGCCGCACCCGACGCAGGCAGGCCGAAGGCGACAGGCCGACCGCCGCCGCCAGGTCAGAGTTGGTCACCCGCCCGTCGCTGCGGAGCCGTTGCAGGATGCGCTGATCCACCGGGTCGAACAGAGTCACAATCTTTCGCCTTCTGGCCGCAGAAAATTGCGTCAACATTCGCACAGCCGCAGCATCGTGTGCAAACAGGCAGGATAATCGAACGCAGCAAGTCTAACCTGCGCCGCGAAACAGCGGTTTCGACAGGATCTTCTCATGCGAATTCTGGTGCTCGGCGCAGGCGTGATCGGCGTCACCACGGCGTGGCGGCTCAGCCAAGCGGGGCACGAGGTGATCGTTGTAGACCGTGAGAAGGGCCCGGCGCTGGAGACCAGCTTCGCCAACGCTGGCCAGGTCTCGCCCGGCTATTCCGCGCCCTGGGCCGCACCCTCCATTCCGGTCAAGGCGATGAAGTGGCTGCTGATGCGCCACGCCCCCCTGATCATCCGACCCCAGCTGGACCTGGCCATGATCCGCTGGACCACGGCCATGCTGCGCAACTGCACCCATGACCGCTATGCGCTGAACAAGGGCCGTATGGTGCGTCTGGCCGAATACAGCCGCGACCAGCTGGATCTGATGCGCCGCGAGACGGGCATCACCTATGACGGCCGCCAGCAAGGCACGCTGCAGCTGTTCCGCACCGACAAACAGCTGGGCGATGTCTACAAGGACGTCAGCGTCCTTCAGGCCCAGGGCGTGCCGTGCGAGGTTCTGGACCGCGCCGGCTGCATCGCCGCCGAGCCGGGGCTGGCCGCTTCGGCGGTGGATTTCGTCGGCGGCCTGCGCCTGCCGGGTGACGAGACCGGCGACTGCTTCCTCTTCACCAACGCTCTGGCGGCCATGGCCCAGCAGGCGGGCGTGGTCTTCCACTACGACACCGACATCCATTCCCTGCACACCGAGGACGGCCGCGTCACCGGCGCCCTGACCAGCAAGGGCGCGATGCAGGCCGACGCCGTGGTCGTGGCCCTGGGCGTGCATTCGCCCAAGATGGTGCGGCCTCTGGGTCTGGGCCTGCCGGTCTATCCGGTGAAGGGCTATTCGATCACCGCCGACATCATCGACGCCGACAAGGCGCCGGTCTCCACGGTCATGGACGAGAGCTACAAGGTGGCCATCACCCGTCTGGGCGGCCGCATCCGCGTCGGCGGCATGGCCGAGCTGTCGGGCTACAACAACAGTCTGCCGAAACTGCGCCGCGAAACCCTGGCCTATTCGGTCGGCAGCCTGTTTCCCGGCGGCGGCGATCTGGAGGGGGCCAGCTACTGGTCCGGCCTGCGCCCCATGACGCCCGACGGAACGCCGGTGATCGGCGCGACCAAAATCCCCGGCCTGTATCTGAACACCGGCCACGGCACCCTGGGCTGGACCATGGCCTGCGGCTCGGCCCAGGTCCTGTCCGACATGATCAGCGGGACGAAGCCTGCGATCGACGTCGACGACCTGTCGCTGGACCGCTACGGCGCCTGGGCCGGATCGTTCGCGCCGGGGTATCGCTGAGCCGAATTTACTCAGCGGCCATCACAGGTATAGAGGCGTCATGCCGGTTGCTCTGAGACACCCTGACGCCATCCATGTGATCGACGATTTTCTCGACGATCCGGTCGCCGCCCGTCAGGCCGCTTTGGCGCTGGACTATCCCGCCGCCAGCGACAGCGCCTATTTCGCCGGTCGCAATTCAAGCCAGCGCCTCGCCCTGCCCGACCTGGACACACGCCTGTCGCAACTGGCGGGAACCCCGCTCGTCCCCGCCGCCAGGACCATTCACGGCCATTGCCGCATCAGCACTGCGGGCGAGACTGGACGCGGCGGCGTTCACATCGACCAGTCCCATTGGTCCGGCGTCCTGTATCTCAGCGAAGCGCCCGAAGAGTCCAACGGCACCGACTTCTACCGGCATCGTGCGTCCGGCATGACCCGCGCGCCCCTGAATGGCACGGAGCTGGCCCGCTACGGACTGGACTCCTACTCCAAGATGGTGAGCGACATCATCACGCCCCAGACCAACGACATGGACAAATGGGAGCATGTCCGGCGCGTCGAGATGAAGTTCAACCGCCTGCTCTTCTTCCGTCCCTGGATCTGGCACGCCGCCGGCCCCAGCTTCGGCGCTTCCCTTGAAGATGGCCGCCTGATCGTTGTCATCGCCATGGACGAGGCACGCCTGACCAACCCCCTCCAGCATTAATCACCAGTCATGGCGCGCCACGCTCCTCACACCTATACACGCCCCGATGAAGACCTCTGATTTCGACTTCGACCTGCCCGAGACCAGCATCGCCCTGCGCCCGGTCGCGCCGCGGGATTCCGCGCGGCTGCTGGTGGTGCGCGACGGCGCCTTGACCGATGGGGTCGTCACCGACCTGCCCGGTCTGCTCCAGCCCGGCGACGCCCTGGTGTTCAACGACACGCGGGTGATCCCGGCGCGGCTGTCGGGCGTGCGCCAGCGCCCCAACCCCATCATCGGCGGGCCGGAAGGCGACACCCTGACCGTCGAGGTCGAGGCCACCCTGCACCACCGCGACGCCCCCGACGTCTGGTCCGCCTTCATGAAGCCCGGCAAGCGCATCAAGCCCGGCGACCGTGTGCGCTTTGGGCGAGAGAGCGACGCCGCCTGCGCGCTCGGCCGTCTGGACGCCACGGTCGAGGCCAAGGGCGAAGACGGTCTGGTCACGCTGAAATTCGACCTGTCCGGCCCCTTCCTGGACGAGGCCATCCGCGATGTCGGGGTCATGCCCCTGCCGCCCTACATCGCCGCCAAACGGCCCGAGGACGACCGCGATCTGAAGGACTACCAGACCGTCTTCGCCCACTACGACGGCTCGGTCGCAGCGCCGACGGCGGGCCTGCACTTCACCCCTGCCCTGCTCGACGCCATCAAGGCGCGCGGCGTGTCGACCCACGCTGTCACCCTGCACGTCGGCGCCGGCACCTTCCTGCCGGTCAAGGCCGACGACACCGCCGACCACAAGATGCACAGCGAATGGGGCGAGGTGTCAGCTGAGACCGCCGCCGCCCTGAACGCCGTGCGCGCGGCGGGCGGCCGCATCGTCTGCGTCGGCACCACCAGCTTGCGCCTTCTGGAAAGCGCCACGACCGAGGACGGCGTAGTCCAGCCCTTCCACGGCGACACGGCCATCTTCATCACTCCGGGCTATCGGTTCCGCGCCTGCGACGTGCTGATGACCAACTTCCACCTGCCGAAGTCGACCCTGTTCATGCTGGTCAGCGCCTTTGCAGGGCTGGAGACGATGCGCGCCGCCTACGCCCACGCCATCGCCGACGGCTATCGCTTCTACTCCTATGGCGACGGCTCCCTGCTGTTCCGGGCGGACGCCGCCGAAGACGCCAAGGGTGACGCGGGGGCGCAAAAGGGCTAACGCCCGAGGCCCATGATCGACCTGCCGGAATCCCTGACCGCCACTCTGGAGCTTGTCGCCGACGCCGCGACGGAGTTGCAGGACCCTTGGTGGGTGTTCGGCGGCGCGGCCATGGCCCTGGCCGGGCTTGAGGATCACCATGTGCCCGACGTCGATGTCATGGCCAGCCCGCGCGATGCGCGTCGCTTGATCGCGGCGCTGGACGGCGTCGTCACCCCGGACCCCGGCGAGGGCCTGTTCCGCTCGCGCGTCTTCGGCCAGATCCTGACCACGCCTGTCCCCATCGACATCATGGCCGAGATGGATGTGCGCAGCGGCGGCGACTGGAGCCCTGTCCGTTTCGATACCCGCATGCCCGTGGCGCTCGGTGACGGCGACGGCGCCGTCTTCATCCCCTCCATCGCCGAACAGATCGCCGTCGCGCGCCAGTTCGGCCGCCCCAAGGACCTGCAGCGCGCCGAAATGCTTGAGAAACTGATCCGCTGATGCCCTTCCCGTTCCAGATTTCCGCCACCGAAGGCCGCGCCCGCACCGGCGTGTTGAAGACCGCACGCGGCGACATCCGCACCCCCGCCTTCATGCCCGTCGGCACCGCCGCCACGGTCAAGGCGATGACGGTCGATCAGGTCAAGGCGACCGGCGCCGACATCATCCTGGGCAACACCTACCATCTGATGCTGCGCCCCGGACCCGAGCGGATGGAGCGTCTGGGCGGGCTGCATAAGTTCATGGGCTGGGACAAGCCGATCCTGACCGACTCGGGCGGCTTCCAGGTCATGTCCCTGGCAGGGATTTCCAAGGTGAAGGAGGAGGCTGTGACCTTCTCCTCTCATATCGACGGCTCCAAACACGTCCTGACGCCGGAACGCTCCATCGAGATCCAGGCCGACCGCATCGGCGCCGACATCTCCATGCAGCTGGACCAGTGCGTCGCCTTCCCCGCCGAGAAGGACGCCGCCCGCAAGGCCATGGAGCTGTCGATCCGCTGGGGCGCCCGGTCAAAGGAACGCTTCGGCCAGCGCGAGACCCAGGCCCTGTTCGGCATCCAGCAGGGCTCGACCTTTGAGGACCTGCGCCGCCAGTCGTCTGAACAGCTTCAGGAGATCGGCTTCGACGGCTACGCCATCGGCGGTCTGGCCGTCGGCGAAGGCCACGCGGCCATGTGCGAGGTGCTGGACTATGCGCCGGAGTTCCTGCCCGCCGACCGCCCCCGCTACCTGATGGGCGTCGGCAAGCCGGTCGATCTGGTCGAGGCCGTCTGGCGCGGCGTGGACATGTTCGACTGCGTCCTGCCGACCCGCGCCGGTCGCCACGGCCAGGCCTGGACCTGGGACGGCCCGCTGAACCTCAAGAACGCCCGCTTCGCCGAGGACCAGGACCCGCTGGACCCGCTGATCGACGGGCCGTCATCGCTCTATTCGAAAGCCTATCTGCACCACCTGATCCGCGCCGACGAAATTCTCGGCAAGATCCTGCTCAGCTGGCACAACATCGCCTTCTACCAGACCCTGACCGCCGCCATGCGTGACGCCATCCAGCACGGCCGTTTCGAGCAATTCCGCAAGGACTTCCACGCCCGGCACACTTCCAACGGATGACGGGGGCGCAACCGGCCCACCGCCGGTTGGAACGGGCCATGCCCCTGGCTCCATCGGCGCGACACGGCTTCACAGGCCGGTGACGCCGCTCCATTCGCGACGGAGCTGACCGTAGACAACCATGTCGCAGAGGCCCTTGTGGCTCACCTCATGCTCACGCAGACAGCCCTCCCGAACCAGGCCGAGGCGTTCCGCCAGGGCGATAGAAGCCGCGTTCTCGGCATCGATCTCCGCGAACACGCGACGGTGGTTTTCGACTTCGAACAGATAGGCGATCAATGCGCTCATGCAGGCGCGAGCCACCCCCTCCCCTTGCCGTTCGACAACGGTGACATAGCCGACCTGCGCAACCCCCGCGTCACGACCGGGGACGGCGACGAAGCGGCCGACCACGGCGCCGTCACGCTTGTCCAGCCCGACCCAGCTGCGTCCGTTCCAGGTCGGATCGATCAGCCAAGCCGCCAGCTCCGCCTCGGATTCGAAAGCCCCTCGCGACATGTATCGGCACTGAGACGCACGGGAGAATGTCGGAAACAATGCTGATGCATCGCTCTGCACAAGGCGGCGCAAAGTGAACGGTCCGGCATCAATCGTCGGAGTGGCGCTGATATCTTCCATGGGCGGATGCAACCTGCCGGCTCTGCAAAACAGTGAGGATCAGCCCGCACCTTTACGGCTGAGCGAGTCGAAGGTGAAACTGGACGCGCCCGGCCCGCCCGCCGCCGTGGCCGTGGTCAGGCGGTTGGCGGCGTCATAGCCGTAACGGGTCGCCGCGCCTTTACCCTTGGGCAAGAAGGACAGCATCCAGATCCTGCATCCCGGCGAGGCCGGCGGCGAAGGATGAGTTCGTCGGCATCAAGGGCGCCACCCGCGACGACATACTGGCGGCGCACCGGGCGCCGTCCCAGTGTCTGGGCGTCATCCCGCTGAGCGCAGGCGGGTTCGGAGACGTCCAGAAATCAGAACAGATCTTCTATGAAGCCGAGGCGATCACGTTGCAGAAGCGGTTCCTGCCGATCAATGATTGGCTGGGCCATGAGGTGGTGCGGTTTCAACCTCGGGCGTCACTGTCAGCTTCTTAGGCTCACCCTTTCGCTGGCGCTCAATACAGTACATGCAGACAGGGCGATCGAGGCCATCATACTAACTTCTATTGCATAGGCGGCCATTTCCAAATGGCCAAAGCAACACCCAAAATCGCCAATACAACATCAGAAATACGATGGATAATCCACCTTCTATTTGATGGATTGTAAAACATTTTCATGCGATGTCGAAAAAAAACAGCAATAAATAATGACAATAAACAAGTAAATGCAATAGCAATACCTAATACAGATAATAGGTAATGAGTATCGTTCATGTTAGGCTTCACCAATATAGGTATTTTAATTATCGACGATTGCAGGGAAGAAATTCTTCTTTCGATACAACATAGTCTGCAAATTCTCCAAGAATAATTTCTGCAACATCTCGCACAGCTCCTCTAGGTGCAAACCTTAGGGCCGTTCCCCTCATAACAGTATCGCCAACAAAAGGAGTATAATCTCCTGATGCCAGTTGGATAACATTACCAACTTGATTTACCACACCAGCCCCACTCATTAACACCACCCCCACGTCGCCGATAAAAAAGCCTGCAAACCCTACTGTAAGATTTCCAGTAAACGCCCCATAACCCATCATTGCATAACCGCCTGCCGTGATCACCGCCGCATGAAGTTGCGCTCGTGCGCCAAGGTTAGCGATATAATCGCCTGCTCTCCAAAGATTACAATTTATGTCTGGATTCTCTGGACGTGGAGGGGGGCCTGCTGGGTAAGGAATAATAGGAGGAATCCACACTCCGTAATCACTAGGAAAAGTTTGAACGGAGCCATGCAAAAAATACGGCAAACCATTCCCAGAACCAAACACTTGATAATAACTCATAGTACATCTAGCAGTAAACCCACCAGGCGGAGCCTGCCTTTCTTGCTCATCTCTGACGTCTGATGGGCATGGTATGCTGGACGGTAAGCGTGACAACCCCCATGGATCCACCATATTCACGGGATCCGCCCCCACATAGGCGTACAGGTTGGCCCCCGCTTGATACCCGATCGGGTCCGTCTGCAGGAAGCGCCCGATCTGCGGCAGATAGGTCCGGGCACGGTAATGATAGGCTCCCGCTTCCGCCAGCCACTGCTGCCCCGTGTACTGGAACCGCCCCATGTTGCCTGCCGCCGGGACGCCGTAGTCATCGTAGCGGTTGATGTTGAACGCCGCGCCCAGGCTGTCGGTCAGGGCGATCACCGAGCCGCGCTCGTCCGCCAGCAGCCATTCCGCGTTCGTCGTTCCCGTTCCCGCGTAGCTGACAATCGTTCCGTCCAGCCCCAGACCGGGGATGTGGCGGCGCACCAGGGCGCCCGTGGCCGCATCATACTCGGCCGCCAGCTGCTGGCCCGCATACTGGAACCGCGTCGAGGCCGCGCCGGTCGTGGTGGTGATCAGACGGCTGAGGGAGTCGAAGGTGAAGCTGGACGCGCCTGGCCCAACCGCCGCCGTGGCCGTGGACGCAGCCCTCTACGACCTTTCTGATGAAGGCTGACCCAAACGAACCACCAGCCATTCACGCCAGGCTCCATCAAGGTCCGCGATCGTGCCGGGCAGACGGCGTGAGGGCCCTTGCGCGCTCAGCCAATCTTCGAAGCTTGTCCCTTGAGCAAGGGCCTCTGCGATAGCCATGAACACCTGAGGATCTCCTGTCCGATCGAGCAGGAAGTCGGCGAACATGCGGCCCTGGGGGTAATAGAGGGCCGCCTCAAGAACCTGCGCCATGGCGTTCGGGTCGCTGGAATCAATCACCCGCATCGTCACCCCGCCTGAGACTGAGCTTGCGGCGGGACGAATCTCCGGGCGGGTTTGGGCAGGATGGTCCCGCGAAAGAAACCGCGGCAAATCAATGAGGTCAGCGACCGGGAAGGCTGAAAGATGTGCGCCTGCGCGGCCCTGGTACACATCCCGGAAGACCTTTCTCCGCTCCTCCGCACCGTTGTCGTCTTCCATGAGCAGCGCGGAGATTTCATCGAGCCAGTCAGGACCGGGGCCGCCATAGTGCCCTTGTGCGACAGACTGATGGTCGGGCCAGAACGCCTTGACGAACCAGCCGTGACCGAGCTCGTGGGGCACCACCTGCGCCTCTCGCGTATCAAGCGTCACCTGCGTCGGACGCCGCGCCGTCGCCGCACGCTCGCCGGCGGCGGTCACCGCAGCCTCATCCAGCCCCTGACGCCGCGCGGCGGCCTCGGCGCTGGTGCGGGCGGCGGCGACAACCTGGCTGATCTGCTCCTGCTGGGAGAACCAGATCAGGACCCGGCTGAACCCCGCCTCCTGAAGCATGGACTTCGGATCGGACACCCCGTCCAGTTCGACAGCTTCCATGACGACGTAGCGCGGGGCGTCCCGGCCGAAATGCGCCTTGAAGCGCCCCTCTCCGGCCTCACTCAATTGAGACAGCCGCGCCGCCCGCTCAGCATCCGGGGCGATGGCGACCCCGGCTGGGGTTTGCGTGCACGCAAGAGCGGCTCCGCCGGAGCCCAGGGCTGTCAGCGCCTTGGCGCACAGGTCATCGGCCGCCGCGGGCGTCGCCATAGCAAGCATGGCTCCGCAGGCGAGTGTAGCGTGGAATCTGGACATTGAGCCTCCGTCTGTAGACGCTCAACAGAACCCTTCGACGCCGTCATCGAATGTCTCGATCTTGTCAGTGTGATGAAGGACGGACACAAACCGGCTACACAGACTGGCCAGTCTGGCGCCATGCCTTCAGGAGTTTCTATGGCGCCGCCCGCCGTGATTGTTGTCGATGACGACCACAGCGTTCGTGACGCCCTGTGCGAGTATCTGTCCAATCAGGGGTTCAGCGTTCGCGGCGCGGGCGATGGACGAGAACTGGATCGACAACTGGATGACGAGCCTGCAGACCTGATCGTGCTCGATCTGATGCTGCCCGGAGAAGACGGCCTCTCCATCTGTCGGAGATTGTCACGGGACGGTCAGCCCGTCCTCATGCTCAGCGCGCTCGGTTCCACGGTCGACCGGGTAGTCGGTCTGGAGCTCGGCGCTTCGGACTATCTGGCCAAACCCTTCGATCCTCGCGAACTTCTGGCGCGTGTTCGCGCGGTGCTCAGACGCGGGGGCATGCATGACTCCGACGGGCCGATACACAGGCTGAGCTTTGAGGGCTGGACGTTGAGCATCGACGATCGGCTTCTGTTGTCTCCGGAAGGCGAGACGGTCGCCCTGACAGCCCGGGATCACCGGCTGCTCCGCGTCTTTCTGGAACGACCACGCCGTCTGTTGTCACGCGACCAATTGCTGGATCTGCTGGACGAGACCGGCGCCGAAACCTTTGATCGGACGATCGACCTGGCCATCAGCCGCCTGCGCAGGAAGTTGGGACCCGCAGCCCGCTTTATCGAGACGGTTCGTGGAGAGGGATACAGGTTCGTCGTGCCTGTCAGACGCCAGTGAGATCCCGGTCGATACTTTTTCAGATCGGCGCCCTGGCGCTCGCGATCGTTCTGCTGGTGCAGGCGATCAGCGTCGCCGTCGTGCTGCTCACGCCGCCTCCCGCTCCATCCCGGATGAGCCCGTTCCGGGTTGCTCAGGCGCTCCAGGATCCGATGGTCGCCCGTCAGGAAGGCTGGAGACGGGTGAAGGTGCGCGATGCGCCCTTCGAGACGACGTCAGGCACCGGCGCGCTTCTGGCCGCCGGGATCGCTGCATCAGTTGGCGGAGATGCGCCGCAGGTTCGCGTTCGCATCAACGCCGCTTCGCCTCCTGCCTCGTCACAGTCCACCATGACTGTCAGGAGGACAGGAACCACGCAGGAGACTGTTGCGCTTCGTGCGCCGATGTCACCGTCAACCGTCAGCGCCTTGGCGGGGGCGGCGCTCATGTCTCCCGACTTCAGTTTGCCGGCGTTCGAGGCGGCATGGCGCCAGCCTGGCGGGGACTGGGTGGTCATCAGGCCCGAAGAACAGGCTATGGCCCGCTGGATCGCCCGCCTGGCCGTCATGCTTGGCGTCAGTCTGCTGCTGATCGCGCCGATGACGTGGTGGGCCGCACGGCGGCTGACGCACCCGGTTCGGGCCCTGGCCCTGGCGGCTCAACAGGTCCAGATCGATCAATCGATTGATCTGGATTTTTCCAGGGGGCCCAGCGAAGTCGCGGCGGTGGCGGTCGCATTGAGCGAGATGCGTGCCCGCCTCGAGCGGCAGTTGAACGAGCGCATGCGCATGCTGACCGCCGTTGCGCACGACCTGCGCACGCCCCTGACGGGGCTGCGGCTTCGCGCCGAACAGGCGCCGCCCTCCGCACGCGCCCGGATGGCTCAGGACATCGCGCGAATGGACGCCATGATCTCGGAAATTCTGGACTATGCGGCGGTGCAGGCGCGCAACGCGACCTTGGCGGAACCGGTCGATCTGGCTGATCTGTCCGGCGAGGTTGTCGGCGCTTTCTCCCCCACATCCATCCCGCTGGACGTCAAGGCGCGCGCCAGGGTGACAGTGGGCGTCGAGCGCGCCCGGCGCGTCCTGCTCAATCTGGTGCAGAACGCGCTGCGATACGGCGAAGAGGTGGTCGTGGAGGTCGATGCGGAAGAAGGCTGGTCGATCATCCGGGTGATGGATCGAGGCCCGGGCCTGGAGGCTGACGATCTGGAGAAGGTGTTTGAGCCCTTCTATCGTCTGGAGCGGTCGAGAAGCCGGGAAACGGGCGGCGTGGGCCTCGGTCTGTCGATCGCCCGGGAACTGGCCCTCGTTGATGATGGCGAGGTGTGGCTCGAGCGGCGACGCGGAGGCGGCCTCACCGCCGTGCTTCGTTACCCCGTCCAGTCACACGACTTCGAGGCAGAGCACCCCGCAACTCACTGAAAAGCAAGAAAGATGATGGTACGTCCTCTCGGGCTCGAACCGAGGACCCTCTGATTAAAAGTCAGATGCTCTAACCAACTGAGCTAAGGACGCACATCGAACCGGGCGCGCTTGCGCACCGGCGACGCGCCTTCTGTTGCAATCCGGGCTCCGGGTCAAGCGCTGGCTCGACTTCTTTGCAGATCGCTTTAGTCAAATGGGGATGAAACCCCTGCACGGCGTCCGCATCATTGAATTCGACGGCCTGGGCCCCGTCACCTTCGCCGGCATGGTCCTGGCCGATCTGGGCGCCGAGGTGCTCCGCCTGAATCGCAGTTCAACGGCAGGCGCGGCGGCCTTCGCCGAAGTCGGCGGCGAGGTGCTGCACCGGGGGCGCGCCTCGGTCGGCGTCAATCTAAAGGACCCCGCCGACGTCGCCGCCGTTCTGGACCTGATCGACAGCGCCGACGCCGTCATCGAAGGCTTTCGTCCCGGCGTGATGGAGCGGCTGGGCCTGGGACCAGAGGTCTGCGCCGCGCGCAATCCCCGGCTGGTCTATGGTCGCGTCACCGGCTGGGGCCAGACCGGGCCGCTGGCGCAATCGGTCGGCCACGACATCAACTACATCGGTCTCAGTGGAGCCCTGCATGCCATGGGAGAGCCGGACA
>Ga0233377_1000533_pt1 | contig 16964 bp, 12 predicted proteins | sample ElkDunMinimDraft_6_FD_191540 | JGI IMG/M metagenome (GOLD analysis project Ga0233377, IMG submission 191540) | Fecal eukaryotic communites from dung pellets of Tule Elk in California, USA - Elk Dung E36 | ecosystem: Host-associated > Mammals > Digestive system > Large intestine > Fecal | place...
GGCAAGCCCCGGTTCGTCCATGCCCTGTCTATGAACCCGCGCGATATCGTGCGGCTCGCGGGGGACGAGGCGCTTCCGATCGGCTCTACCGAGCTGCGACTCAGGCTGGTCTCGGCCGGCCCGGGCAAGGAAGCCGCGATCGAGCTTTCTCGCGACGGTACGACAATCGCGAAGGGGCGCATCCCCCAGACCTTGTTCATGCAGGCGCCGAACGGTGAAATGCTCGACGTCGGCCGCGACACCGGCGTGCCGGTCGCGCGCTACGCGGCACCCGGTGGCCGCTTCGATGGTCGCATCGATCACGTTTCGCTGGTGTTCGACGACTGACGGCCATGGCTGCGAATGATCGAAAATTGAACGGCCGGGATCGGCCCAGTCTGTGGGAAAAAGGCATCATGAGAAGACATAGGTTGACGGCATCGACCGCCGTCGCGGCAGCGCTGCTGGCGGGTATTTATCCGCTTCATTCGCCGGCAGGGGCCGAGCCGCTGGGCTCTGCCGCGCCGGTCGAAGCTGTGCGCGAAGAGAGCCGCCGCCCCAACGTGCTGCTCTGGCTGCTCGACGATGTCGGCTTCGCCCAGCTATCCAGCTTCGGCGGGCTGGTCGCCACGCCGAACATCGATCGGGTCGCGGCCCGAGGCACGCGTTTCTCGAACTATCGTACCACCGCGATCTGCTCGTCCACGCGCGCCGCGCTCCTGACCGGCCGGAACGCGCACAATGTGCATATGGGCGGGCACCCGATCTTCGCCAGCGACAGTCCAGGCTATGACGGCCGGATTCCCGCTTCCGCCGGCACGCTCGCCGAAAACCTGCGTCAGAGCGGCTACGCGACCTTCGCCCTGGGCAAATGGGATCACTTGCCGATACCGGACACGGGGCCGACCGGTCCGCATACCTACTGGCCGCTCGCGCAGGGGTTTGAGCGATACTACGGATTTCTCGCATCGGAGATGGATAACTTTCATCCGCTGCTGGTGCGCGACAACACGCCGGTCGATGTGCCGCGCCTACCCGACTACCATCTGAACAAGGACCTTGCGAACGAAGCGATCTCCCTGATCCGCTCGCGAGACGGCAAGTCCGATCGAAGCCCGTTCTTCCTCTATCTGGCCACAGGCACGGCCCATGCGCCGCATCATGCGAGCCCGGCCTGGATCGACAGGTACCGCGGGAAGTTCGACCAGGGCTGGGACAAGGCGCGAGAGCAGATTCTCAAGCGCCAGATCGCGCAGGGGCTGGTGCCCAAAGGCACGCGGACGGCGGCCCGTCCGGACGAGATGAAGGCGTGGGACAGCCTCTCGGCCGACGAGAAGCGGCTGCTTGCCAGAGAGATGGAGGTGTTCGCGGCGGCCCTTGGCGAAGCCGACGCCGAGTTCGGCCGCATCCTGGACGAGCTCGAGGTGCGCGGCGAGCTGAGCAATACGATCATCATCATCACCAGCGACAACGGCGCAAGCGCCGAGGGCAGCACCGACGGCTCGCATCATGAATTGCTCTTCGCGCGTGGCAAGCAGCCCAGCGCGGCGGAGAACCTGCCCTATTTCGACAGCTGGGGCAGCGATCGCACCTATCCGCACTACGCCTTCGGGTGGGCGGTCGCCGGCAACACGCCGTTTCGCTACTACAAGCAGACGACATACGAGGGGGGCATCCACGTCCCCCTGATCGTCGCGGCGCCGCAGGCGGCGAAAGCGGGCAAGCTGGACGCTGGCTTCGTGCACGTGTCCGACATCGTACCGACCGTGCTGGATCTCGTCGGCGTGAAGGCGGCGCAGACGGTCAACGATACCGCCCAATCGCCTTTCGATGGCGTGAGCTTCGCCCAAACCCTGCGGGGCGCGCCTCCCGGCGCCGCTCGCAAGGATCAATACTTCGAGACCTTCGGTCACCGCGCTTTCTGGTCGGACGGCTGGAAGATCGTATCGCCGTCGCGCCTCAACGTCTGGGATATCATGTCCCCTCCGTTTCGCGAGCAGCCCTGGCAGCTCTACAACCTGCGCAAGGATCCTGGAGAAACCACCGATCTGGCGGGTCGACATCCCGATATCGTCGAACGGCTGAGCCGGGGTTTCGACGAGCAGGCGCGGCAATATCAGGTCTATCCGATTGTCGGCCAATATGAATCGTTCGCCGTGCAGGCGGGCAAGGATGCTGCGGAGTTCGCACGCAGAAACGGCGAGTGGACCTATCCCGGCCCGATTTCGCGCATTCCGAAGCTCAACGCGCCGCCCATCGACAGGCGCTCGTACACCGCGACCGTCGATCTGGACCTTCCTGCCGGGAACGAGACCGGCCCGCTGTTCGCCTTCGGCGGCAGTCTGGGCGGGATGAGCTTCTACCTCAAGGATGGTCAGCCCCGTTTCGCGCTGCGTGGGCTGGACGGGAGCTTTGCCGAGATCAAGGCGACGCAGGCTTTGCCGCGAGGTCAGAGCAAGCTTTCGCTGCGGCTCGATCGCGCGGAGAAGGGGCTGGGGAAGACGATCACGATCAGTCTGGGCGATCGCGTGATCGCGAGAAACGAGATCGCGTTCGATATCGCTTCGGTGGTGCCCGAGACGTTCGACATCGGCCGCGACGACGGCACCGCGGTCAGCGGGGACTATGCGGCGGACACGCCTTTGCCCGCCGAACTGAGAAACCTGACTTTCAAGTTCCAGTAGCACCGGGCCGATCGAACGGCAGCGATGGAAGCCGATGGCCGCCCGCCGGAATGGCCGGCGGCGGCCGACGGGAAATCAACAGCAACACGGGGGATCTATGCGTAAGGTGAATGATATCTGGAGGGCGCCGCTGGTCGGCGTGCTTGGTCTGGTCGCGGTAATTCCAGTCCATGCGGCGGCGCAGGACGCCGCCGAGGGTTTCAGCGATGCGCCCATCGTGGTGAGCGCGCAGCGCCGCGAGGAAGCGTCGCTCGACGTGCCGATCACCGTCACCACGCTTGGCGAGGCGCAATTGGCGACGGCCAACGTCCAGGAACTTATCGATATCTCCAAGGTCACGCCGTCGCTGCGTTTCGATTTCCAGGGTGCTTTCGTCCAGCCGAACATCCGCGGTATCGGCACTGCGGTGACGACGTCGGGCGGGGGCGCGAACGTCGGCATCTATGTCGACGGTTTCTATTCGCCCAATCCGCTCGCGGCCAATTTCCAGTTGATGAATATCCAGAGCATCCAGGTGCTCAAGGGACCGCAGGGCACGTTGTTCGGGCGCAATACGACGGGCGGCGCGATCCTCGTCCAGTCGGCGGACCCCAGCACGGAGACCGGCGGCGAGGCGAAGTTCTCCTATGGGCGCTACAACGAGATGCGCGCACAAAGCTACGCCACCTTCGGTCTCTCGGAAAAGGTCGCGTTCGACATCGAGGGGCTCTACCGCAGGGGCGACGGTTGGGTTCGCGATATCGCCGACGGCAGCACGGACGGCGACTACGAGAACTGGTCGATCCGCATGGGCCTGAAGGCCGAGCTTTCCGACAGCACTTCGGTACTGCTGCGCTACATGCATTCGGATGTCGATGATCCGAGCCAGATCCTGGTCAACGCTTATGTCGATCCGGTGCTTGGCGCCGCGATCGCCAATTTCGCGCCGCCGGGCAGCTTCACGACCAACCCCAACGAATATTCGCCGGGGCCCAATCCCCGCTATTTCCGGTCGAGTTCCAATGTCGTGCAGGCCACGATCAAGACCGATCTCGGCTTTGCCGACCTCGCGTCCTATTCGCAGTACCGCCAGGAGGATGTCGACGCATCGCAGGATGGCGATCGCATCGCGCTGACCATCTTCCAACTCGGTCTGCCGGTCTACAACAAGACCTGGAGTCAGGAATTCCTGCTGACGTCGAAGCCGGGCACGGCGTTGCAGTGGAGCGCCGGGCTGTTCTATTTCAGCAACAAGGACCGCTACGTCACCTTCCTCGACAACAATAGGGCGACCACCGGCCGGGTCCGTCTGGGCGGATCGAGCACCAAGACGCAGACCTACGCCGCCTTCTTCGACGGCACTTACGAAGTCACGCCGCAGCTCTTCGTGACCGCGGGGCTGCGCTATGCGCGCGATACCGTGACCGATGCCTACTTCAACCCGCCCGGTAGCAATGGCGCGAAGCAGTTCGTGCCCGATCTCAAGGGCAACAAGATCACGCCGCGCCTGGCCATTCGTTACAAGCCCTCCGAAGAGTCGAGCGTCTATGCGTCGTACACCAAGGGCTACAAGGCGGGTGTGCTCGACGTGGGCGGTGCGACCGGAAATCCGGTCAAGCCCGAGGAAGTCGACGCTTTCGAAGTCGGCTTCAAGTACGACGATCGCCGCCTGTCGTTCGAAACCTCGGCCTTCTACTACGATTACCGGAACCTGCAGGTCTCGCTGTTCAAGAACGCAACCGCGCAACTCGTCAACGCAGCTTCATCCGAGATCTACGGGCTCGAGGCGCAGATGCGCTACCGGATCACCAACCGGTTCGAAGTGAATCTTGGCGGCGGCTGGACCCATGCCCGCTACAAGCGTTTCCAGGATGCGCCGATCTATGTGCGCTGTCCCACGACGGCGGGCTGCGGTGGAGGGACGTCGTTCTTCATCCAGCCGACGCCGCTGCGCAACGTGACGATGCAGCGTGTTCCCGAATTTACCGGGAACATAGGCGCGAACTACCGTGCCGATCTCGCCGGGGGCGAACTCGCGCTGTCGGGCAACCTCTATTACAGCTCCAAGTTCTTCCATGGTCCCTCGGGCGTCCAGTTCCCGGAAAAGGGCTATGAGGTCGCGAGCCTGCGCGCGCAGTGGACCGACGCTTCGGACCGCTACATGGTCGCGCTGTGGGGCGATAACGTGACGAACAGTCGCTATCGGACTTCGGTGCAGTACGGGAACTTCGGCATTGGTTCGACGTGGAGCAAGCCGGTGACCTACGGCGTCGAACTGGGCGTGAAATTCTAAAGACCGCATAGGAGGATCATGTGAGGGGCCGTTTGCCAAATTTCCGCCGCGTTGCTTGCAGCGCCCTGGCATTGCTTGCCGCGACGCCGGCCTTCGCCGACGTGCCCCGCACGGTCCTGCCCGTGCCGGCCCAGCCGTTCGCCGGCGTGATCGGGGAGACGACGGCCTCGTCCACGCCGGACATGCCGCGCCCGGTGACCGCGCCGGCGGGAGCGCCGAATGTTTTTCTGTTCCTGGCCGACGATGTCGGGTTCAGCATGTCGAGCAGCTTTGGCGGCCCGGTACCCACACCCAACATGGACCGGCTGGCCGCGTCCGGGCAGCGCTACAACCGGTTCCACACCACCGGCATCTGCTCGCCGTCGCGTGCGGCATTGCTGACCGGACGCAATCATCACAATGCGGCGACCGGTCATCTGGCCGACCTGCCGATGGGTTATCCCGGGTACACGGCGCGTATTCCGCGTTCCACCGCGACCATCGCGGAAGTGTTGAAGCTCAACGGTTACAACACGGCCATGTTCGGCAAGCACCACAACGTGCCGCCGGGCGAACACTCGGTGGCCGGGCCTTTCGATCACTGGCCGACGGGCCTTGGCTTCGAATACTTCTACGGCATCGTCAACGGCGAGAGCGACCAGTGGAAACCCGTGCTCCAGCGCGGGACCAGCCTTGCCCTGGGCGAGGGAAAGCCAGGCGACCTGCTCGAAAAACGACTGGTCGACGACACGATCCGCTGGAGCCGCGACCAGAAGGCGGCCGCTCCCGACAAGCCGTTCTTCATCTACTACTCGGCAACCTCGACGCATGCGCCGCATCAGGCGCCGCCGGAACTCATCGCGCGCTTCCGCGGGAAGTTCGATCAGGGCTGGGATCGTATGCGCGAGGAAATCTGGCGGCGTCAGATCGCGCAAGGCGTGATCCCGAAAGGCACGACGCTGACCCCGCGACCCGATGGGATCGCGGCATGGTCCTCCCTCTCGTCCGTGCAGAAAGCCTTCGCCGCGCGCGGCATGGAAGTCGCCGCCGCCATGCTTGCCTATCAGGACGAGCAATTGGGCCGCATCCTCGATGAATTCGACCGCATGGGGCTGACCGACAAGACGCTGTTCCTGATCATCCAGGGCGACAATGGCGCAAGCGGCGACGGCGATCTGGCCGGCGTCGTCAGCGAATTCGGCGCCATCAACGGTGTGCCGGACGATTCTGCCAGCGAGACCTGGATGCAGAGCAATCTCGACAAACTCGGCGGCGAGAAGACCTACAGCAGTTATGCTCAGGGTTGGGGCTGGGCGATGAATTCGCCCTTTCCCTGGTACAAGATGCATGCCTCGATGCTGGGCGGAATACGCGACGGCATGATCGCGTCGTGGCGAGGGCATATTGCAAAGCCGGGCGCGGTCTGCGCGCAGTTCGGCCATCTGGTGGATATTGCGCCGACCATCTTCGCCGCCGCCAGCCTCCCCGCGCCGCAGTCCGTCAACGGCGCGGAGCAAAAGCCGCTCGATGGCGAGAGCCTGCTTGCGAGCTTGTCGTCGTGCGAGCCCGACAAGCCGCGCACCCAGTACTTCGAGATTGGCGGGCAGGCCGGGCTCTATCATGACGGCTGGTTCCTCGCCAATCAGGGCGGGGCAGGGAACGGGGCCAAGCCCTGGGAACTCTACGACCTGCGCCGCGACTTCTCGCAGGCGCGCGACCTGGCGCGAAACAACGCCGATAAAGTGGCCGAGCTGACCGCGCTCTGGCGCAAGGAAGCCGAACGCAATCAGGTCTTCCCGATCCGCTCGGGACTGGCGCAGGATCTGGTCGGGCCCGGGGCAGGCGGCCGCAAGAGCTTCGAATTCTGGGGGCGCGACAGCGGCATTCCAGCCCATCCCGAAGGTCTGCTCGCTGGACGGGGGTTTCGTGGATCGTTCACGATCGACGCGCGACTGCAACTGTCGACCGAAGGTGCCAGCGGCGTCATCGCAGCTCTGGGCAGTCACTTCGCGGGCTGGAGTTTCTATCTGGAAAAGGGGCGTCCGGTGTTCACCTATGCGCGTTCGACAAGGCCGGAAGACCAGAGCCGCATCGTGGCGGAACATGCGCTTCCTGCCGGCGCGTCGAACATCGGGCTGCGTTTCAAGAACCTCGGGCGCGACTGGAAAGGTCCGGCGCGCGCGGAGATCGTTTCCGGCGGAGCCGTGATCGCCTCGGGCGAGATTCCAGCAACCTTCTTCATTCCGCTCGGCGCCGGCGAACGGCTCGACATCGGTCGAGATACCGGCGTAACGGTAACCGATTATGGAACGCCGGAAGGAAATATCGAAGGTGACGTGCCTTACCTCAAGCTCCTGCTCGACTGAGGGGGCGCCTCATCGGCAGCCACCGTCCGGTCCGGCCGATGCCCGCACGATGATAGCCGTTCCGGGCGGCACTTTCGCGATGGGTTCGGATAGCTTCTATCCGGAGGAGGCCCCCGTTCGGACCGTGCGCGTCGATCCTTTTCGGATCGACGCGACGCCGGTGACCAATGCGCAGTTCGCGGCTTTCGTCGAGGCGACCGGACATGTCACGTTCGCCGAAATCGCCCCCGATCCGAAAGACTATCCGGGGATGCTGCCCGAGTTGGCTTTTGCCGGCTCGGCCGTCTTCGAAATGACGCGTGGGCCCGTCGACACGTCGGTGCCGAGCTGGTGGGACTTCCGTCGTGGGGCGGATTGGCGGCATCCGCTTGGGCCGGATAGTTCGATCGCGGGGATCGAGGACCATCCGGTCGTCCATATCGCCTACAGCGATGCCGAGGCTTTTGCCGCCTGGGCGGGCAAGGCATTGCCGACCGAGGCCGAGTGGGAGTTCGCCGCTCGGGGTGGGTTGGAAGGGGCCGACTATGCCTGGGGTAACGAACTCGCGCCCGCCGGCGCAATGATGGCCAATTACTGGCAGGGGCTGTTTCCCTTCGCCAACCAGTTGGCCGACGGCTTTCTGCGGACTTCGCCTGTCGAGACCTATCCCGCCAATGGCTACGGACTTTACGACATGATCGGCAATGTCTGGGAATGGACCGTGGACTGGTATGCGCAGCCGAAAGTCGAGCGCAAGTCGCGGGGCTCCTGCTGCATCCCGGCCAACCCACGCGGCGGCACGCGCGGCGGAAGCATGGTGAAGACGGGGCCTGCCGGGGTGCCGCGGAAAGTGCTCAAAGGTGGATCGCATCTTTGTGCCGAGAACTATTGCCAGCGCTACCGTCCCGCAGCGCGCTACGCCCAGCCCATCGATACGACGACAGGCCACGTCGGCTTTCGATGCGTCATCCGGGCATAACCGTCGGGCAGTGCCCGAATTTCCTGATGAAGCGGCGAGAACGACGGCAGTGTGACCGTAGAGCCGGTGCGTCGTCATGCCCGTGTAATATAGATGTCAGATAAGCGTGGCAGTGCCCGCTCCAGGCTGCTGGCTGTGGCGGCTGATCGACAGCGCATGCCTATTCAGGACCGGCGTGAAAGAATGGGTTGTCGTCTTCAAAAGGCGCTGGTGTTGCATATTCGGGAGTAAAGAGTAGTGAAGGCACTTCAGATCTTGAAAGATAGTCGCATGAACAAAGAAACCCTGCTCGAGCTCACTTCCGACATCGTCTCGGCACACGTGTCCAACAACACGGTCGCGGTGAGTGATCTGCCTCAGGCGATTCAATCAATTTACACGGTACTGTCACAATTGGGGCAGTCCGACGCGATTGAGCAGCCGGCGCTTACGCCTGCGGTGACTGTTCGTTCTTCGGTAAAGCCCGATGCGATAACCTGCCTTGAATGCGGCAGAAAGTTGAAGATGCTTAAGCGTCACATTTCGACTGACCATAACCTCACGCCTGCTGAGTATCGCGCGCGTTGGGATCTCAAGGCTGACTATCCGCTCGTAGCTCCGAACTATGCGGCAACGCGTGCGGAACTTGCCAAGTCGATCGGTCTTGGGCGCAAGCCGGGCCAGAAGATCAAGGCAAGCGCGCCGGGCAAGGTTGCAGCGCCGAAGGCCAAGCTTGCAGAGAGCCCATCGGATGCAAAGCCGGCTCGAGCCGTCAAGGCGCAGCCCGCGAAAGCAAAAGTTGCCAAGAAGGCTCCGACGGCGACCTCTGAGGCATAGTTCTGACGGGATGGGGCGGGGCCGGGTGTCCCGCCTCGCCATCCATCGAGCGGAATGGGCGGTTCTACAGCTTCGAACCACCCATATGATGAGCTAGCTGCTGACCGCTCCGGCCTGAGCCCATACGCTGTCTCTGGGGCCCGCAGTGCTGCGCCTCCGGCTCGCTCGCGCTGCCCATAGCAATATTACGGCGGCGACCACCGCTGTGGCATCGACGAACAGTACGGTCGCGGGGTGATGGGGCGCGCTAAGCAGTGTTGCCAGCGGAACGGCAAACATCGACGCCGCTGCCACGTAAAGCAGTTCGACGCCCGCGCGTGCCGCGCCTCGCAGCAGAGCCCAGCCCACGATGGCCAGGAACGCGCCATAATAGATCAGCGAATGGATGGTCTCCGTTGCGGCGATGCCCAGTGGCTTTGCCGCCGCTACCGTCAAGGAAATGCCGGCCATGCAGCCCAGCGGCACGCCCACGGTGAGCGCGCCGAGGATACGGGTGGAGCGGGTCTGTTCGACGGGACCGGCCTTGCGCTCCTTCTTTCGCCGCGATTCGATCCACAAAAGGTTGCCGGTGTAGAACAGGAAGGCGCCGGCAAGCCCCAGGATGAAATAGGACCATCGGACCGGCGCACCGCCATAGTTCCCGAAGTGTGCCGCGAAGAAGCTCGATATCGTCGCGAACCAGGGGCCCTGCTTCCCGGGAAGGTAGTCGCCCTCGATGATCTTGCCTGTCCGGGTGTCCACTTCACCCAGGCCATAGGTCGGACCGCGCAGGCCATAACGGGGGTCGTTGCCCTGGATATGCCCGTGCGGCCCCTCTTCGGCGTTGTATTCGTAGCTGATCATGGAGAGCCGGAAGCCCGGCATCTCGTCCTCGACGCGGCGAACGAGTTCGGCCGGGGGGAGCACGCCTTGGGTGACTGCACCCAGTTCCGGCGGGTGCGGCTTGGGTCCGCCTCGCGATCGACCGGCCTGCTCCGTTTGCGGAGCCGCGCCTATGTTCTGTACCGCTCTCTGAACGTCATAAAACTGATCGTGAAAGGCGAAGATCACGGCTGTGAGAGCCATCACGATGTGAAAGGGCAGGCTGAACAGGCCAAGCACGTTGTGCAAATCGAGCCACATGCGTTTCAGATTTCTGCCGAAGCGAAGCGCGAACAGGTCCTTGATCAGGCTCGGGAGCAGGCAGATGACCCCCGATATGAGTGCCACCGCATAGAGCAGGGCGATCGTCCCCATGATCGGCATGGCGATCTCGTGCGGAAAGGGCAGTCCCACCTGCTGGTGCAGGATGTCGACGAGTTGGGCCACTGGTGAGGGTTCGCGCGTCGACACTTGCAGCGCACGGTCAGCGGCAAGGCTGGCGTAGTAGGTCGGTCCGGGATTGCGGCGGTCGCCGGTCGTCCAGCTCACGCGCGCCGGCTGTTCGGGGCCGGTGGCCAGATGGACCCGGTAGGCGGTCCTTGCTTCCGGATGCTCCGCCAGCACTTTGGCGATCAGCGCCGGCGTGCGGTCCAGCGGCACGGGTTCGAACAGCTCGGTAGGCGGGGAAGCCCAGCGCTGGAGAGGCTCCTCGAACATGGTTATCGCCCCGGCATAGAAGGCGATGAAAAGGGCAAGGCCGGCGACGATCCCGACCCAGCTATGGATATCCTTGTACGTGCGGACGACATCGGTTCGCATAACGGCCCCTCAACTCATCATCAGGCGTATGCCGGCGTAGAGCGCCCAGGCGACGACGTTACCGGCAAAGAGCCAGGTCCAGGCCCTGGCGGCCGATTGGAAAAAGAAGCAGAAGCTGAGGATCAGGCACCAGATGGGCGAGCACAGCCACATCGCCATCTGGCCTTGTGGCGTGAAGTAGGAATCGCCTTTGGAAAGCAGGGCGTTGAAGATACTGGTCAGCGCCATCGTCAGGGTGAAGCCCAGGACGATCGCTGCTGAAACCTTGCCGAACCAGTCGCGGCTGGTCAGTTCCTGGCGGCTCATCCGATGTTCTCCTTCCGGAAGCGTGCCCAGCGCAGAACGACCGGCGGCACGCTCCAAAGCAGCATCATTCCGGTGGTCCAGGTGAAGACCGCCGCGGCGGGACCCATCATTAGCAGCAGAAGCACCAGCGCTGCGACGAGCGCGACGGCACCGGCCAGTCGCAAGGCCTTGGCGTTCAGCCGTCTGGTGGTCAGTACCTGATGGGGTGCGGCGGCATAGAGGCAAAGCGCGCCGAAGGTCAGCAGCAGGATTGCGGGGATGGCAAGCATCATCGGTCCGTCCTTCCGAATGCGAATTTCAGGGTGGGCACGATGGCCGCAAGGAAAGTGGTTCCGTGCGACTGGCCAGGTAGCGACAGGAATTGCGCCTCAAGCGAGGGCGCGCGGTTCTGCAGCCGACGAACGGTAGCCTCTGGCGAGGAAGCGGTCATGGCTGCAGGCGGTGTCTCGTCGCTCTCCGCGATCAGCAGGCGGCGGGGCGGGGAACCGGTTTCGATGCGATCGACCTCCGTGTCGATCAGGCGATCGCCGAACCACAACGACGGGCTGATGGCGACGGCCGTATCGACCAAGTTAGGACGGGACAGGAAGGCGTGCAGCACCAGCAGGCCGCCAAAGCTATGTCCGGCCAGCGTTTCGCGGGTGCTGTCGACCGGCCACTTTTTACGCATGGCCGGCATGATCCTGTCAGCGAACAGGTCCAGGAATGCTTCCGAGCCACCGGTCTCCATTCCGTTGGCCGGCAACCCCGAAGGAATGGCGTAGCCGGCCACGGGGGGCGTATAATCGCGAACCCGGCGTGCCACCGGACCGGCGCCGATACCGACCACGATGCCTTGGTCGACACCGCTTCGCGCGCCCACGCGGGCCAGTCTGCGAGCGGTAACCGCCGCGACGGCGAACGTGTCCTCGCCATCGAGGAGGTAAAGCACCGGCCAGCCTTCGGGCGGCGGCGTACCCTTCGGCACGAACACCATGATGTCGTACGATTGGCCTGTCGCACTATCGACGGTGAAAGTCGTGGTTTGGGGCAGGGTGTAGGGCTGGGTGGCTGCAGACTGGATCGGCGCCGCATATGCCGATGCAGTCGCCGCCGAACCGGCGGCGACCATCAGCGCGGCCGCCTTCGCCATCGATCGAAGCGTCAACACGGTCACCAGCGGTACTGGATACGGGCGGTGACGGTGCGGCCCGAGCCGTAGTAGCAGGACGCATAACCGGTGCAGAGTGCGACGTAGCGCTTGTTGGTCAGGTTGCGAGCGTTGATGGACATGGATAGCCCGTTCCCTTCGCCCGCCGCGCGCCCGAAGTCGTAGCGAATGAAAATATCGAACAGCGTATAGTCCGGGATGCGGATGGCGTTGGCGTTCTCGCCGAACATCTCCCCCGTATAGCGGACGCCGCCGCCCAGCCCCAGGCCGGGGAGGACGCTGTCCGGCAGGTGATAGTCGACGAAGCCCGAGGCGAGCCAGTTCGGCACCTGCGCGACGTCGTTGCCCAATTGGGCCGGGTTGTTGGTCTTGGTGATCTTCGACCAGTTACGGGTCAGGCTTCCGATCAGGGTCAGGCCGATACCGGTCTGCGCGCGCGCTTCGAATTCTATGCCCCGTACCCGGATCTCGCCGGTCTGTTCCTGGCATCCGGTAACGTTGGGACAGGTTCCGTTCTCCCGCGGCGTCAGCACGTTCTGCTGCTTGATCTCATAAGCGCCGAGGGTCAGGTAGGCTTTGCCGCCTTTGGGTTCAAAGCGCACCCCGCCTTCCCATTGCGCGCCGGTGGTCGGCACGAAAGGTGCGCCGTTGACGTTCGATGAAGCGTTGCCGCCCTGGGGCAGGAACGATTCCGCATAGCTGATGTACGGTGCAAGGCCGTTTTCGAAGAGATAGACGGCGCCTGCGCGACCGGTGAAGGCTTGCGACCTGGTACGCTGAAGCGTGGTGGTCAGTGGATTGGTGAAGTTGGTGACCCTGTCATTGGCCCAATCCTGACGCCCCGCGAGCGAAAGCCGCAGATTGCCCAGTTCGATCTGATCCTGCACGTAAATGCCGACCTGTTGGCTCTTTGTCGCTTCGTAGACCTGCGGCGCGAAAGTGTAGTTTGCCGTACCGCGATAGGCCGGATCGAAGATGTCGATCAGCGGCAAGACCTCGTTCGTCGGCGTGCCAGCCAAGCGCGCGATGTCTCGTCGATGCGTCCAATCGGTGTGGAAATAGTCGATGCCGGTGAGAAGGGTGTGCTTCATTCCGCCGATATCGAACTTGAATTCGAGTTGGTTGTCGATCGCGATGCCGTCGCTTACTCCTCGCGCCTGAGTCCCTCGGCGGCCGACGGTCTGGCCTGGAACGCATCCCGCGAAGGCGATGGGAAACGCCGCCTCTCTGGCTGCGCATGTCAGTGCGCCCGGCGTTGCGGCATTCAGGGTGTCGCCGGAAAGGACGGTAACCTGATAAAAGCTCTTGAGATGCGTGAAGCGCACATTGTTCCGATAGGTCACGGCGTCGGAAAGGTTGGCCCGCAGGAATGAGCCGATCAGTATCTGGTCGCGGTCGAACCTGTTGAAATCCGGTTCGCCAATATTTCGTTCCAGCGGAATGTGTTTGCCGTTGGTGGCAAACAGCGTGCCCGTGGCAGGCAGGAACTGGTAGGTCGAGCCGCCCTGATCCCGCTGATACTGGCCAAGAAGCGTCCAGGAAAAACCGCCATTCGGTGCAAAGGTCACCGACGGCGAAACATAGTAGCGCTCGTTGCTGGTTTCCTCGATCTGCGTCTGACCGGCACGCGCCAGGCCGACCAATCGCGCCGACAGCGAGCCCGAGGAGTTAAGCGCGCCCGATACATCGCCTGCCGCCTGGTACTGCCGGCGGCCAAGGTCGGTATAGCCCGTCGCCTGCAGCATCACCTCGCCATGGAACTCCTGCGTCGGGCGCTTCGACACCATGTTGATGATGCCGCCTGGCGCGCTCTGACCGTAGAGGACGCCCGAAGGTCCTTTCAGCACCTCCACCTGCTGCAAACCGAACGGGTCGAACTGCGTGCGGCTGAACTGACCGCCCGACGGCAGGCGAAGGCCATCGACGAAATTGTTGTTGGAGGAAAAGCCGCCGGCCGCGAAGCCGCGTACCGTGATCTCGTCGGTGCGGTTGTCGATGCCGCTGGACTCTCCCCGCACACCGGCCGTGTAGGCCAGCGCCTCACTGACCGTGGCGACCGCGCGCAGGTCCATTTCTTCGCGGCTGATGATGGAAATGGTCTGGGGGGATTCGATCAGCGGCGTCTCGGCCTTCGAGGCGCTTGTCGCCTTGCTCTGTCCGGTGGCGATGACGACGATGTCGCCCCTGGCGTCCGGGACGTTGGTCGCCTCCTGCGCTTGTGCGGTGGCGGCGCCTGCCAAAAGCAGGGCGGTGACCGAGATTGTGTGACGCATGGATACCCCCTGAAAATTTCAGGGCGGACTAATGCGAATAGGAGTCAATAGCAAGTGAGGCGGGAAAGCGCGATTGGAAGCCGGTCGGCAGAACTGGCCGATAGGGCGATGGGGTGATTTCGGGTGACGAGCGGCGTGCGAAAAATTCGGACGACTTTCGGACGTCGCCATAAGTTCGTGTCAATATTATGGGTGCAGCCCATGAATTTCTGGACGGATTTTGCCAATTATGGAGGAAATTTTTGGTCTTTAAAATGCGTATATATGCAAAGGAAAATACGTGATCACGTAATTGGGTGCGCTTGTTTGTTTCCGCTTAGCGCAGGCGCTTCGCATGGTTATCGCCGCTGACATAACAACCGTTGTCACCGGAGTTCGCCATGGAATTGGGTTTGCTATATGAGTTCGACGTGCCGCAGCCCTGGGCCGGCGAGCATCCCTGGGGGCAGCGAACGGCCGAGCGCCGGGCCTATGCGGAGAACATCGAGCAGATCGTGCTCGCGGACAAAGTGGGTTTCGAGGCGGTCTGGCTGGTCGAGCACCACTTCCGGGAAAACCGTAGCCACATGCCCTGTAACGAAGCGGTGCTGGGCGCATTGTCGCAGATCACCGAGCGGATCAAGCTGGGCTTCGGCGTCTCGCTCATGCCGCACGAATTCATTCACCCGGCACGCATCGCCGAGAAGGTCGCGACGGTCGACCTGCTGTCGCGCGGTCGCGCCATCTGGGGGATGGGGCGCTCCACCCCGATGGAGCAGATCGCCTTCGGCGTCGATATTCCGGCGAGCAAGGACAAGATGAAGGCGGCGGCCAGGACCGTCGTCGGCATGTGGGACCAGGAATATTACGAAGAGGATTCGGAGTACCTGAAGTTCCCCAAGCGGATGGTAACGCCGAAACCCTATCAGTATCCCCACCCGCCTGCCTGGATGGCGGCCTCGACCGAGAGTTCGGCGACGATGGCCGGCGAGAACGGCTGCGGCCTGCTGTGTTTTTCGATCATGCAGCCGCTCGACAAGCTTGCCGCGATCGTGAAAACCTATCGAGAGGCCCAGAAGAACGCGGTTCCCCTGACCGGCGTGCATACGAACAAGGTTGGCGTCTACACGCTCGTGCACTGCGCGGAATCGCGCGACAGCTTCGCGACCGACCGCGTCTGGGAATCGATGTGGTGGTGGTACAAGGGCCTCGCCGAATTCCATCTCAAGTGGGAGATGGCGCACCTCTCCGACGCGGAGAAGGCGGAGGCGTTCCCCTTGCTCGAGGCGCGCGTTCGCGAGCAGTTCAACATCGAGGAATTCGATCGCGAGGACATGATCATCGCCGGCACGCCGGACGAATGCCTGCGCAAGCTGCTCCGCTGGGAGGAAATCGGCGTTGATCAGCTGCTCTGCTATCTTAACTTCGGTTACCTGCCGCACGAAGCGGTGATGAAGTCGATCGAGCTGCTGGGCACCAGGGTCATCCCCGAGCTCAGGAAGCGCGGCGCGCAGCGGGTGGCCGACGGCCTGGATCAGCAAATTCGTCAGGCGAGCCAAGCGGCTTGAGCGACTGGCCGCCGCTGGGGTGGAGGAGCATGAAATGGAAGAAGCGTTGTTCGGCCTGAAGGGCCGGCGGGTACTGGTGATCGGCGGCGGGCAGGGCATGGGCGAGGCGACTGCCCTGCTTCTGGCAGGCCTTGGCGCGGATGTCGCCTTGCTGGACGTCGAGATCGAGCGGGCCGAGCGCGTCAAGAGCGCGGTCGAGGGCAAGGGGGTGTCGGCCTATGCGGTCAGCGGCGATGTGACCGACGAGGCGTCGCTGGTCGGGGCCATGGCCCAGGTGGAGCGCGAGTTCGGGCCGGTCGATGACCTCGTGACGATCATCGGGATGGCTGCCTGGAGCTCGCTTGCCGAGATGACGACGGCAATCTGGGATCAGGATCACAACCGCAACCTGCGCTATGTGTTCATTGCCGCGCGCGAATTCGCCCGCAGTCTCATCGCCCGTGATGCGCCGGGTTCGCTCGTCACCATCGCCTCGGTCGACGGGCTGCGATCGGCGCAGAACCACGGCTCCTACGGCGCGGCGAAGGCCGGACTGGTCAATCTGGTGAAGACCATGGCGCAGGAGTGGGCGCCGCACGGCATCCGCGCCAACTGCGTCGCCCCGGGAGGCATCGTCACGCCGCGCATCCCCTTGGGGGCTCCCGAAAAGGAGGCCGAAGGCATGGCCCTCGTGCCGATGAAGCGGCGCGGCACCACCGATGAGATCGCCAAGGCCGTGGCGTTTTTCCTGTCCGACATGGCGACCTATGTCACCGGGCAGACGCTTGCCGTGGACGGCGGCTATCTTGCCGCGGGCGGTTTCAGCCTGAAGCTGCCGACGGTCGCCGGACAAACGCTCGGGATGAAGGGATAATGGCCGTGCTTGCCGACCCTCTTCCCGCCGAACGAGCCGGGGGCGCTGCGCCATCCCAGCTACTTGAACGCCGCCAGGCGCTGGCCGCTGCGCTTTCCGAT
>Ga0233377_1000534_pt1 | contig 16963 bp, 14 predicted proteins | sample ElkDunMinimDraft_6_FD_191540 | JGI IMG/M metagenome (GOLD analysis project Ga0233377, IMG submission 191540) | Fecal eukaryotic communites from dung pellets of Tule Elk in California, USA - Elk Dung E36 | ecosystem: Host-associated > Mammals > Digestive system > Large intestine > Fecal | place...
AATCCGGTGACTAGCTGGTATCAGTTTAATACAAATTCATTAAACATCACAAGTCAAGGCAATATTAATACAGCCGAGCTAAATAACAACGGGGAGTTAGCATTCTTCAGCTGGATTAAGCAAGTGGGTTCAAAAGTGTATGCACCTTACTTTTCTGTTAAAGCATGTTGTTCAACAGTCTTTGGAACCGATTATCCGGATCAAGCATGGGTAGCAGTATATGCTTACCCAAGTATGACGCTCGAGAAAATTATCAAAGATGATCGTACAAGCTTTATCGGTCGTTATTTCACAGACGGTTTAGAACTTGTCGAAAACGGAGATGTTTATGCATTCTCTTCATCCATAGCAACATCTATGGGGACAAATACAAGCATGAATAGCACAAAACCCTCTGCTGTGACAAGAATTAATGCTGGAACTACTGAGTTTGATAAATCATTTTATATCAACTTCGAAGAACTTTCAGGAGGCTTAAATATTACGAACTGGTTATATGTTGGAAATAACAAGTTCATTACTTTTTCAAATACGAAAGAAGCCAAAGGAGCTTATTCGGTTGGAAATATAATCGGAGTATTGGATGTAGCGACAAAAACATGGAAAGAAGTAACTGGCCTGCCAAAAACAGGTGACATTAAGGGATTCACCAGCAATAACTATTCGGATGAAGCTGGTCGTTACGGATATATCGGATTGAACTTAACAACAGGAATAGGTTATGTTTATAAAATTGATGCATCTACAGCTGCTGCAACGCAAGGCTTAAAAATTGAGGGTGGTACTATAACTGCCATTGATCATTTAAACTAAGATTCTATAAACCTCATATTGTCTGCCTATAGTTAGCAAATGCATTTGCTAACTATAGGCAGACAATAATATTCCCAAACAACTATGTATAGTATCATTTTAGGAGTTATCTTAATTGCCGCTTTTATTTGGTTCAATACCAGTAAGAAGGTAAAGTTTCCAAAGCGTCCAAACTGGCTCGAGAAAATTGTTGCAAAGCAGAAGAATGCCAAAGTTACGAGCATATTACTAGCAATTAGCAGTCTATTAGCGATTGTTTATTTACAGGGCTTTGGGGCTGGTATTTTCGCTTGGTTAATTTACTGTATGGGACTTCTCAGTTTAGTTGTCTTGTTTTTTCCCTATCAGTACATCAAGTATAAACATGTGCTTATTCTCTTTGCTTTTTGCCTAGTGCTTGAATTAACATTTACTTATATCTCTTTTTGACAAAGCCATGCCTGCAAATAAAAAATATCTAAGCAGCCCCTTTCAACGGTTTCTAAAAATTACCGCCGGTTTTATTGGCGGATATCTAGTGATGTTTAGTTTTCACTTGTTAATGACTCATCTTTTCCAGAAGAAAAATGTCATTATCACCGCCGGTATTACAGGTTATATACTATGGGCTACCTTGCTATTATTAGCATTTTTAGCTAAGAATGGATGGAAAATATGGGGGGTATATCTTTTATTAGCAACACTGTTTTACCTGCCATTTTTAATCAAGTAAATCTAAATATGAATATTAGAAATTACAATATCTTTTTTAATACGCATACCATTTCTGGGATCATAATCTGCGCCCTTTTGTATGTTATCTTTTTCGCTGGCTCTTTTTCTTTCTTCAAAAAGGAAATATCGGCATGGCAGAATAATAGCAGTTTTTATAATCAGCAAGTTGAACCTGAGCAATACGCCCTGTTTTTAGATTCCATATCAAATGGCTATAATTTAAAAGGTAGAGATATCATTTTTTATCTGCAACAAAATGGTGCAAAAGGATATGTCAATTTTAGTGCATCAAAGGATACAATTATTAACAAAGAAAACTTAGCGGCACTGGCCCAAAAGACGGTAGAAGCTAAGAAGGTGAAAGGAAGGCGTGGACGTGGGGGAGAAGGTGATGGAAAATACATCAACCATGATTTCATACATAACAAAACTGGCGATTATTCAACTAGCTACGATATGGGGGAATTCCTATATCGCTTGCATTTCTTAGCTCAATTAAACGAAGTACCTATCCGAGTAGGAATCGCACCATTTGGCTATTTGGTTGCCGGTATCACCGCGTTTTTATTCTTATTTGCATTAATTACTGGATTACTATTGCATTGGGATAAGATCGTTTCGAATTTCTTTATTTTCCGACCCTTTAATAAATGGAAAACGGTATGGACGGATATGCATACCGCCTTGGGCGTTATTGGCTTCCCTTATCAATTTATGTTCGCCGTGACAGGAGTCGTTTTGATTATAAACACTGTATTAATTACTCCATTTGCAAATCAATTATACGATGGTAAAACGGATAAACTGTATGAGGATTTGGAAACCACGCAAAACTTTCCATTATCGTACACTTATAAAGGATTGGACAAAGAGTTTAGTCTAGCAAAGTACTTGAAGCAAGCGAAAGAAAAGTGGCCGCAGAGCGAATTTAAACGAATCAGCATCAAGAACTATGCTGATAAAAATATGTTCGTCGTCGTTGAAGTGGAACCACATTATAATAAAAGTTTTGCTGGAACAGGAGCCCTAGCGGTTCAAGTTAATAATGATAAAATATTGGCAGAGAAATCTCCATATACAGAAGTTACCTATATTAATCGCGTACGAAGTATTATTTATCGCTTGCACCTTGCTGACTTTGGAGGCTACCCGGTTAAAGCCATATACTTTGTGTTAGGGGTGATGGGCTGCTTAGTTATTATCTCCGGTATTTTGATCTGGTTGGTCGCTCGCGATAAAAACAATGTGATTCCTAGGAAAAGAAAGTTTAATTTTTGGACAGCAAATGTGTTTTTAGCTATATGCTTAAGCATGCTACCGGTGACTGCTTTAACATTTATTGCTATAAAATTGGCACCCACAGTAACGCAGGAGTTTATTTATGCATTTTACTTCCGGGTCTGGCTAATATTCACTGCATACTATATTATTCGAAGAAATCTAAATCGCACCAATCGCGAAACACTATTTCTTGGGGCAATTGCTTCGCTACTTGTGCCGATAGTCAATGGCATAAAAACCGGAAGCTGGCTTTGGAATAATTTTATTAGCGGAAAAATGGATTTGTTTATCGTCGACTTTCTTTGGCTAATACTGGGGATCATCAGTGTTGTAGCATTGTTGAAGATTAAAACTTATCATTCAAATGCAAAAAAAACGGTGGTCAAGATATAATCCTTCATTGAAGCTGTAAAGCTATTTTAGGACAATGATTAAATTTTAACAGAAATGTATAAACTATTTGAATACGTTTCAGTGAGTACTTCGATCAAATTTAATGACTCACCGAATGACTCACTAAAAGTTTACGAATTTCTGAACATTTTGATCTGCCGTAAAAACAAAAAAGCCTGCAAACGTTCAATTTTGCAAGCTTTTGTATGTTTTGACCTGAAGATCTGTAGCCCGTAGGGGAATCGAACCCCTGTTTCAAGAATGAAAATCTTACGTCCTAACCCCTAGACGAACGGGCCTTTTTGCTTTGGTGATGCAAATATAGAAGCTTTATTTATTCTTCCAAAATATTTTCACCAGCAAAAATATAACTCATTGGCTCTGAAATCAATATTTTTATATTAAATCAAATCCAATATCTGTTCTAAAGTATTTTCCTTCAAAAAAGATACGTCCAGCATCTGCTGTTGCCTGCTGTAAAGCAGAAAACAAATCTTCTTCAAGGGCTGTTACCGCTAATACTCTTCCGCCTGCGGTTACTACATTTGCTCCCTCTTGTTTAGTACCAGCATGAAAGACGATAGACTCCTTAACATTCTCCATATTAGAGATCACTTTCCCGGTCTCATATTTCCCTGGATATCCTCCAGAAACTATCATTACCGTAGCCGCTGTTTTATTTGTAACCGTATATGAACGGCTTGCTAAATCTTCGTTTGCAACACCCTCTAACAAATCAACTAGATCGGATTCAATACGAACTAAAACCGATTCTGTTTCTGGATCGCCCATACGAACATTATATTCGATTACATATGGTTCTCCATCTATATTCATCAATCCAATAAAAATAAAACCCTTATAAGGTATCCCATCTTTTTTCAATCCATCAACCGTTGGTTTGATAATACGAGTTTCAACCTTATCCAAAAATTCTTGATCTGCAAATGGAACTGGAGAAACAGAACCCATACCGCCAGTGTTTAACCCGGTATCACCTTCTCCAATACGTTTATAATCTTTAGCCGAAGGCAACACTTTATAATCTTGACCATCGGTTAAAACAAAAACAGAAAGTTCAATCCCTTTTAAAAACTCCTCAACAACGACAACATCACTTGCTGCTCCAAATTTGGACTCACTGATCATTTCCTTCAATTCAGCTTTTGCCTCCTCGTAAGAGTCAAGGATTAACACCCCTTTACCCTGAGCCAACCCATCAGCTTTCAAAACAATAGGAAGCTTTTGAGTATCTAAATAAGCCAATCCTTCCTCAAGATTTGTTTTATCAAAGGATTTAAATGCTGCAGTTGGGATATTGTGGCGAATCATAAATTCTTTTGAAAAGTCCTTTGATCCCTCAAGTTGAGCTCCTTCTTGTTGTGGACCAACAATCGCTATTCCTTTTAAATCTTCCCTTGAAAGAAAGAAATCATGAATACCTTTAACCAATGGTTCTTCTGGACCAACCACAATTATTTCCACTTTATTATTTAAAGCAAAATCAGCGATACCTTCGAAATCAGTTACTTTCAATGGTACATTTTCACCATACTGTTCAGTCCCAGCATTACCTGGAGCGATATATAATTTGCTTAATTTTGGGCTTTGTGAGATTTTATAGGCAAAGGCAGACTCTCTACCTCCAGAGCCGATGATTAGAATATTCATACCGCAAAGATATTGAAGCAGATGAGAAATCCGCTCCCAAAAATAATTTTTACAAATATTATTTATTAATTTTCGTATAATTATAAAGAATTAGCCCTCTTAATTATGAAGAAACCAATTGCCTTACTAGGTTTACTGTTTTTTACCAGCTTTCTATTTCAGGTATTTGCTCAATCGACTGAAGCATTCCAAACCAAAATGACTCAATATGCGGACAAATTCCCTCAAGAAAAAATCCATATACAAACGGATAGAGACAACTATGGCGCTGGAGAAACCATATGGTACAAAACCTATGCTACCATTGACATAGGAAATAAACTGTCAATTCTTTCAAATATTGCTTATGTAGAATTAATAAGCCCATCTGGTGAGATTGTCTCCCAAAAAATAAACTCTTTGTTTACAGGTGTTTCTGTAGGGGATATTGTTCTTTCAGACACATTAGTTGAAGGATCATATAGAATGAGGGCATATACTAATTGGATGAGAAATAGCAGCACTGATTATTATTTTGAAAAGGTCCTGAACATTGGAAATTTGAGATCAGATAATATTATCAGTTCTTCTAATTTAGTTTCTGAAGGAAATAATGAATTCTATGTTCTTCAATTCAAAAATCCAGAAAACCAAGAATGGAAAAAAACCTCAGTTTCATATGCTGTTTTAAATGGGGAAGAGATTATCGATAAGGGGCGAGAAACAATGTTAGCAGATGGAACTATAAAAATAAAAGTAACAGATAAAAATAGAGGCAAACCAATCTCCATAAGGTTCAAAAATGTGGATGAATCTACGGTTAAGAAACTAATTAACACCAATATTTTCAATAAAGAAAATAGCGCTCAATATTTCCCTGAAGGCGGGCAAATTGTTGGAAATGAAGTCAATAGAATTGCATTCAAAACTTTGAATCCAAAGGGTCTTGGTATAAAAGCAGAAGTAAGTATTATAGGCTCAAACCAAGAAGCCGCAGCCAGTATTTCTACGAATGAATTGGGAATGGGTGCCGTAGCTTGTTATTTGGCAACTGGAGAGAAATATAAAATCTTGATAAAATTTGAAGATGGGACTGAAAAAACTGTTGACATGCAGGATATTCCTACTAGTAGTATTTCCCTTGCTTTAAATAATTCTAATCCTGACAAATTATTTGTCCAAGTAAATATTGCTGAGGACAAAATTAGTGATGCCCCTATTTATGTGACTCTTCAACATCTTGGGAATATTTATTATATGGCAAAAAACAAGTCAAGCCAGAACAATGTCTTGTTTACAGTTCCAAAAGCTAATCTTCCAATGGGTGTCTTGACAGTAACCTTATTGGATAAGGATTTTATGCCTCTTGCAGAAAGACCCATTTTTAATTTCAATAGCTCTAGTTTATTGACTGCACAGATTAAGCAGGATAAACAATCTTATGGCTTGAGAGAAAAGGTTAATACTGAAATCTTAATTGGAAGCCCTGAAGACAGTCTTCGTTTTGCTGCCATGTCTGCATCTGTCGTTAACATGAAAAATTACAAAGACGATGTTCCTAATGCAGTAAGTATTTTAAGCTCATTATATCTGAATTCTGATATAAAAGGCTTTATTGAAAAACCCAGTTTCTATTTCAATGAAGATGGAACAATTAAAGCAAATGAATTAGACAACTTGCTCCTAACCCAAGGCTGGCGAAAAGTTAATATCAACAAGCTCGATTCAACCAATGCCTCAACAGCTAAATTCAACCCTGAAAAGGGGCTAACAATTAGCGGAAGTATAAATAAGGTCGGAAGGAAGGCTAGTATCCCGAACGCAAAGGTTCAATTAATATCCACCAACAACTTCTTGGATTTTATTGATACGGTTACTAATGCAGAAGGAAGGTTTCAATTTGACAATCTTCTTTTTCCAGATAGTGTTAAGTTTCTTATTTCAGCAAGAAATGAAAAAGGAAAAAATTTCGTTGATATTATTTCAGACGAATTTACCTCTCCTGAAATCAACTTTGAAAAAAATGCCCCTTTAATACTAAATGACATAAATAAATTAAATGAAGATCAGTTGTTAGCCAACAAGAAATTCTATGATCAATTAGAGAAAAAAGGGATTATGGAGAAGGTTTTTCAAATAGAAGAAGTTACTGTTCGAGCTCAAAGGCCTAGGGCTTCTGAAAATTCATCAAACCTAAATGGACCCGGTAATGCTGATCAAGTTCTTACAGCTGATCAATTAAGCACTTGTGCAACATTAGAAATGTGCTTAAACGGTCGATTAATGGGAGTTACCTTTCAAAATGGAGTTCCAATGAACACAAGGGGGAATACACCAATGCAACTCGTTGTAGACGGCATGTATATGGAAGCTGATATTCTATCGACTATAAACCCAAATGATGTTCAAAGTGTCGAAGTTCTTCGAAATGCTAATTATACCTCCATTTATGGATCATATGGCGGAGGAGGTTTAATCATTATTACCTCAAAAACAGGTAGAGATGTGCGCAATTCTTCATATCAACCAACCGGAATTTTATCAGTTACTCCAAAAGGAATTTCAATTTCAAAAGAATTCTATAAACCTGTATATGAAGTTAGTTCGGAAAATCAGTTTCAAAATGACTTAAGAACGACTATTCACTGGGAACCAGGACTAGTTTCAGATGAAAATGGTAAAGCGAGTTTTAACTTTTACACTTCAGATGAAGAAGGAACCTACAGAATGATTATTGAAGGAATTGACTTCCAAGGTAGAATACTTCGGAAAATCATCAATTTCGAAGTAAAATAAAAAAATGCTGTCTAAATAAATTTAGACAGCATTTTTTGTATTAATCCTTAAAACAATTCAAATATTATCCACAAAGGAGCTTATATAAGGTAATTTGTTGTAGGAAACTCTATTTTTTCCGTAAATTTCCATACTTAACAAAAGGAAAACGTATGGGTACATTCTTAAATACTCAAATCACAGAGAATATCTGCTATATCCAATTAGATCGAGGCAAATCCAATGCAATGCATTTGGAAATGATCGAAGAAATCTCCGATACTTTTAAAACTTTAAAAGATGACCCTTCTGTTTTTGCTGTAATTTTACAAGGCAAGGAAGGCTTTTTCACCTCTGGATTAGACTTAATCACACTCTTTCAATATGACGAATCTCAAATGCGCACGTTTTGGGATAATTTTATCTCTTTAATAGAGGAACTCATTTCATTTCCAAAACCTTTTATTACAGCGGTAACAGGGCATAGCCCTGCAGGGGGATGCGTTTTAGCATTATGTTCTGATTATAGAGTAATGGCCTCGGGAGAATACATTATTGGCCTGAATGAAGTTCCTGTTGGCATTATTGTTCCAAGCAGTATCTTTGAACTCTATAGTTTCTGGATTGGTTCAGGAAATGCCAGTCGTTTCTTATTGGAAGGCAAATTATTAAATCCTCAAGAAGCATTGAGCGTTGGACTAATTGATGAGGTAGTCAATTTTGATAGAATACAAACCACTGCGGCAAGAAAAGCAAAACACTACTTACAGTTCGAACCAAATGCTTGGCAAGCATCCAAATTAAATATTCGTAAAAATATAATTAAACAGGTTCAAGAAACTAAAGGAGCAGCTATTGAACAAGTATTAGAGCGCTGGTGGGCGCCATCAACTAGAGCTATTCTTCAGGTAATTATTAATAACCTTACTAAAAAATCTTAAATATGGCCGTTCAAGGAGCTTTACAACAAAATGCTTTAAAAGGAAAAACAATAGTAGTAACAGGTGGTGGTACGGGACTTGGTAAGGCGATGTCAACTTATTTTTCTGAATTAGGTGCAAATGTAGTCATCAGTAGCCGGAAACTGGATGTTCTGGAAGAAACTGCCAAAGAAATTCAGGCAAAAACTGGCAACCCTGTTCTTCCTGTAGCTTGTGATATTCGAAATACTGAAGAAATTACTCTTCTTAGAGAGAAGGCAGTAGAACTATTCGGAAGGGTTGATGTACTTGTTAACAATGCTGCTGGAAATTTTATTTCTCCTACTGAACGTCTTTCTGCAAATGCATTTTCAACTATTATTGATATTGTGCTTAAAGGCACTGTAAACTGTACTTTAGAGTTTGGTAAGCATTGGATTGAAAACAAACAAACTGCTAATGTTCTGAACATTGTAACGACTTATGCTTTTACCGGTTCTGGTTATGTTGTTCCTTCTGCTGTTGCTAAAGGAGGGGTAGTAACCTTAACAAAATCACTCGCCGTTGAATGGGGGAAATATGGCATTCGTCATAATGCAATTGCTCCGGGACCTTTCCCTACAAAGGGGGCTTGGGATAGATTGCTTCCTGGTGAATTAGCCCAAAAATTCGACTTTAAGAATAGAGTTCCATTAAAACGTGTAGGAGATCAGCAAGAATTAGCAAATTTGGCAGCTTTCTTGATATCTGATTTTGCCGGTTATATTAATGGTGAAATCATCAGTATAGACGGCGGTGAATGGCTTCAAGGAGCCGGACAGATGAATGGCATGGAAGCAATTCCTGCTGAAATGTGGGACTCAATTGAACAAACTATCAGGAAAAACAATAAATAATCATGATTAAAAATTACGGAATTGCACTAATTGCATTTATTGTGCTGTTGGGCTCTTGTAATAACTCTCAAAAAAATGCATCTGCGCAACAAGACACAGTTAAGCGTGCTAGTTTAAATAAACCGGAAGAAATCCAACAAATCTCTGAGATTATTACTCGTTTCGCCCGTGCCTACTTAAGTCAGGACAATGAAAAAATTAATGCTTTAATTCATCCAAACCACGGTTTGGCTGTTATTTATCGCCCCGGTGTAATGGATGACTTCAAATTAATCGACAGCTTCGATTTTAAATCTCCTGTGCCAGAATCATATCCATATACTACTTTTGAAAACGATAAGATGTTAACTTTTGAAACATTGCCTGAATTCAAATGTGAGACTGATAAGTGGACAAAGTATGGTTTTACTAGCGACACAACCTCCAAAAGTGTAACTCATCTTTTGGATACGATTATGAAATACCAAGGTGAATTTAACGAGATAAAATACGATCAAAATATCCTCTCTCGGGTTTCTGCTCTTGAAGATGGAAGTTACCGCGTAATTTTAAACCCTTCTGACGAACACTTTTTGATTTTTCATGTTAAACAATTTGAAGGCTCTTGGTATGTAACGGTATTAGACCGTTCTTATGGCAATTGCGACGCCTAAATCTTTATTCAACTTTATAATCACGACAAATAATCCAAAATATGGGGACTCTAGATAAAGACACACAAACAAGAATTAACCAATGGCTCTCTGCTGAATATGACAAAGATACAGTTGCAAAAGTCCAAGAATTGGTAGACAATAACCAAGAGACTGAATTATTAGACTCTTTCTATAAAGAATTAGAATTCGGAACTGGTGGTCTACGTGGTATTATGGGGGTAGGTTCAAATCGTATGAACAAATACACCATAGGTAAAGCAACTCAAGGATTAGCGAATTATCTGATTAAACAATTTCCTGATAAGGAAATCAAGGTAGCCGTGTCTTATGATAGCAGAAACAATTCTCAATCATTCGGACATCTCGTTGCCGATGTTTTCTCCGCGAATGGCTTTCAAGTATATTTATTCAAAGAGTTAAGACCTACACCTGTTCTTTCTTTTGCTGTTCGTCATTTTAATTGCCAGGGAGGTGTGATGTTAACCGCATCTCATAATCCAAAAGAATACAATGGTTACAAAGCATATTGGAATGATGGTGGACAATTAGTTGCTCCTCATGACGAAAATGTAATAACGGAAGTCAATGCTATTACGTCTGTTAATGAAATTAAATTTGACCGCGTCGATAAAAACATCCATTTAGTAGGAGAAGATTTTGATAAAATCTACATAGATGCAAACCTTAAATTGAGCATCCATCCTGAAGCAGTAAAATCTCAGAAAGATCTTAAGATAGTCTATTCACCAATTCATGGAACAGGAATCACTGTAGTTCCAAAAATGTTGGAAGCATGGGGATTCAACAATATCAATGTCGTTGAAGAACAAGCTAAACCTGACGGAAACTTCCCAACTGTGGTTTATCCAAATCCCGAAGAGGAAGAGGCAATGTCAAAGGCTATGCAAAAAGGTCAAGAGATTGATGCTGATGTTATCATGGCAACGGATCCCGATGCTGATCGTGTTGGAGTCGCTATCAAATTACCTTCAGGTGAATTCCAACTTATTAATGGAAATCAAATCGGAAGTTTATTAACGTATTACGTGCTTTCTAGCAAAAAAGAATTGGGTCAACTAAAAGACAATCAATATATTGTTAAAACCATCGTTACATCCAACCTATTCTCTGATATAGCAAAATCATTTGATGTAAAATCTTATGAAACATTAACTGGATTTAAGTTTATAGGAGAAGTAATGACCAAACTTGAGGGAAAAGAAACCTATTTGGTTGGTGGTGAAGAAAGTTACGGTTTCTTGATTGGAGACCTGGTAAGAGATAAAGATGCTGTGAATTCTTGTGCATTTATTGCTGAAATGACAGCTTACTTTAAAAGTCAGGGAAAATCATTATATGATGTTTTACTAAAACTTTATCTAGACTATGGTTTCTATAAAGAAAAATTAATCTCATTAACCAAAAAAGGTAAAGCTGGCGCTGATGAAATTAAGCAAATGATGGCAGACTTACGAGCTGACCTTCCTAAAACTCTAGGAAACATCGAAGTAACTGAAGTTAGGGATTATGAAACTGGTGTAGCAACTGATATGGCTACAGGCAATAAATCAAAAATTGACCTTCCGAAATCTGATGTATTGCAATTTATTACGAAAGATGGTGATGTTATTTCAGCAAGACCATCAGGAACAGAACCTAAAATCAAATTCTATTGCTCTGTTAGAGAAAATTTAGAGTTTACCTCTGAATTTGGTCAAATTTCGAATAGACTAGATGACAAAGTAAGGGTAATGATGGCTGATATAGTTAAAGATTAATGGAAAAATGGAAAACTTTAGATTCTAAATATATTATTCAACGACCTTGGGCAACTCTACGCGTAGATAAATTAGAGATGCCCAATGGCAACATTAAAGAAGAATACTATGTATTAGAATACCCAACTTGGGTGAATATGGTTGCAATCACGGAGGATAACCAAATCATATTCGTAAAACAATATCGTCATGGTTCAGGCAAGATCATGGTAGAACTTCCTGCGGGTGTAGTTGAGGATAATGAAGATCCTGAAATTGCAGCAAGAAGAGAGCTTCTTGAAGAAACCGGATATGCCTTTGACGATATTACTTATATCTGCGAATTATTTGCTAATCCGGCAACATCTGGAAATATCACTTATACCTACCTTTTAACAGGAGGTAAAAAAGTGCAGGAGCAGGATCTGGACGCATCAGAAGATATTGATGTAGTTCTTATGGATTTAGAAGAAGCAAAAGATTTCTTATTTGAAAATAAAATTGGTCAGGCTTTACACAGCTCTGCCCTATTCTATACCTTAAAAAAGTTAGGCAAGCTATAACCTTGCCTAACTTTATTCTTTATACTCCCCTCTTTACACAATAATTGACGCTATTTTCGTACCTTTGCCGCATGGCAAGAGAAATTTACGAAACCAAACGAAAAGCGCTTAAAATTAATCTTAACGCAGATATTTATGGAACTTTTGCAGAAATTGGAGCAGGACAGGAAGTTGCTCGTAATTTCTTCGAAGCTGGGGCTGCATCTGGAACCATAGCTAAGACCATTTCTGCTTATGATATGGCTTTTAGTGATGCAATCTATGGAATCGAAGACTCTGGTAGATATGTTAGCAGAACTAGGTTGAACAAAATGCTAGATCATGAATACAACCTGCTTACTGAACGACTTCATGGTGAAAAATACTGTAGTAAAAAATTCTTTGCTTTTGCCGACACCGTTACTACATTAAACTTCACCAAAACAAATGAACCCCATGGCTGGATCGGAATCAGATTTCAACATGAGCTGGATGGTCCTACAAATGATATTGTTATCCACGTTAGACTACTAGACAGTGATAATAGATTGCAAACAAAAGTTCTCGGAATATTAGGCGTAAATTTAGTTTTTGCTGCATACTATTATTCAGAAAATCCCCAAACCATGATTGAGTCTTTGGTTGATAATCTGTCTGTTGGTTCTGTGGAAATTGATCTTGTTAAAGTGTCTGGCCCTTTATTCGAAAAAGCAAATGAACGCCTTCTGAACCTTTACCTAATTGCTAAAGGATTCTCTAAAGCGGCTATTTTCAAACCAGATGCGAAAGCTGCCCAAATCAAAGAATATCTTTATAAAAAGAATATTATTATCCTTCGTACAAAATATCGCCAAAAGTCAAACCCTAACTTTGACCTATTCAACTTGGCCGTCGAAGAATTCTTGAAAAACACAAAGGCAGTTCCTGAAGATACCGTTGTACTTATCGAGGTCTTAATGGGTAATGTTCTGGATGAAAACATAAATATTTCAGATGAAGATTTAATCTACTTCGCAGAACGTGCTGAATACTTATGTTCCACAGGAAACAATATTCTTGTTTCTAACTTTAGAAGGAACAACCACCTTGCTGAATTCGTTCAAAGCTTTAAACCTAAGCATGTTGGTATTGCAACAAATACAGCCAACTTAAAAAATATCTTTAATTCAGATAACTACAATAAGGAAAACTATACAAACGAACTTCTAAGCTATATCTCAGGAATGTTTAGCAAAAACGTTAAGTTATATGCCTATCCATACTTAGATAAAAAGTCAGATAAAATTATCACGACAAAGAACCTTCCTGTTTCGGAAGAAGCGAAACCTCTTTTCGACTTCTTAATTAACAACGGATACATTGTTGATATTGAAAACTATGACGAGAAATTCGTAAAAACAGTATAATTCAAAAAGCTAAAAGAAAAGGGGAAAATTTTATTTTCCCCTTTTCTTTTTACAAAAACTTTTTAAAGATTGAATAAAGTATCTTCAGATCATGTTCAGTCAACACAGCACTATTTACATCCAACTGTGTGTAATGCTGCTTAAAACCCTTAATTGCCGCATCAGGATTCTTTATATCATACCCAATGATTCTCAATGCTATCTTAGGATCAAATCCAACTGGAGGTGTTTCTAAAACATCATCATACCAATATCCAAATCCTTTATCTGCCAGAACTTTCCATGGAAATCTTGAAGGGTCATTCTTACGTGTTGGAGCATAATCCATATGTCCAATAAAATTAGCTTGAGGAATTTTATATGTTTCCTTTAAATACGCTAACAATTGTACTAATGCATTGATTTGAACTTCTGGCCAAGGATCACTGATCCCATTATTATCCAACTCGATTCCTATAGAAGATGAATTTAAGTCTGTATCATTACCCCAACGACCTAATCCGGCATGATGCGCACGATATAAGTCATTAACCATCTGAACAATTTTTCCATCACGACCAATCACATAATGAGAACTTACTCCTACCTTTTCATTATGAAAAGTTTTTACGGTTTGATCTAAATCTTTTTGTGCAGTATGATGAATCATTACATAATTTGGCTTACGAACACCAAAGTTTGTCGATGCAATCCATTCTTTATTATTGCTATTAACCTTCTCAATCTGACTCTTAACAGGAGATTCTCTGTAAACTTCCGAAAACTCCTTCGCCTTTTTCTTATAGATTTTTTCGGTACTAGCATACTTTCCTCCTCCACATGAACTCAGAACCGCTGCTACTGAAAAGTAAACTATATATTTTCTTAACATCATAAAACATTATTTATCTTCTTAAATACACTCTACAAAGCATCCTGCACAAATTCTGGACGATCCATTCCTGGTTCCAGTTCAATTATCTGAAGATTTCTAAACTCCATTTTTGCGCCCTCCGCCTCTAAGCAAAGATAGCCCTTTCGTTTTGATGCTAGTCGAATACTATTTACAAATTTTCCATTCACGGCAAGTTTCACGGTTCCATCGACACATACAACCGTATACTTGTTCCATTCACCTACCCCAAGACACCTATTCTCTAATGATTTACTACGTTCTCCCCTTGGATTATCCGGAGATGCGGTCATTCCACCTGCACCAAATAATTCTCCATGGACGTAAGCTATAGGTTGCTGCTTTCCATTTACAGCATTTATATTAACCCAATCCAACTCTAACATCTGTACTTCCATACCCATCGGAAGTCTTGATTCGGGATCTGCTTTCGCATCACACCAAACGAATATTCCCGAATTGCCTCCTTTTTCAAAATGCCTCCATTCTACATGCATAATAAAGTTCTCATACATCTTTTCAGAACGAACGACTCCTATAGGATTTCCGCTATTTTGAAGCACTTTCCCTTTTGCCTTCCAAGTTGTGTCAGATGTATTTACATCAAACCATTGAATAGCTTTTCCTTTTGTTTTCGCGTTCAATAATGACTCATCAAAACTCTTCTCAACTCCAAATTGAAACAGCTTCTTCTGAGCGTCTGCAAATTGAGTACCCAAAAAGAATAAAACGAAAATTAATAGATTAGATTGGATGGTTTTCATAAGAATCATAATTGTTGAAAACCAAAAATAATAAAATCTCGAATTAAAAACTCATTTCCATTAATACGGCTCTGTGGTCTGTTGGCCATTCAGAAATAACCATGTCAGAAGTTTCAATACTTTCACCAACAATTTTAGCACTCTTTGTCTTAACTTTCTTATTTGCAAAAATTAGATCAATTCGGTCATATACCTCATTTTCTATTGATCCACCGGGAATGGACGTCCAAGTATATGCAGGTTTTTTATTCGCGTTTTTATAGATCGCTCTATATGCATCATAAAACCCTTTATTTAATAATAAAGAAGAACTCGGCCATTTTACGGAGAAGGTTAATCTCGAATCGCCTCTTTTCTTGATATTATCCTCTGTCCAATCATAATAACTTGGTTCATTAAAATCCCCTAAAACAATGCAGGGGTATTTCTCAAACCCTTGTAATTCCTCTACAACCGATTGAATCTGTTTTCCCCTAGATTGCTTTGCAGACGCAATTACAGCTACTTCATCTTTCAGTTTTGTTTCAGCTATTTCGTATGGCTCATACGGATATGCTGGCAAATGAACATCGGCAACCAATAAAACATTCCCATTGATATCCACTTTCAAAACCTGCGAGCGCTCTTCCTTCAAACGACTTAAAGGAAATTTACTAATAACAGCCCGACTCTTATCGATAATAATACAATTCCAGCCAAGACTATCTGCCAACAATTTTGCCCTTGAATGTTCTCCGAATTTATAACTTGTTTGTTCTTGAAAAGCCACAATATCAGCTTTTGATTCTCGAATAACCAACAATTGATTTCTTACACTCTTTTCTTTGTCAAACCCAGAACCATCACCCCCGACCCAAATATTAAAAGTTAATATTCGAAAACTTGTCCTCGAATAACCTTTAGAAATATTTGAAATAAAAATGATACTTAATAACAATAGAATTGGGATAAAATTTAGTCTTCTTTTCATGATATTTGATTAGTTAGCAATTTTTAAGGTAGATAGAACCGCAGCGTGATCTGATGGATATCGAACAGAATGGCTATTAATGACTTTGGAATCTAACGTTTTAATTCGATCCCCTTTAATGAAAATATAATCGATCCTATCTTGATGAGTTGTCGGATTTATTGGTGTCCAGGTTATTCCTCTATCCTTTTTAGGGTCAGGATAAATTACTCTATAAGTATCTTTAAACCCAAGACTTTCAAGATATTTTCCTGTAGGAAATGGCATAACATATCCTGAATTCTTTTCTTTTACAGATTCAACCCAATCTAAATGCGAACCAGAGTTAAAATCCCCTCCAATAATAATTGAGTATTTATTGCTCTCAGACAGAAATGGTCTTAAGGAGGCTATAATCCCCTCCATGGTTTTCTTATTTCCCCCTTGAGCCTTTATCCAGCTATCTACATCGATTTTATTCCCTTTATCTATTTCTCCCCAATAATCAATTGGATAATTCAACCATACGGAAGCAATAATAGCTTCTCTTTTTCC
>Ga0233377_1000535_pt1 | contig 16910 bp, 38 predicted proteins | sample ElkDunMinimDraft_6_FD_191540 | JGI IMG/M metagenome (GOLD analysis project Ga0233377, IMG submission 191540) | Fecal eukaryotic communites from dung pellets of Tule Elk in California, USA - Elk Dung E36 | ecosystem: Host-associated > Mammals > Digestive system > Large intestine > Fecal | place...
AAGAGGTGGCTTCCATAAACTATGAGAATTTCATTGAGCAGGGTGTCAAGTATCTTGTTAATGAAAGAGGGTGGTCAGAAGATGAAATAAACAAGTATATTTCTGATGATATGACTGTCTGTAAAGTTGAATCTGATGATGGTGTCGAATATGTTGAGATTGGAATAACTGAATCAATCCTTTTAGAATAATATTTTTTGCTAGTTGATTTGTAGTGTGGGGTTGTTGTGAAATAACCTCACACTTTTTTATAGTTTGGCACGATATTGGCATATACTTTCAATGTAACAATTAAAATAAACTGATATGGAAAAGAAGATAAAAAGAATTACTGACATACTTGTCAAAAATGGTCTTGACACTTACTTTACTGACAAATTGTCATATAATCACATCATCATTGAATACATCGAAATAGATGGGGACAAACTTATGTATGAGGATGACAATGAGTGTATGGTTACATTGACTGACACGAAAGCGATTGATGAGTTGCTTAATGAGATTATCGTGAACTTCAACGAGAGAAACATTTGGGAACTCTCAATGCAGGATGTTATTACTCTTGCAAAGTCAGTCGTGTGGAACTCTATGTTTTACTCTGACTATGAGAATAGTTTTGGCGTGCCTGCAGTGCAGGTGTCAAACTTTTGTGATGGTTTTTTGGATGTATTGTCTGAAGAGTTCGACACAATGGATGATGTGTTCTCATATATCCTTGCAAACACAAATGCGGCAGGGGAAAGATTTTATGAGTACATTCAATCAGTTGAAATGTAATTTGGCATAGACTTTGCAGTAACATTGAACAGAGTAATTAAATTCCAACAAACAATGAAATACAGAAATTACATAAAAGAATCCTCAACATTGTTTATGTCAGCATTGGATGATATTCTCACAATGTTCAAGAAAAAGAAAGTAAATGAAATAACATTTGCAACTCCACTTTTTATTAACTTTGTTGAAAGTTCAATAACTGACACATTAAAAGTGGTGCATAATACTTATTCTATTATAACAATCAAATGCCACAAAAATGTCCTTTATTTTATAGATACAAGAGGTCTTGGACATATAGTGGGCAATCTATCTAATAAAATGGATATGTTCACAATTTACCATTCTGTCTATAAACATCTGTACGAAAATGTCAATGTGGCACGATATTAGCATATAGTTTCAGTACAAACAATTAAACCTAAAAATTATGGTAGATTTATTTGGACAAGTATTAGATAAAGTTTATGATGTGCTTGGCAAAAGTATTACCTTAACTGAAAAAGATGTGCATCCATCTGATGACTTTCTTCTGTTAGGGGAACACGCACACAAAAGTTGCACAATAACATTCACAAAAACAAGGAGTGGACTTATAATGTTATTGTTTGACAATGACGAACCGATTTTATTGGAAAATTGTCCAGAAAGTTTTTATCTAACTTTATTAAAAAACTTGTAACATTGGCACGATATTGGCATATAGTTTTAGTACAAACAATTAAACATAAAATAAAATGGTAGAGAATAGAGATAGGCAGTTTAGATTGCTTCAATTAGCAGGTAGAGGTGTAACAATGGATGGTAAGGTTTATTTTTGTGGTAACCTAAAAATTTCCATTGATTCAGAGAGAAATCTGAACATTGTTGGCATTTACCTTAACAAGCCAGAGGTTGTTGTAAAATGTTTGGGCAGTACCGAGGAGTTTGGTATTGACATTAGAAATCTCTCTGATGATATTATTAGGAGTGTGATTGGGGAGACAAATACCTCATTGCTTGACAAAGACCCAGGTTGGCTTTAATAAAAAAAGTTATGGATATGGAATATACATATTTGGATTACCTATACATTGAGTTAGGTTTGGAAAAGGCTGATGTGGAAGATGTGCCATTGTCGGGGAGTGCTGATGATGCTTGTGATGCAATCGCTAACAAAGAGTATGTTAAGAAACAACTTGAAAAATTTAGTGATGATGAGTTATCAGATGCAGTAAAAAAAATGTGTGATGACCCCGAAATTGCTGATAGGCATACTGCAATCTCATATCTTGTTTGGGTTGCTGCGCTTGATATAAAAGAAAATTGGTAGTTTGGCACAGACTTTGCATTAAATTTTAGTGTAACAAATTAAATGATTTAGAGTATGGAACATAAAAGAAATTGTGAGGTCTTAATCAATGCACTTCTCAATCAAAAGGACAAAAGAAAGAAATCAGTCAAATTCCCTGCACATCGTTTTATCGTTGAGGTAAGAACTGATACTGATGAATTTATTGATTTTTCGACAATCCCCATTATCGCTAATGAGGTTAGGGTTGTTAAAAATGTTTTCAATGTCAATCTTTTATGTTTTGTTGATGGCAAGACAAGATACAACATCACTTGGGTTTCTGACAAGGACACTGAACTAATTTTAAGTTACATTAAATAAAAGCGAAAAATGATTCCAGTATTATATAAACTATATCCTAATGCCCTTGTATGGTATTTTGGTTTTTCTGATGGTATCGTAAAAGAAATGAGTGGTCGTAAATATATGGCTTGTTATACCACAGAAGATACTGATTTTCTAATGCCATTGTATTCTCCCGTAGTAGTGAAATTCGAGGAGTTCGATACGCAGGATGTGGAAAGTAATGTTAAAAAGAATCTTGTAGTGTAACATTTTGGCACGATATTGGTATTATCTTTTAACAAAACGCAAACGGAAATGACATACGCAGAATACTATTACAATCAAGTTGATGACCTTATGGCTGAAATGGTCGAGCAGGTTGCAGATTTTCTTGATGAAAATAAGATGGAATACATCAATCTGAACGAATATCTATTAAAGAATGCAATCAGCGAATTGCCTATGCTTCCAGTTAGCACAAGATGGGTTAATGTGATTTTCGTAACAATTGATGAGCAGTTTGGTTTGGAATTTGAATTAGAAGATTCAACAATACTGAACATTGATGATGTCTCAATCAATCAGTTTTTGCCGATTTATAAAGCAATCGAAGATATTAGTAATTTCATTAAGAAAAATTGTTAAGTATGGGTAAGATATATATAGTGCAGGTCATTGACAATCACAATAGTGAGTTTAATAAAGTTATTCCTTGTTCAACAATGGTCAAAGGAGTTGAGGAATTTAGAAAGGCTAAAAACGAAGTCATATCTAAATACGAAGAACTCTGTTATGATTTTGAAGATAAATCAGATATAAAAATCTGTGAGGATAACGATACTAACTTCACTTTTAATGCTCTTCCAGAAGAAATTGGGTGGATGGTTTCTATTGACCTTTCAAGTAAAGAAATTCTTGAGTAAAATGTTGTTTTGGCACGATATTGGCATATAGTTGTAGTGAAATAAATAAACAAAGATATGATAACAAAGGAATACATTGAGAAACTGATGGCTGATAATGCCAAGCATATTAACAACTACAAAGAAAGACTCGAAGATAACTTTTTGGGTAATTTTGAGTGGGTTGCTGAAAAGATATTCAAGGCGTTGTGGAAAGACAAGATATATGAGCATATTTATGGCATCTATAATGAGGAAGATGCTGATGTGCCACAAGCCATTGAGAGACTGAAAACTCGCTACAAGGAGGACTTGATTAGTCGTACCTTGATGAGTTCATCAACAAATCCTATTCACAACCTTACAACTCTTTGGATAAGTGAGTGTAAACAGGAACTTCTTGAGGAACTTTAATGTTTGGCACGATTGTTGCTCTATCGAATAATGGTTTTGAGGTATCGTCTAATTAAGGTAGGACAACCTATATGCACCATACATTGTAAAATGGCATTACGGGTACATATATGGCAGAATGTGGGTTCGAGACCCATTACCTCAACAAAGTAAAACAAGTAAAACAAGTAAAACACAAAATTATGGTAAGCCTTTCAGCAAAAGCAGTAAACAAATTCTTTTTCTTCGCACTCAACTACGCAAGCGACTACATTGAGTATGAATCATTTGGAGAAAAGAAAAGGGATGTTCTTCCAACTTTTTTCAAAGACATCAAGTGGACTTGCAACACATCCCATATTGTAGGAAAGTGGAAGTCAGTTGAAGATGGCGATGGATACGGCAGAATGAATAGGTTTATGGGAGAACTTGATTCTCGTAATCGTAAACTCTTGATTGAGTGGGTGTTAAACAACTACACTGGTGAGCAAAGACTGCCAGAGGATGATGAGGAGTAAGATTTATGGTAGTTCTTTATACATATTATGATGTCCCAGACATCATTGAGAGCATTGAAGATTACATTTCTCAATGTGATGCGGTTGAGCAGGAAGCGTATCGTGTAGAACTAAACGCAGTCAGATATGATTTTTACAAACTAGTGGAGAGTGATGTGTTTCACGATGCAATCGGAAAGACACTTAATGTTAGGGAAATTTGGGGAAATCCAACGGCTGAGGTTGAAACTGAGTATTAAAATATGACAAAAGAAGAGATATTCAACGACATATTAAAATATTGGTCTCGCAGTGATATTTTGGAAAGAGCCAAAAGAGACAACGAAAGACCTATGGGAACATTACTGACCTATATCAAGGATGTATATAATCTGTCTAAAATCCAAGGATGGGAGATAGCAGAAAGAGTTATTAAACATTATAATATAGTAAATTAAGTATGCCTAAGTTTTATGTTACTTGCACCAAAATCTATAATGGTGTTATGGAGGTTGAAGCAGATTCCCCAAATGAAGCGATGGATTACGCATCTGAGCATCTGGATGAGTGCGAATTTGAATATGGTGAGACAACCGTTGATTATGTTGAATATGATTAGCGGTTTGGCACGACCTTTGCATATTCATTTATCGTAACATTAAAAAACAAATAATATGACAGAGTTTCAGAAAAAAAGAATTGAAATCATTGAAAAGGGATTGGATAAGATTGAGGATGCAGAAGTTGTATCTAACATCAAAAGTCTGATTGAATCATACAAATACGAAGTAGATGATAGAGGTAACTACGAGGAATTTGTTGGTAGAAAGATTGAGGATTTGTTCAACAGAAGTCCTCGCAATAATGAGAAGATTCTTGACTATCTGACTATAAGATGTCATAGATACCTTCAATCAGAGTTTATGAGATTTATCTTTCGTTGCATAGATAGGTTCGGAAGTCTTGATGATAGATTCACAGATGGAAGAAACGAATACTATGTGAATGAAATGAGAAACCTTAAAAGGGTATGCAAGGAAAACGAAATCTATCTTTAATAAATTTTAATTTTATGATAACAATTATTATTGAGGACAAAAGTCTTATTGGTAGGCTTTACACACCATACGATAATTCGTATTCAGTTGATTTGACAACTGGTAATCACGCACAGATACATAATGTACCTTGTGTAATCACAAGTGAGCCATTTGTTAAACCTAACGGGTACAATGGAAATGTAACTATGGTTAGGGTTAAGGCTTTGACCAGTGGACGAGACTATGAAGTTATGTACTGCGAAAATTGTCTGATAAGCTCTAATGGGAAAAGGTATAGAGACCTTGGGGCAAACGATGTATCTGACATTATCAAGAAACTTGCAACACTTATGTAACACTTTGGCACGATTTTGGTATATAACTTGGGAAAACAAAAATATGCAGGCTGAATTTAAGAGAATCATTGACCATCTGAAAAAATACGAATTGTATTTTGATGACATCTATCTATTGGATGGGTTTATTGTCCTTGACATTGATGGCGATTGGAAACATTCCCATTTGAGAGCAGACTATCTAATGCAAATGATTGGATACAAGTGTGTTCGTGAGGAGGAAATGGATGATACTGGTTCTGATTGGGGTCGCTCATTACATTATTATACAAAAGTGTAGGGTTTGGCACGATTGTTGCTTTTCATTAAGTAAAAACAATAAAGTATGAAAGAGAATATCGTAAAGGCAATTTACAATTTTTTGAACTCAAAGGGTGTGCATCAGAACTATGTTGAGTTTGACCCATCAACCTACGATGATTACTTTAACTGCATACCTTTGATTACTCCAAACAAGCAGGAGTTGTATGTTACATCAGTCAGACCTATTGTTAGCAATGTCCATATTGCTCTTGAAGTTGGTGTGGTATCTAACAAGGAGTGTAACGATTTCGAGGTTGTGGAGTATCTGATTGAGGATTTGGATTGTGAGGACATTTATCAGATTTGTTGCGAAGCATACTATTATGTGTGTGATGCAGACGATGAAGATTGGGATGATTACCTTGAACATTGGAATAAAAAGTAGCACGCAGTAGTCCTCCGACGGAGGTTAAATGAAATAGATACTGGCAAACCCGAATGTGGTAAGGGTAGCGATGGTGGTAGCCCACCTCTTTATACGATGAATGGTTAAAAAGTCGTGGTCTTGGTAAAGTGGTGGGATTAAACTTTAATTTTTAACTTTTTTAATTTAATAACTTATGCTTAAAAAGATTCTAATTTTTTTGATTGTTGTGGTTGTGGGCATTGTAGCCTATAAGGGTATCACTGGTAAGTCTGCAACCGATTTCGCAGAGACTGAACTCGAGGAGAGATTCGAGGTGGCAGACAAGGCTCATAAGGGCGATACGATTGTCTGTCCCGTGTGTGGGGAGAAGTTTGTTAAGGACACAAGCCCATTCGATTCTGAAAAGTGTGAAGATAGATATGTCAAATTTAAGGAAGGACTTAAATCTGTCGAAACCTTTGAAGATGACGCATTGAAAGTTTATGAAGATACGAAAAAGTCAGTGAAAAAGAATTTTGGCAATAGATAATTTATAAAAAAAATAGGCAGGAATAAAATTTCCCTGCCTATTTCTATTTTGGCACGATATTGGCATATACTTTCAATGTAACAAATTAAAACAAAAAGATATGAACTACATTGTACAACTTGTTAGAGAAAATGGTGTTAGATTCGATGATGTAAATTTCGGCAGTGGGTGTTGTGTCGGAATTGACAAGATACCTGCAACCCACATAAATTATGGAAATGTTGAGATTGCCAGCATTTTTGTTACAGACGATGCAGAACTTGATAGGGAGGCACATATCGGTTTTTATGTGGATGGTGTGTTTTTTGTGGACTTTCTGAATGGTTTTGTTGGTAATGGTGCAGAAATTGTTTCCATTGTTGCAACACTTGACAAAAGGACAGACCTTTCAAAAATCGGTTTTTTCAAAAGAGAAACCTCAGCGATGATGATTGAAAGGGCTTCGTGGAATGATGATGAGAGTGCTGATTGTCTCAAAGATATTTCTATTGATGTATTTTGGAGAGATTATATAGATGAAATGGGTGTCATTTATGAAACTCTTGACCACGACCCAGAGTTTGTTTTTGGACATTACTCTGTCTTTGAGAAAGCATTTAACGAAGTTCGTGATACACTTTGGTATAGCGGTACAATAAGCGAGGTGTACGATGCAAACGAAGCGAAAGAACTCGATGAGTGTTACGATTTTTTAAGTGAGACCACAACAGAATGGTGTCCAGAATGTGAGTGTGAGGTAGAATTGGAAATGACATTAAAGATGCAGGTGTGTCCGTCTTGTGGAAAACCCATAGCCCCTTGTTCAATCTGTAAGGAGTGTAATTGTAGTCATTGCCCTCTCGGTTGCAAGTAGTTTGGCACGATATTAGCATATAGTTTCAATGTAACAATTAACAAACAAATAATATGAAAAGATTTAAGATAGGCGAATTTGTTGTAAACTCTGGACAAATTAAGGTATCAGACCCTTGTTATGTAAGTGATGAGTGGTGTAATACTGACTTTAAGGCAGTAGATGGGAAATACAATGTCTATATTGTCCCAGACAAGGATGGTTGCGTTGGAATGTTGGTTGCTATCCACACAAACGATGATTACGACATTGAGAACTTCATTTGGGAGGAAGCAGAAAGTGTTGGAGTTGATTCTGGTACAATGTCAATATGCGACCTTGCATATTATGACAAACATCACAAATCAACTTTGGATGAGGAATGGTATTTGCATTTCATTTGCAAGGAGTTAAATCAGTATATGATACTTGAGAATGCAGGTTGTGTATCTTCATCTGGTTATGGAGACGGAAACTATCCAGTGGATGTAGTTTATGAGTCTGAAGACTCTGATAAAATTTGTGCAGTTAGAGTACAATTTTTAGAGGTTGAGGACGATTGGAATGAATAAAATTTAGATTCAATGGTAACAATAGTAGAAATATATGGTATAATAGATAAAGCTCGCAAAGAAAAGAAACTCAAAAAAGAAAATTATTGGATTTACTTTTCACTTAATGGCACGGATGTTGCAGTAAGTAGTGAGTATAAGAAAAGGAAAAATTATGTAGGATATTTCGTTGAAGATGATGATAGACTACATTCAATTTACAATGTTGCACAACATAAAATTTTGAAAAATGACAAATAAGATTAGATGCACAATCAATTTTGACTATTGTATTCGCTTGGTAAATGTTACCAAAGTGCAGGGACACGATGATTCACTTCCCTATGTGGCAGACTTTGAAGTTGCAGTAAGGGATGAGGACTTCAAAAAGATTGGGAGACTTTATAATGATGGATGGGGTGGCTGCACTCAGTTTCTTGACTTTGATGATGAGGGCAAACATATCCTCTCTGAAATCGAAACACACCTCAACACAATCACTTGGGAAACTGATGGTATGACACTTCCTCTGACACTTGAACTTCTATGCGATATAATGGCAGAAGAAAAATTGCAGTGCAATCTGTCAATCTATTCAATTCCTTACTTTTTATCAGTAATGTCAAACATCCAGTAAAACGATTTTATCTATGGTAGATTTTTACAAAGAAATGAGAGAAATGGAGGGTAGGGTAGTCAATGAAATCAAAGCCCTATTCAAGAAAGCAGGCATAACGCAGGTGGACTTCCCAACATCATACGATGATGATTCAGACTTATTGTCAGTGTGCGTATTCAATCATTATGACGGAGGGGCTGATGCCACTGTCGTTAAGTCAGTCATCTATGACAATGATACCATCTATGTAAAAGATGAGGACAATACCAAAGTCAGCATCAATGAAATGACTGATTGCTCTGTCATCTATCTATATGAAGCAGTTTACAACAAACTTTCTGATATGGTGGGCGATGAATATGAAAACACTTCATTTGATGTTACATTCGTTGTCACGACAAATGTACCTGTCATAAGAAAGAAAGGCGAGATGACAGAGGAAGAGATGGAAAAGATTAGAGAAATGGCTGTAGAGCAGATGCTAAGAAATCCATCAGATTACCTTACAATAGAGAATTACGAAGATATGTGTGAATATAAAGAAATGTAAAAGTTATGAGAAGCAGTAGAGCGTTGTTTGGCAGGTTGGGAGAACTGCAGGGAGATACAGAGCTAGCTCTGTTCAAGTTAATCAAGAATCACAAGTTAGAGAATGTTGCATTCGATGATGTTAAGCTTAGGGATGGGAATTATCGTATTACCCTCAGCCTTGGGTCCATAAATGGAGTGAGGTCTGTAATGGTTTCATTTGAAGATGAGGCAGAAGAATATCCATTAAGAGAACTTTCAATCGATGATGGGCTTTCAATTTTGGAATTTCTTGAAGAATTCCTTAACATAGACTAATATAGTACTCAATTGAGTACCCTTTGGCACACACTTTGCATATAGGATAGCAGTAACAATTAAAAATAAAACGAAAATGGTTAGTATTGAGAATTACAATCAGGATGGTGCTTGCTGGCAGGCAAGAGCAGTTTTGGCTTACATTCAGAGTCAAATCTTTAGACTCGAAGATTTTTTTGGGAAAGATATTTTTTATCTAACTCGTGTTGGTAGGTATGAGAATTGCAGGGAGCAGGGCTATGTGGTAAGTGTATCCACTACTACAGAACAGATAAACATTGCTTTCTATGAGCATCGTAATTGTGATGACATCTGTGTCCTCATTGCAAATGGAGTAACAATCAACACTCCAAATGTCGATTTTATGTGGAAAGACAGAGGCGAAAACCCATCCAAGTATGACTATAATGCATCCTTTAGATATGGGGACATTGTTAAGTGTGGCAAATGGATTGTGGATGAGATAATGGAGTGGGCTGAAAAGATAAAAGCAAATACAGAAGCCAAAGAAAAATAGTTTGGCACGAACATTGCAATAATATCAGTATATGGCAAAAAAGAGATACATAACAGAAACTCGTTACATCATTCATTATTATTCTAATGGATTTTGTTACAAAAGCACAGCCGATTGTCCAAAGTCAGCAGTGGTTGAAGCAAAACGAATCGCTAAACTTACTGGTGATACAATTAAAACAGAGATTTATTCAAAACGCAGATACGAATACTAATATGGAAAACATTGTTAAAGACATTGTTGATAGCTACGGAGGGGTTATCACTATCGAAGATGGAGACCTTGTTGTTAATGGTATGCTCATTACTGATGTTGAGCTGATAGACAACGAACTGCATTATTACGCAGGCAATATGACAACAGACAAATTTGCTGAGGAAGTTTATCCTGATAATGCAGAATTAGATTTGATTCATTCATATATTATTGATGAATTCTAAACTTTGGCATAGACTTTGTATATAAGATAGTAGTAACAATTAAAAACTTAAAAATATGACAACTCCTGAATTTAATCTTGCAGGTTGCTGGCTTGTAAATGTAACAGGCCCAAACGGATATTCAATCCCAGTATATGTGAACTATCATAGTAGTCCAGAAGATATTATCGACCTTTGCCTACAGAATGATATGTTCGATGATGCTATCGACTCTGAATATGCATACGCAGAACAGATGACAGAATATGATTTTGAACATTTCAAGACAAGCATTCAAGTTTTGGCAATGTAAGTAACATTTTGGCATAGACTTTGTATATAAGATAGTAGTAACAATTAAAAAACAAAAATATGGTAGAGAACATTATCAGTGATAGAGGAAATGCAATTCCTAATCAGTTTGTGGTCAAATTCAATGGTGCAACTTACTTTCAGTCATACGATTCAGTAGTTGCAAAATATGAGAATGGTGTTGTCACACTGGGTCCTATGTGGGATTTTTCAGTCACCACAAGAAAGTATCTTTACATCTTCTTGCACGACTATTGCTATCAGTGTCGTATGAGAATGGATGAGGTAAAGGCAAAAATTGAGAGTGGAGAATTTCTTTACGATGAAAACCTTGCATACGCTTAAGATATGATATACGAAAATAAAGAACTAAACACAATTGGTGAGATTTTCGACAAGGCTCTGAGTCTCGCCAAGAAAGACAAACAGAAAGCACTCGATTTTCTTGATGCTTATGCTACCTATGTTCAAGAGGCTAACAACATTTCTAAAGAGGAGGCTCTTGAAATCGCTAAATCCAACTTCGGATATTTCGCAGGTTATTATGATGATTCTGTCAGAAAGATTATCTATGAAACTTACCAAGCCGCACACCCTATATTCGGCAATGTCTCTGTAACAGCAGAACAGGCATACGAAATGGGAAAAAACTATCATAAAAAGTAGTTTGGCACGATAGTTGAATTGATAATATCAGTAAAAAACAATTAGATATATGGACAAAAGAATTTTAGTAGAAAGAAATTACTACATTGTAAATAACAATGGCAGAACAACCCCATCTTATGTTGAATCTTTCCTTAAGGAGAAATTTTCATCTATTGTCAGAGTTAGTTTCGTAAACACATCTTCATCCGCAGGAGATTGGACTGGTCTGATTTATCAGAGACTTAACGGAAGACTTTTTGTTATTCCTTTCTATATTGAAAATGCTTATCCATATTGCGGATTCGATTGCTATACATCAGATAAAGTCGCAGTATTCAACACCACTAATCATAGTGAAGTAGAAAAATACAATTTTAATCATTTTAATATATACGAAACTTTTATGGGTCTCTAATATGGGAAAAAGGAAATCTTACATAACTCGTTATCACGAACTTTGCAACAAAGCAAGGGATGAGTTCAAATCAGAAATGATTAAAAGGGGTATCACTCGTTTTGAGTTTGGTCGTTATGATGTACCTTTTGCAACTGAAAATGGGTATGAATATGTTGAGTATGTTGAAATAGATGAGAACGGATGTCTTGTATATGACACATACGAAAAGAAATCAATCTATGGGCAGAGAGGAATGTGGATAGAGGCATATACTGCATTTCTTAATAAGACAAACACTTTTTCTGAAATCTTTGCTTATTGAGTAACACTTTGGCACGATTTTGGTTTATAATTTCAATGTAACAAATTAAAACAAAAGATATGCAAAAATTAAGAAACCTTATTTACAACGAGATTGATAATCTTGTAAATCTTGTCAAAGCATTTGTTGTTGAAAATGGTGGGTTCATCAACACACAGAACAACAATCACGAGAATGACCAAATTTACGCTTACATAGTGGATTGGGGAGCTGACAATGTGGATGAGTATAAAGTTATTGCTCTAAGAGAAAAAGACAATATGCTCGAGTTGGCAATTTCTCCAACAACACTGAACTATGATGAGGGACTGACCTTGGAGGACTTTAGAGAAGAGGACTGGTATGTGATTGGTAGTTGTGGAGACTCAGTGCTGACAGCGCAGACAATACTTTCAATCGCAGATTCAATAGAGCAGTATGTGTAACTAAAAACATTAAAGACAATGGATATCACAATCATTAGCAGGGATATGTATGAGAAGCACTCAGAGAATCCTAACTTTAAGAGAGTCTGTAAGAATGCCGACAAAGTGGCAAATCGAGACGGAATCAATGTGCAGGTCTATTATGACAAGCTTAGAAGGGAGTATTTTTGGATTGATTGCTATGACAATCATAAGTTCAATAAAGTCCCTAAGTGTAATGTGATTTGCGAAATTTGTTTCGTGGACTGACAAGTTTGGCACGATTTTAGTATAAAGTTTGGCGAACAATTAAAACATTAAAATATGGAAATCATAACAAAAACAAGATTCCTCGACACATTTAATCCTAATACTGATGACCCTCAGTGGCCAGCAGAAATGAAAGAGTTTGCTGAAGTAAATGGTTATACATTCGATGAGGAAACTAACGAAATTACTGACCCTTTCACAATGTCAATGGAGGAGTTCATTCAAAACGAAATTGACTTGGAGGTCGAGACATTTTGGGATAGTTTTAAGTTCGCTAACTATAAAAGAACTATCTTGCCTAATGGAGGCGAAAAGGTAGTGACTTCTGACACACCTTGTATCATAAAAGTCGATATAGGTCGATGGGATGGAAGAAGATGCGGTTATGCTAAGTATGATAACATTTTTACTGCAGTGTCAGACTTCTTTGATGATGTCGATTATCATATCATAGATGTCGATAACGAAAAGATGTATCTTACAGGCATCCATCACGATGGTCGTAACTATGCAGAAATCAAACTTATCACCAAGGACGACAATTGGAAATATGATGAGTTGTTGAGCGAAGATAACTGTATGTCAGAAGAAGAAATCCTTGAAATGTTGTTTGAGGATTCAAAGGTACCTTTCACTTACGAAATAATGGGTTGTTAATTAAAACAATATATTATGTTTAATAAAATATTATATTTTCTATCGATTGTGTCTCTGTTTTGTGGTCTTTATTTACTCAAAATAGGTTACTATAATCCAGATATCTTCTTTACGCTTTGTGTGATTCATTGCATTTATCTGGGAATAGCAGGTATTGACTTATTCACTGATGTATCAAAATATAAGGCGAAATGTGAAAAACTACAAGGGGAATTGAACCTGATGCAACACCTGAAGAACTTTCACAAAAACCTTACAGATATGTACAATCTATATAAGGGTGAATCGAAACGCAGTGATAATCTGATTTCAATCCTCAACACATTGCAGAAAACAATTAACGAAAATACCGAAGTACTTACGAAGTTTATGAAAAGACATCAGTAAAAGTACTCATTTGAGTACCCTTCTCGATGAAGCATATGCAGAGGTAGGATAAGCGGTTGGCCGTAATGAAGTCCGTGTAAGGTAACTCGAAGGAGTGGAGAGAAGGGTTATTTTTTAATAGTTTGGCACGATATTTGTATATAACAATCAATCAGTATGAAGCACAGAATTATTGAAACCGATTATGGTACCTATAGAGTAGAGAGAAAGACCTGTCCAGTTGCAGGCAGTTTCATTGAAGTATATGAGGTAAACACAGACCAAGATGTTAATGAACTCAACTATGTTGGTGACTCAGACGACACTGACCTTGCTAAGATGACTCCTGAGGATGTGATGAAGATTATCAGGTATAATCATTACCTGGCCAGATGGTTCTAAAAATTATTTAGAAATAATTGCTTTTCTGATAATATTTATGTATATTTGCATTACATAACTAAGACAATTGGTTATAACCTGCGGATATCTTAGCACCTCATAGGGCGTTTATGAAAAAGTATTGAATGGAGGGTAAACAGCGAATCCTACTCTCAAAATATATAGCCAAAGTACAAGGCCTCAACCTATATATTGAAGTGGCAGCTTTTTAGAGGTTATTATGCATCAGTAGCACAACGGCTAGTGCGTTGGTTTCCCAAACCAAAGACGAAGGTTCGATTCCTTTCTGTTGCTCAAAAATAATGGAGGATTAGTGTAGTGGTTAGCACAACGTATTAAAATATTTTCAGGTTGATGGAAATTAACAGCACTATAGAAAATTGCCTGTCACGCCGTCAACGGTGGTTCGAATCCACCATCCTCCGCAATACCACTCCCATAACTGTAATTTGGGTTTAAAATACAATAGGGCTTACTCCTTGGGAAGATAATATGGACAGAGGAGGTTGTAGGTAAAAACAACAATGGCGCATTCGTCTATCGGCTAGGACACAAGATTTTCATTCTTGGAAGAGGGGTTCGACTCCCCTATGCGCTACTAATTTCTTTCAGTTTTCAAAGGCAATCCATGACAGATGTGATATCTCTCAGCCTTTATGTTTTAATTGTTACAAACAGGTTTAGGGAGGTTCCTTATAAAACCTTCCCCGAAGGTCCCATAGCTCAGTTGGTTAGAGCGACAGACTCATAATCTGTGGGTCGGGGGTTCAAGTCCCTCTGGGACCACTAAGGTATCCACAGCCTTTAATTGTGGAGGTGGCCCATGTGAAAGTAACGTGGTAACGATGAGCATAATAAACTGTGCAGTCAAGTGGGTTCGAGCCCCACCATGGACGCTAATATAAATAAAACGAGTGAGCAGTGAATTCCTCCCAATCAACAGTCGATTCGTCTGTGGTTGCCTGCATGGAGGTCTCGTTTTTTAAAATTTGATACTTAAGTACTCATTTGAGTACCCTAAAAACATAATAACAAAATTTAGAAATATGAATTGGATTTTAATTTTTTCCGTGATTGCATTCTGTATATACCTTGTATATAACATTGCAGCTCTTAGTTTGTTTGGCGTTCCAAAATCTTTGTCAATGACATATTACTTGTTTAAGGAAAAGTGGTCGTGGTCGAGATGCCTCTTCCCTATTATGATGCTCTCAATGGCAGGACTCCTGATGCCTGCATGGATTGAAATGTCAACAGGTACCAACTTTCAGTTTCTTGCGTTCCTTGCTGCAGCAGGTATCATTTTTACAGGTGCAGCCCCTGCATTTAAGAGTAGCGAACTTGAACAGTCTGTACATATGACAAGTGCTGTTGTAGCAGCAATCTGTGCACTCTTGTGGGTAGTTTTGGTGCCTCACCTGTGGTATGTAATTCTTGGTTGGTTTGTAGTATTTGCTGTAGCAGCTTATTTTACTCATACAGTAAAAACAAGTTTTATTTACTGGCTTGAAACAGTTGCATTCCTTTCAACTTTCACATCAGTATTGATTTTTTATACTACAATGTAAAAAAATTTGTTTTTCATACTATTTGTTTATATATTTGTAATGTTGTTTGAAGAGACCTTCACAATGGTGTAATTGAGGTTCGGCCTTGAGATAGTGTAACTGTGGCACACTTATAACATTATTTTGTTCTTTGAAAAAATATGGCGTGGTGGTGGAATGGTAGACACAGGGGACTTAATTAGCAGAGAAAACTGCTTAACAAATCTCGTTGAGGTAATATATGTAACTATGATAGGTTCGAATCCTATACCTCGACCAATCCCCTGGGCAGCAATGCCCGTGCGGGTTCGAGTCCCGCCCACGCTACAATTTGCCTGAGTGGTGGAATGGTAGACACGCCACACTCAAAATGTGGTGTCCGAGAGGACGTGCGAGTTCGAGTCTCGCCTCAGGCACAAAAGGATAGGGTTCTGGATTCTCACCAGGATAATGATAGTTAAGGCCTTTAGTTTTGATTATTTATTTGACTATGCCCCCTCTGTCTAAAAAACCTGAATAATACTATCTAAAAACAGGCAGAGTAGGACTTAAAAACAACAAACTGTAAGTTTGCATAAGTTAATCACATGGTGTTTTAATTACGTTTGTTGGGGATTTTGATATGTGTATTTAAAATACTGTGTGTGTAAGTTTTATCTATTCGATAGACAAAAGAAATAGAAAAATCCCCAAATGGTTAGCCCATTAAGGATAACAGGTGTAATGCTTTCGGGATTGAAGCAAATACGTATACGAGTCACCTAATATCCTCTTCAATAAATAAAACTTACTTTTTTTGATTTTTATTTGTTTTTATCATATTTATTTTGTATATTTGTAAAAAATAAAGAAAACCCACAGCAAAAACATCTTAATTAACGAAGTGGTTGTTAGACAAGAACGGTTTTCTGTTAATAGTATATTGCGGCGTGTAGCAGTGGTAGCTAGTCAGTCTCATAAGCTGAAGGTCGGTGGTTCGAGTCCACCCGTTCGCAACAAAATAACCTCCTTTTTGT
>Ga0233377_1000536_pt1 | contig 16900 bp, 28 predicted proteins | sample ElkDunMinimDraft_6_FD_191540 | JGI IMG/M metagenome (GOLD analysis project Ga0233377, IMG submission 191540) | Fecal eukaryotic communites from dung pellets of Tule Elk in California, USA - Elk Dung E36 | ecosystem: Host-associated > Mammals > Digestive system > Large intestine > Fecal | place...
CGAAAACGGCAAAACGCATGCAGCTAGGCGCTTTCTGAAGGGCTAGAGCGCGAATTATAGCCTTATCCCATGCCGGAAACGGCACAAAACAGATCAGCTGCGGTCAGCCGATCGAAAATAAAGGCAGCGGAAAAGCCATATAAACCGCAGAAAGGAAAAACTATGAAATTACCGAGCATTTCAGCACTAGCAAAGTCCATCGCAGCGGCGCGGAGAATTTACCGGCGCGGGAATTACGGCAGGGTATATATTGATTATTCCGTCGGGCGTGCCTTTGTAGAGGAATTCGTTTCCCCCGAATCATGCGTCTACGGCACCGACCTTGCCACGGTCGACGTATGGCTTGAAAAACGCTCCTACGACTGCGCGGCGATGAATCTGCGGAGAATTAAATCCTATTTGGAGCACCGGGAAAGGATGTGTTCGCAATGGCAATGAGCAGAGGCTTGACAGAAGCCGCAAAGCAGGCAGCCAAAAATACCCCCGTCGGATACGAAACAATATTTCCGTATCGGCGAGCATGGTACAGCGTGACGGCATACCCCGATGGCAAGACGTTTCTTGTGCGCCGCGAAGATCGAACCCCCGTCGGAAAAATAGTGCTCTAAATCTGTAAATTGCTCTCCCCTGTTTTGAAAGGAAGGTGCTCCCCATGACGAATATTTCAAAATGCCACATGGAATTCAACGGCTTCATTTACAGAGTGCTTGCGGCTCTGGAGTATGAAGGCTATGAATTGTACATCACCCTCAAAGATTATGGTGATATGCTGTTTCTGTTCGGAATTCCGACAAGTGATATGGATGAGTTTCTTGCAATCGCAGAAGCCGACATTCATGAAAATCACGGTGATTATGAAGCACTCTATAAAGAAAAAATTATGGACTGATGAAAGGAAGGTGTCACAATGACCGACAGACAGAGAATAGAGCTATACTGCCGGAAGCTCTGCAATAAAATTGTATATCTTGCACGGCAGCACAAAATATCCCCTCTTTCGGCAGCAATCGAATATCTTACCATTGTTCCATACCTGCGACATGTATACGGATATTGCCCCACAATGTTCAATACCTTTGAACGGCTGCCTGAAGCTGTGCAAGATGAAATAATGCGTATTTGGCAAGAAGAACAGTAAAGGTTTCTGAAGGGCTTTCCCTGAAAAAGCCCTATCCCATACCGGAAACGGTACAAAATAAGGGCAGCGGTAAAGCCCGAAACCGCAGAAAGGAAGCTATTATGTTCACTACCAAACACATCACAAAGGTTATCACATGGGCAATACATATAGCCGAAACCGAAAACACGTTCCATGAAGAAAAGCTGAACGTGTGCTCAAGGGACGGGCTGACATGGTATCTGTCACAGTATATGTGTGCAGCAATCCCCACTGACGGCTTCACGCTTCAGCACAGTAAAATGAACGTGATCCCCGTTGACAAGTTTCTGAATCAGGATTCTTTGGAAACGGTCTACGATACAAGGCAGAGTATTGAAATTCCCCTGAAGAAAAAGACCGTGAAGCTGCGTATCTTCAAAGACAACGACGGAAACGAATACCGTGTGCGTGAAGATTTCCTGAAGCTGTTCTCAGGGCTTGACGGATGGTATCTGACCGGCAGCAAAGACCGTTCAAAGGTCTTTGTCCATGACAGCGCAGACCCTGAAAAGTCGCCTGTCGGTATCATCTGCTGTGTGGAAAAGAGGTGAGCAGCTATGAGAAAACCCACAATTCAGGAATACCGGCTCGCCGCATGGCTGAAGCTGTACAGAGAAAAGACAGCCCGTGCAGATGAATGTCGTGAAAAGGCAATCGATAACGATATCAGGGGATATTATCTGAAGGCAGATGCAGACGCAAAGCGTGCGAATGAATACCGTATGCAGATCGAAGGAATGCTTGCAGCACTGTTTTCGCTGGGATTCTCCCTGACGGAAGCATGGAATGCAGAAATAAAAATTCAGGACTACATAAAAGGACGGTGATATTATGCAGCCCCATGAACGAAGCCCGACTGCATGAACAGCAATGCATTCCGGTGAAGCCGTACCGATGAACAGAACATGGCACAAATATATTGAGCGCACAGCGCAGAAAGTGAGTATATCATGAGCGAATACGAAATCACCAACAAGAACAGCAGCACAGAGATCGTGGACGGACAGGCAATGCTCGTTGACCTTCAGACCGCAGTCAGCAGCTACTGCTCTATGAATCCCACAACCGATGAAGAGAGAAAGTCCCTCTATAATGCTGTCAATGCACCTGCACACAGACTGTCTGAGTTTATCGGTCAGACCATCACCATCACTGATGTTTATGTGGAGATCGTGCAGATTACCAATGAACAGACCGGTGAAGTCACGGAAGCTCCCCGCATTGTCCTTTTCGACGGGGAAGGGAACAGCTGGGCATGTGTGAGCACGGGCGTTTTCGGCAGCCTTAAGAAGCTGTTCGCCGTGTTCGGCACACCGGACACATGGAGCAACCCCATCACGCTTCAGGTGAAGCAGATCGAGCGCGGACAGGGCAAGCGCATCCTGACGCTTGTCGCCGTCTGATATTGAACGCCGGGCAGGGGCGCGATGTGCCGCCCCTGCATATCCGGCAGAAAGGAAATATCATGAAACGTACAGTGATCCACTGTGAACACAATCCCGAAACCCATGAATTCAAATTTGAGTGCGGCGGTGAAGCGCTTTCACTTGCGTACATGCTGGGGGTTGTCATGGCAAGGGTGCTTTCTTCAGTCCCCGAACGCATGAGATTACCTTTTCAGCGAATCTTTGAAGCTGGATGGAAAAACGAATTGAAAGGAAGTGATAAGCATGGAAAAACTGAAGCCGATGCGGGTGATCCGTGACTTCCGGCAGTCCCCGTTCCGGGTACGAATCGGTATCTATGAATTTGTGTTTTCCAGTGAATATAACCTGTCCCGTTTCAAACAGTATCTTCCGCAGGAGAAAAAACACTTTTCAGACCGGGTGAAAAAGCTGTACGGAATTCGGACTGTATACAATGTTGTAACGGCATTCACAGTGTATCGGTCAGTAGAGCGCAGAGGGTATCTTGTCAGGCAGATATACGGCGACAGGACGCAGGAATTTTATTCACCTGATTGTATCGAGTTTGTTGCTGACGTGCATATCCTTCCGATTGATGCACCTTGAAAGGAGAACGCAATGTATGTTCTTGTAGCATGTGAAGAGTCACAGCGCGTGTGTACGGCATTCCGAGAAAAGGGACACGAAGCCTTCAGCTGTGATATTCAGTCTCCGTCCGGCGGTCATCCTGAATGGCACATTATGGGGGATGTGTTGAATATCCTGAATCCGGTCAGGCAAGCGCCGGATATCTTTGATATTGAATTTGAGACAATGACCGGTGAAGAATACGCTATTTCGCAATGGGATTTGATTATTGCACATCCGCCATGCACTTATCTTTCGAATGCAGGTGCATGCCGATTATATTCACGAAAAGGGCAGCTTGACCGCGAAAGGTATAAGAAAGGCATGCTTGCAAAGATCTTTTTCATGAATATTTGGTATTCTGCATGCAGTAAGCTGTGTATTGAAAATCCAATACCGTCAACGGTTTTTGATTTGCCGAAGTATTCACAGACAATACAGCCTTATGAATACGGTGAACCGTATAGCAAAAGGACTTGTCTATGGATAAGGGGATTACCGTTGCTGAAGCCGACAAATATCGTGTCCGAATATCTGCCGTATGTTTCGTGCAGAACGTCCGCAAACAAAGGCAGACCCGAAAAAGCAGGCGTTTCACGAAAAGGCGGAGCTGCAAAGGCGCGCTCAAAAACCTTTTGGGGAATCGCCCGTGCAATGGCGGAACAATGGGGGTGACCGTATGGCAGCGAAAAAGAAACTATTCCATAATAAGCCCCCGAAACGCACGTCTGTTGAAAAGCAACTTGCAAGGGCTGTGAAAAACTACAATGCAAGATTGACAGCTGCAATCAAATCAGGCAGAATTCGTGCAGATCAAGCGCCTGACAAAGCATCTGCAAAGGAAATCAAAGAAAGCCTTCGGATGCTGGATGCGAAAACACGTTCAAAGAATCTGAAAAAGATCATTCGTGAACTGGAATCATTCAGGGCAAAAACGCAGAATATCGTAAAGACAGAGGGCGGTGTGGAGATCACACAATGGCAGTATAAGCAGGCACAGCGTCTGATGCGTGAAGCGCAGGCAGAAGCGAAGAAAGCAAAGCAACGAAAAGCAGAAGCAGAACGCAAGGTCAAACTGATAGAAGGAATCCCCACAGAGAATGCACAGGCATGGACGGATCAGACTGCTGTTTCAAAACCGCTTCGGGCAAGATCATGGGAGAAATTCAAGCAGAAATTCAGAAGTCTGACGAAACAGGCACGGCATGCATGGGCAATATACAGAGAGAATCTGCGCTTTACGATTGAACACTATTGTTATCAGCCGTATGTCAGGGCAGCACTTTCCCTGTTAGAGCAGATCAGCAACGATGAACTTGCAGCACATTACGCAAAGGGACAGAATTTCGTCCATATAAATTGGTGGTATGTAGACGTGAACCGTGACGAAGCGCTTTCAAGATACACGATTGACGACTTCCGTTCCGTTCTTGGATTGCGCGAAACATACTCCGGTGAAGGCGGCAAAGAATTCTGGGAAAACGCATAAGGCGGTGATGTTATGCCGCTCAAATATGCAGCTGATTTTGAAACGACAACGGTCGTGCCCACGAAGGTATGGTGCTGGGGTGTCGCATGCGTTGATACGCCGGAAGTTGTTGAAACAGGGCGCGATATTGAGGATTTTTTGGAATGGTGCAGCCTTGCAAGGAATCCGATCATATACTTTCACAACGAAAAATTTGACGGCTCTTTCATCATTGACTATCTGTTACGAAACGGTTTTGAATGGAGAAAAACAAAAGGGGAATGCTCCGAAAAGGAATTCACAACGATCATTGACGAATTCGGTAAATTCTACGCAATAGAAATTTACTGGAAACGAAAGAATAAAAAGCCCACAAAGTGCACGATTTATGACAGCTTCAAGATCATACCGATGGGTGTTGACACAGCGGCAAAGAAATTCGGGCTGAAGATGCATAAGCTCCGCATTGATTATGACCGGCACAATACGGAATGCGATATCACAGAAGATGAATGGGAATACTTGCGGCACGACGTGTCTATCATGGCACAGGTATTGCAGATTGCTTTCCAATACGGATTGACGCGCATGACACTTGCCGGGTGCTGCATGCACGATTATAAGGAATCAATAGGCGGTGACGATGCATTCAGGATGCGTTTTCCTTCCCCGCCGATCGAAGTAGACCTTGCGATGCGTGCAGCATATAAAGGCGGGTGGACGTATGTCAACCCGGATAATGCAGGAAAAGAGGTCGGAGAAGGACTTGTATTCGATGTGAATAGTCTCTACCCTTCGCAGATGGCATACAGACCGCTTCCTTATGGTATACCGATGACCTTCACGGGAAAATATGATCCTTTACGATTCAGGGACTACCCGCTATATATTCAGATCATATCATGCGAATTCGATATCAAAAAACACCATCTGCCTACAATACAGATAAAGAACAGCCCGTTCTATAAGGAAACGGAATATCTCACATCTTCAGACGGTACAGAGATCACATTGACACTTGCAAGCCCTGACCTTGAGCTTTTCCTGAAGCACTATGACGTTGACAATCTGAAATACTTGGGCGGCTGGGCTTTTCGTGCAAGGAATGGCCTGTTCACGCGATGGGTGGAAAAGTGGGCGAATGTCAAAATCGAAGCTGACAAATCAGGAAACAGTGCGCTCCGGCAGATCGCAAAGCTGTACATGAATAACCTGTACGGCAGATTCGCACTCAATCCGAAACGGAAATCAAAATACCCGGTATTCTGTAAAGAAAAGGATTGTGTCATTTACAAAAAGATCATGACACCTTGCACTTACGCAGACGGAACGCCGCAGCTTGACGAAAACGGGCAGCAGATGTACACAGACTATCAGCTGACGAAGCCCGTTTACATTCCGGTCGGGATATTCGTCACGGCATGGGCACGTTACGTCACGATCAATGCGGCACAGAAAATCCACTATGATTCTATCATGAAAACAGGGCATTCGCGGTTCTGTTATGCGGACACGGACAGTGTACATATTATCGGAACGGAACTGCCTGAAGGACTTGACATTGATCCGTACAGGCTTGGTGCGTGGAAATGCGAAAGTCATTTTTCAAAGGCGAAATTCATTCAGGCGAAACGCTATATCGAAATGATTGAAGGTGAACTGAATGTGAAGTGTGCCGGTTTGCCCGCCGATTCTCATAGGTTTGTGACCTTTGAGAACTTCAATCGCGGTATAGAATATCCCGGAAAGCTGATTCCGAAAATAGTGCCGGGCGGCACGATCCTGACGGAAACAAAATTCAAGATGCGATAGGTGATAAGCATGCACGAAGTTACGATCATGCGCAGGGAGCGCAAGAAAGACGGTCTCTGTATATGGTGCGGAAAGAAACCTGCCTATAAATGGGGCTGCTGCAAAGAACATATCCTTCATGCAAAGGCATTGCGCTGTAGGTTTCTTCTCACGAATCCTACATACTGCGAAGAATACTACGACAAACACCGAAGCGAATTCTATTTCAGGAACAACAGCAGGCGGGCGCGGCTGAAGGCGCTGGGGCTGTGCGTGGACTGCGGACAGTTCAATGACAATCAGCCGCACATCCGCTGTGCGGAATGCCTTGCAAAGCAGAGGGAATCGATCAGAAAATGGAGAGAAAAGAGGAAAGCGAAATGAATGACTACGTATATTACAAGGCAAGGCATGACGAATGTGAATTCTATGATCCGGAAGAGGGCGTGTGCATTCGTGGGCAGAAAACGAAAGGCGTTTCGGTCTGTCAGATGTTCACGCTGACGCAGACTGCACAGGCAAAACGGTATATCAGTGCGAAACAACACGGTGAAAGAATCGGGATCAAGTATGACGCAAGTCGGATCATCTACGCAGGATATCCGCACAATGTCAGAAAGCTGATTGACTATTTTATGAGAAAGGATAAGAAATGAGCACATATAAAGATATCGAATCGGCAGCTTCAGCCTGCCGCAATGCACAGCTTTTCATTGAAGAAATCCTGAAGGTGCTGAAACCTTATGAAGAGAATGCTGTGATCCGCACAAAGACCTTCGGTTTCGTTTCGGCTACGATAGACAGTCTGATGCTGTCACGAACGAACTTACAATTCTGCGCAGACAGAATGTACAAAGCACTTGACAATACAGAAGGGAGTGATGACAATGGATGAACTGAAACCGTGCCCGTTTTGCGGTTCTTCCGCGCGGCTGATTGTTGAAAGTGCCGAAAAAAGTATGGATTGCGCACATGAAATGAAGATTATTGCAAAAGTGCAATGTACGAAATGCGGTTTGTTGTCAGCTAGCAGGGCGCTCTATACAATTACCGCAGCCCCTGCACAGGAAAACGGCGTGGACGTTAGAAACTTTGACAATGTTGCTAAACTGATTGAAAGATGGAATCGGAGGGTATGAAAAATGAACGCATACAAGAAAATGACAGACCTGATTGTCAAATCAGAGGTATTAAATAGGTAAAGCCCTTAACCGGGCGGAAGGGAGCAATGAAGAATGACTCATTTATCGGTGCATTATTCATCCAAAACTGAGGAATGGGAAACGCCGCAGGATTTATTCAATAAGCTGGACGGAGAGTTTCGCTTTACGATTGATGTGTGCGCAACGCATGAAAATGCGAAGTGTAAGAGACACTACACAAAAGAGCAGGACGGATTATCGCAGGATTGGACAGGTGAAACGGTGTGGTGCAATCCGCCTTATGGACGGGAAATGCCGAAGTGGATACAGAAATGTGCTGCGCACGGAGATGCGGGTGGGGTGGCTGTCATGCTGATTCCGGCAAGAACAGACACGAAAGCGTTTCACGAGTTCATATACGGCAAGGCAGAGGTAAGATTCATTCGAGGGCGGCTGCATTTTGGAGGAATCAAACACGGCGCGCCGTTCCCGTCAATGGTCGTGATATTTAGGAACGGAGGTGCGATATGAACTTACGCAGAAAAATTCCTATTGACATTCTGGGAAAAACCTGATATACTAAATATAGTGAAACGCACTGGCACAGACAATGAAACTATCACCGGATCGCAGACGGGAGACCGTACCGGGGAGTTTTTCGGGAATTGCGTCCCGTCATTGTTTTCAGTGCGTTTTGCGTTTTCAGAAAGGGGTATATATGTACTGGGATATATCGAAACCGCTTGCTTATAACGCATTCCTGAATTTCATCACAGGCAATCGCGGCGGCGGCAAAACATACGGATCAAAGAAATGGTGCGTCAATCATTTCCTGAAAACCGGTCAGAAATTCTTATGGGTACGACGATACAAAACAGAATTCGCAGGAAACGGCACATTCTTTGGAAAAGTATCAGCTGAATTTCCGAATCATCATTTTGGTGTAAAGGGCAGCAGTTACTTCGTGGACGGAAAAGAATGCGGAAAACACGTTGTGCTGTCTACATCCAGAATGAAGAAAGGCGCTGAATATCCTGAATTCGATTCCATATTCTTTGACGAATTTCTGATAGACCGAGGTGTCTATCACTACCTGCCCGGAGAGGTAGAGGTATTTCTCGACCTCATAGACACAGTGTTTCGCGGACGTGATGACGTGAGAGTGTTCTGCCTTGCGAATACAATTACAGTGGCGAATCCGTATTTCAACTATTTCAAGATCATCCCGCCTGAAGGCGTTGGGATCGTCTGCAAGAATGACATTCTGTGCGAAATTGTCGCTGACCCTGATTTTATAGAAGCGAAATCAAAGACACGATTCGGGCAGATCATATCCGGAACAGCATACGGGGCATATAACATTGAAGCCGGTTTCCGTCTGGATGATGACAGCTTTATCGGAAAGCGTGAGGGAAAATGCAAGTATATGTACACGCTGGTCTACAAAGGGGATGAAGTCGGTGTATGGTCTAACATGGAGCAGGGGCGGCTGTATGTGACAGAACAGACCGACAAGTCATGCCTTCTGCGATTCGTACTCATGCACGATGACATGAGACCGAACACACTTCTGCTGTCAACCGCAAACCGCTCATTCTGTCTGAAGGGCTTCATTGAAAATTTCAGATACGGAAACGTGTACTGTGAAAATCAAAACGTGAAAAAAATCGTCTTTGAGATCGCGAATTTGTTGAAAAGTGCTTGACTTTTCCTCTGTTATGTGTTATACTAAAAATAGTATAATGCAGCGTCACATTATAGAAAGGGGTGTATAACATGACGCTTGACGAATTCCGCACACGCTCACGCGAAATCCTGACGAAACTTGAAAGCCCTGAAGAGGTCGGTGTTATCATCGATGTTCTTGACGGTGCGTTTCAGGAACGTGATGCAGCAGCATCTGAAGCAGAGGGCAAGATCGCTGACCTGACCGCACGGAACGACCGGCTTCAGGAAGCGAATATGCAGCTGTTTCTCCGTACCGGTGTGCAGGGCAAGCCGGATGACCTCGAAGGTCAGGAAGAGGAACAGGGTGTTGACTTTTCGGAACTGTTTGACAGCTCCGGAGAACTGAAATGAAAGGATGAAATGAAATGAAGATCGAAAATGCAGTCAATGCGTACAATGCGATTCGCGGCAGCAGCGCAACGCTGACAGCCCGCCTGCCTGTTGCGAACCTTCAGAACATCGTTGAAGCAGGCAATCCGATCCTTGAGTACATCGCAGTCCAGAATGAATTTCTTGACTGCCTTGTCAACAAAATCTATCTTCAGGTGATCCACAACCGCAGCTTCAACAACCCGCTTGCACTTCTGAAGCGCGGCAGCGCTCCGCTCGGCTCTGACATTGAAGAGATTCATGTCAATCCCGTGCAGGCATCGCAGTACAATCCGACTGCCGAAACCCTGCTGAAGCAGCACGCACCGGATGCAGCCGCAGCATATCATAGACTGAACCGTCAGGATGTGTACAAGCTGACCGTTGAGCGCACAGACCTTCGTCAGGCTTTCACTTCGTGGGAAGCCTTCGGGCAGATGATCGAAGCGAATATCAATGCACTGTATTCCGGCAACTACATCGACGAATTCAAGCTGATGCTCGGACTGTTTGACGGCGGGCTGTCCGCAAACGCGATTACCACAATGGTCGTAACCGCACCGACTGATACGACTACGGCAAAGTCCCTGATCGCAAAGATGCGTGCGCTGAACAGAAAGTTCCAGCTGCCCAGCACGGAATTCAACGCATACGCGCAGCTTGTCAACGACCCAACAAAGAGCCGCACAACTTGGTGCAAGCCGGAAGATATTGTTGTCATTATCCCGGCTGATACTGAAGCGCTGCTCGACGTTGAGGTGCTTGCACAGGCGTTCAATATCGACCGCGCACAGTTCATCGCGAATAATGTCATCATCGTTGACAGCTTCGGTGTGGATTCTCCGATTCAGGCTGTCATGATCGACCGTGCATACGTTCAGGTGTATGACAATCTGTACATTGCAGAGCCGTTCAGAAACCCCGAAACCCTGAGCGTGACCTATTTTCTGCACGTCTGGCAGACCTACTCTGCATCGCCGTTCGCAAATGCAGTCGCGTTCATCACGGAATACACAGAACTGACCGTGCAGCCTGCTGACTGGGCAACGAACTATGATGGCTACTACACGCTGTCCGGCTCGACCTATGTCGCTGTCGAAGGTGTCGACGTGTACACGCTTCAGACTGCCCAGCCTACTGACTGGACAACGAACTACACGAGCTACTACACGAAGTCCGGTGACAATTACGTCGCGGTGACCGGCGATTCTGCTCCGTCATGGGCAGCAGATACCTACTACACGAAGTCTACCGGTGCTCCGCAGTTCCTGCCGAACACCTACTTCAAGAAAAACGCATGATGAAAGGATGTGTGGACAATGGCTGTGTATGCTCCGAATTGTGACCTGCGGCTGTTGTCCGCACCTCTTACTTATGGTGACGGCAATCAGCTGGATTTTACAAGCGCAGCAGCGCAAGCAACCTATTTCAACGGCTTGCCGGGTACGAATTTCACTGATTTTACATATCAGCGAAAGGATCAATATATCCGCATTCCTGCACTGGCTGACACGCTGTACCATTACAACTACTGCACATACACGAATTTTGACGGAAAGCGGATATTTGCATTCATAACAAAAATCGAATTCATCAATCAGAATTGTTCACATGTTTATATTGAAACAGATGTGTTCCAGACATGGATGTTTGACTTCACTTTCAAACAATGTTTAGTTGTCCGTGAACATACACCGTCAGACGGTTTTGCAGAGCATACAATTCCTGAAAATATCGTAGACACGCCAGCCCGCGAAGTGAACAGAATGAATGCACTTGAATATAGTTTACGCAATCAAACTGTACAGGATTTTGACACAAACTATAGAGTGCTGTTTGTATGTTCCGAAGCCGTTGCAGATTTAGGCGGCGGCGGAACCGTCGGGCAAGTGCGCTTTGGCGCAGTGCCCGCCGGGTGCTACTATTACGGCGTAGAGCGTGAGCACGTCCGGGATGCACTGGACGTTTTGACAGCTGCCGGTAAAATAGATACAATTTTGACTATCTATTGCGTACCGATCGGCGGCTTGAATTGGGTGTCACTTATAACTACCCCGTTCAATGTATGGCTTGCCCTTGACCATAAGTACTCTATGACGAATATGCCAATGGCAACTGAATACACGTCACTGACCTATTTCGGAAATAACATACGAAATAGAAAGTGCCTACTGTACCCATATCATTATTACAGGCTTCACAATGGGGCAGGACAGGGCATTGATTTAGAGCCGCAGCGTTTCGGAGCAACTACCATTTATATCAAATCGTGGTATGACGGAAATTGCGCACCTAGTGTGATCGCAATGCCTACGCAATACGACACAACCGGCTACGGTGATAATTGGGGCGGAGCAACAAACCCCGAATATCAAATCACTTACGCGAATTTTCCGGATATCCCGTATAGCGTAGACGTTTACAAGCGCTATCTTGCCGAAAATAAAACAATGATCGAATATCAGACGGTTAAATGGGGTTTTGATACCGCTATCGGAATTGCAAGAACAGCCGCGCCTTCTGCTGGATTGTCAGACGGCGGCAATATGGTATCTGAAAATGTCGGAAGCAGTGCAGAAAGCGGCGCAATGTCACTTTATAACACGGCTATGGAAATAGGACGTTATGCTGCAAATATGCACGATATGCAAAGAAAACCGGACGTTATAAAAGGTAAACCGTCCGGCAGTGTATCAATGCTAGCAGGAAATTCCGGTGTTTGGCTTTCGGAATACTGTATTCGTCCGGAATATATGCGCGTCGTGGATAATTTCTTTACGGCATACGGGTACAAAGTGAACATTATCAAAACACCGCAATTCAAAAGCAGACCAAATCACAATTATCTTCAGACTGAAAACTGTGATATTGCAGGTCTTATGCCACAGGATGATGCTGAAAAGCTGTGTTCCCTGTTCAACAGAGGACTTACGGTGTGGCATAATCCAAATACATTTGGAGACTACACGCCTGATAATACACCTACATGAAAGGGAGTGATGCAGCATGATGACAGTGGGTGACTTCCAAAGCCCTAGCCGGAAGGATATCAAAAAGGCAGCATATTCCAATACGCAAACCTACAACTACTACTACACGCGAATGCGCAATATCGCAATGAGCGTGTACAAGTGGGAAAATCTGCCCGAATCGTGCAATGCGCGTTTCCTTGAAAAGCAGCTGTATTATCGTGGATTCGCCGGTTTCGTGCCTGACCCGCTTCTGGGATGGCTGTCCCTTCCGATCAATCCTTCAGGCACAATCAATATCTATGAGGAATCCCTCTACTACACGGCATTCGGGAATAACTATCCGTCCAGACGTTTCGCACGGGATAAAATTGTGATTGTCAGAAACAATCTGAATTCGATACCGACTGATTTTGTTGTCCGTCAATTTGCAATGCGGCTGTATGAAGTCGAAAGAGCGATTGACACGAATATTTCAGCGCAGAAAACGCCTGTTCTGATTATCACGGATGACAAACAGCGGCTGACAATGAAGAATCTGTACATGCAGTATGATGGGAACGCGCCGGTCATATTCGGCGACAAGTCCCTGAATCCTGAAGCGCTCCGTGTCCTAAAAACGGATGCTCCATTTATCGCTGACAAACTGGCAATGCACAGGGCAGCAATATGGAGTGAATTCCTGACCTTCATCGGTGTACAGAATTTAGGAACGGAAAAGAAAGAACGTCTGACGGAAAGTGAAGCGGATGCAAATTCCGGTTTCTATTCTATGTCAAACGAGCTGGGACTTCTGACAAGACGTGAAGCTGCTGAAGAACTGTCTGACCGTACCGGACTTGACGTGCAGGTCATCAACCGTGACGAAGAGCTTTCCCTTGACCGTGAACTGAATAAGGTCATGGTAGAAAACAGCATTGATCCTGATGAAAGTGCAGGTGAAGCAGAATGAGCAGATACACAGTCGAATACGGCACTGTATACGATTCCGGTTTTCAGGCGCTGATTGACGGGCTTGCATCATATCCGATATATGACGAATCCCATCGTGCAGAACTGAATCAGAAAATCTATAACAGATACCGCTTCAGGGAAATCGCATTTGAAACAGCTGCAATGTTCACACATTACTTCATCACGCTGCTGAATGAGATCATGCCGTATTATAACGAGCTGTACCGTTCTGCCGCGCTGGATTATGAAATCCTTCAGGATGCAGACTACTACGAAGATGAAGGTGTGCAATCGCAGACTGCAAGCACAGGTTCTGCATCTACTACTTCACACGGACAGAGCACAGCAGGCACGACAAGTCATGACGCGACTGCACACAGCGACACACCGCAGGGCAGCTTCGACTTTTCTGCTGTGACGAATAACGAATATCTTTCAGACGCGACTGTTTCAGATTCTACTGGATCGTCGACCGGCACAACTTCCGATTCGTCTACGTCAAACACATCGATGAACGGCAGCGGTGCAAGTCAGCGTCAGCGTCATGTTCACGGAAAGTTCCCCGGCAAGACCTATCAGGAACTTGTCAAAGACTTCCGTGACCTGATCCTGAATATCGATAAGATGATCCTTGACGAACTGAACGTCTGTTTCATGGGGGTGTATTGATAATGGCAAGAATCCTGCCTATCCCGCCTGCATTTCCTGTGCCTGTACTGCCGCAGGCTTTCGATGAATCACTTTCATATTACGAACTGCTCACAAATCTGATGAATGCGATCAATACGGCAATTCAGCAGATCAATCAGAATACAGGTGATATTGAAACGCTTCAGACGGCAATCAGCGGGCTTTCTGTGAATATAACGGAAATGCAAGCGTCGATTGACGATTTGCAGACGCAAATCGACGGGCTTCCGGCGCAGGTGCAGACTGTTTCCGATGCTCTTCAGCAGGAAATAGCAGACCGCACGGATGCTGACGATAGTCTTGCACGACAGATCGCCGGTGTTTCAAATCTGATGCAAACTCTGTATGTATCTTTTGAAGATTTGGAAGGTGATTATCTGCTGGGCGGCATCACATTCCAGCTTCTGACGCAAGCAGAATTTGACACGTTAGAAGCTGCCGGACAACTTGTCGCGAAACGTGTATATTTCATTGATACCGGAAGTAACATCGTGATTCGATATCATTATGCGTCGGGTGAAAATCCGGTAATGAACGCACAGGCAACCGGACTGTTTTCATTCACATTCGGCAATCGTGGGCAGAATATCACAGGCGTTTTCACGCCGGACGAATAAGGAGGTTTATTATGGCATACTATCATTATTATTCTACGGCGGCAAACGCAACGCCTGCACTTGCAGCGGATATGCAGACAGCCTTTGAAGCAATCGGACTGGCAGTTGTCACGCTTGACTTTTCCGCAGCATCCGGAAATTTCGTGCTCTGCAACGACGCAGACGGGAATGAAGTTTTCAAGTGGGCGACAAATAATGTGATAACCGTTTGTGGACAAACAATCGGAGTTTCAAACCTCATGATGCATACATCCGCAATCAGTATTGCGGCAACTGCAACCGCCGTTTGTCTTATGTCAGCTCAAGGTTCAAACCCGGCGCCGTGCCGCGAAACGATTGTTATTTCCAAATCCGGAACGCGCTATATGGGATTCTGCGCGTACAGCACAACGGAATCAAACCCGGTAACATGGGATTCTAATGTAACAGTCTATAACATGGACGGCGGCTATCAGACACTTACAAGCCTTACGCCGTCACGTTCTTCTGGAAATCCGATTTGCGGCTTTTCACTTGGCACAATCGACGGACAGTATATGGACAAGTGTTATTGGTGCATTTATGCACCGCCGCTTGGCGTGACCTCCACGGGAACAGTCGCAGGCAATCCGTGCGTTCTCATAAACGGCTATGTACTCATGATGGAATAAGGTGGGGGGTGATGTCATGTTCATTCTTTCCGATATCCGACCCCGTGCAGGTGATAAGTATTTCATCACACGGGATAATGGCGGCTATTCGCCGTGCATTCACATCAAAGGCAGCCCCGATGACCTTGACGTGATTCCTAACTGTGTCGGATATGCAGTAGGACAGTTCAATAAGATCACTGACCGCCCGGACTTCCCGTACCTTGCGAACAGCAATGCAGAGAATCAGGTGGATATCGCCCGGCAGCAGGGACTGTCTGTCATTCCTGTGCCGGTGCTCGGCGGTGCAATGGTGTGGGCAAAAGGTCAGACATGGAATCCGAAGGACGGCGCAGGGCATATCGCGATCGTCACCGGTCTGAATCCTGACGGCAGCTGTGTCACGTCCGATTCTGCATACGGCGGCACGGCTTACTACACAAAGTTGCGCAGCGGTGAGAACTTCGGACAGACAAGTGCTTATCGGTATCTTGGATGTGTTGTGAATCCATGTGCAATGTATTCTGAAAAAATCCCGACACAGACGCTGAAGCGCGGCAGTAAAGGTGAAGGCGTGAAATGGCTTCAGGCTTCATTACAGGCGCTGGGGCATTCATGCGGCGAATCCGGCGTTGACGGTGTGTTCGGTGCACAGACAGAGCGTGCGCTGAAACAGTATCAGCTGAGATGGGGACTTGAATGTGACGGTGTTTGCGGACGGTTCACGAAAACACAGATCGTAAAAGCATTCAGGGGGTGATGGCAATGGAGTGGCTGAACGCGCTCGGTGACTTCATTTCCCGTGTCGGTTTTCCTATTGCGGCAGCAGTCGCGATGTTTCTTCAGAATCGCAGTTTTGAAAAATCCATCGATGAAATGCGTGTCGCAATCACTGAATTACGCGATGCGATCAATCACAGAAAGGATGCGTGAACACAGATCATGTTCTATGTTGCAGTTGTTTCAAATGTAACAACGTGTGCCTGCTATTATTACAGCACAAAATCTGCTGCAATGGCAAAGTATCATACAGAGCTTGCAAATCGTGATTCCGGGAGAACTAGCACGGTGTGTATCGTGTTTGACGATAAGGGAATGATTATTGCAAGTGGACGGTATGACCAGACTGTACAGAATTGACATTTTCCAAAATCCTTAACATGGGATTCCTCTATAACACAGGAGCGTCCGGCTTATTGCCGGGCGTTTCTGTATGTGTTGAAAACTCTGTTGAAAGTGTTGAGATGGTAGTGTTTAATGTGTTGAAAATGTTGAGAGTGCGGTGTTGTGCAATGTGTACAAAAAGTTTCAACAGTTTGGGGGATTTTTCGGTGCGGTGCGGCGCAATACC
>Ga0233377_1000537_pt1 | contig 16880 bp, 12 predicted proteins | sample ElkDunMinimDraft_6_FD_191540 | JGI IMG/M metagenome (GOLD analysis project Ga0233377, IMG submission 191540) | Fecal eukaryotic communites from dung pellets of Tule Elk in California, USA - Elk Dung E36 | ecosystem: Host-associated > Mammals > Digestive system > Large intestine > Fecal | place...
CATCGTCGCGACGACGGCGATCAGACCCGCTGATCGACGAGGTGGCACGTTCGACCCCTCCGTTTGCGAACTCGTGACCTGGGTCAGGCACGCACGCTACTACAGCTGGCTAAGTGCACGGGCCAGACCTCCACAGCCGTTATGCGCCGAACACCCCTTTTTGGGAACGGACAAGTCAGGCTTCTTGCCGCGCGTGCTTCTTGCAGACCCCCCAGAGCCACGTCCCCTTCCACTCCACCGAACACCCGTCGCGGGGCTCAGGCCGCGCGAGTGGCGGCGTACGCCGCACCCGAGGCTCAGGTGCCGCAGGAGGTGGTGATGCCACCTTCCGTGAGCTTCTGGGAGCTTGCGGGCGAGGTGTGATGGGAACCACTACCTCCGCCTCGCTCATACCATCAGTCCCGCTCGGGTTACCTGTCCAACCAACCTCGCCCGGATCCGTGCCGCGTGCCCTTGATTTCGCCGCGACGGGCATCCATCCCCCGTACACCCGCTCCGGCCGCAACGGCGGAGGCATCAGCCTCGGCCCGAACACCCGGCTCCGTACGGACCCGACCACGACCGGCACCACGGCCACCACTTCTTCCGGTGCCCGTGCCTCTCGCGGCCTCTCCGCCTCTTGGGGCGCCCCTGCTTCTCGCGGTGTCTCCACTGCTGTCGGCGTTCCCGCCTCCGCCGGTGTTTCCGCTTCTGCCGGTGCCCCCGCGGCCCCTTGCGGCTCATCCTGCGACTCGTCGTCCGGCGATTCCACAGGCTCTCCGGCCCTCAGCCGAGACGCCGTGCCTTTCCAGGCTCCCCCGCCTTCCTCTCGAAACCCCCGACGCTCCCCGTCCCTCACCCAGATAGCCTCGCCGTCGTCAAACCTCTCGACCTCCCCACCCTCTTCAGCCTCCTCGGCGCTCCCGGCCTCCCCTGACCTTTCGGCCTCCCCGGCTCCGGTCGCCTCCCCGAGTTGCTCGGCTTCTCTCGCCCGTTCGGCCTCCCGGACTCCGCCGGCACTCTCGCCCTCTTCGATCTCCCCAGGCCCCTCGGGCTCCGCACCGGCGTCAGCCCTCTGGACAGCGGCCTCGTACCCGGTGAGCTCGGCCACCAGCAACCCCCCGGCCAGAAGCGCGGGCGCCAGCATCGCACCGCACAGCACCACCGGTCGCAGGGCTCGATGCCCGCGAATGCGCTTCCGCCGCCTGTCGATCACAGATCGTGACGCTAACCTCACCCAACGCCGCACACCCGCCCACTTGCCCCCCTTATTACTCCAGGCCAGCGAACCGATAACCCGTCGCCCGCCCCAACTCCCCCTTCGGGCGCGCAACCACTCGCTACTTTCGCTACTCTTACTAGGAGCCCCTGCCTCCGTAGCTCAGGGGATAGAGCACCGCTCTCCTAAAGCGGGTGTCGCATGTTCGAATCATGCCGGGGGCACTCTTTCAACCAGCGAAAATGCCTTTGACCTGGGCATAGTCGTTTGACCGCCGCACACCCCTGCGCAGCCGTGTGCCACCGTAGGCAGCCATATGTCAGCGGCTGTGGGATATATGTGGGATGGATCTGGATTGATTCCGCAGGTCACAGCGCATCTGAGCGGACCAAGGCAAGGCGATCCCACCAGGCCCGATGACAGTCGGGATAGGGGCCAGCGGCACGCGGTCGACCCCGCCTAGGATCGATCACTGTGCAACGGCTCGCGCTCTTCGACCTGGACAACACCCTCATAGATCTTGATAGCGCGTTTCAGGTCTGGGCTCAGGAGTTCGCCGGGAAGCGCGATCTGGGGCGCGAGGCCGTTGATTGGTTGATCGCTCTGGACCGTGATGGCTTCCCCCACCGCGAGGTGTTCTTCACCAAGGTGCGGGAGCGCTTCAGCCTGCCTGATCCTGTCGAGGAGCTATGGAGCGGATACCGCAGCCGCATGCCCTACCTCGTACGCTGCCGGCCCGAGGTCCTGGACGGACTGGCCGGGTTACGCGCGTCCGGGTGGTTGGTAGGGATCGTCACCAACGGGACGGCGGACAATCAGCTCGGCAAGATCCAGCGCACGGGTCTGGCCGAAGCGGTAGACGCCCACGCGCTCTCCGGGGTCGAGGGCATCCGCAAGCCCGAGACGGATCTATTTGAGATCGCCGCCAAGCGGTGCGGCGCGAGTCTCACAGACGGGGGCTGGATGATCGGCGACCACCTCGTTGCGGACATCGGTGGAGGACAGGCAGCCGGTCTACAAACGATCTGGATCGACCGCGGCACCTGGCCCGATCATGAGCACTCCGCGGATCACGTCGTCACCGATGTGATCTGCGCCATGGACATCTTGCGCAACATCGGCGAATGACTTTTCGAAGAGGCACTGAATACTCGGTGGAAACCAGAGGGTGCCGTCATGAACAGCAAAACCCTGGAAGAACAACTTAGCCATGACACGTTCTGTGCTCTGGCTGGAGATAGTCTGACCTGCCTGAAAGCGGCGTCCGGGCCACAGCTACGCCGGTAGAGTCCTGATCCATGGCCCGCCGGCTGGACTTCTACGACGACTCCGAGGCACCCGCGCCTAACAGCCTCGTCCCTTCCGTGAACGTCGTGGTCACCAACAACGCCGGAGACATCCTGATGATCCGCCGCTCCGACAACGACAATTGGGCCGTCCCCGGTGGTGCGATCGACCTGGGCGAGTCTCTGCCGCAGGCGGCGATCCGAGAGACATTGGAGGAGACCGGGATCACCTGTGAGATCACTGGCCTGGTCGGCACCTATACCGATCCCAGGCACGTGATCCTCTACACCTCCAACGGCGAGGCCCGGCAGGAGTTCTCCATCGTGCTCACCGGCCGCGCGATCGCCGGCGAGCCGACGCCTAGCGATGAGTCCCGCGAAGTCCGGTGGGTGGCCCGCGACGGAGTCGACATGCTGCCAATGGATCGATCAATGCGATTACGAATCGGCCACTATCTGTCCGGTGGCGCCGGACCGTACATCGGATAGAGTTCTCTCCAGGAGAGGCTGATGCTCGGACTCGGCGTCACCGGTGGGTCTGGGTCATTCTAACGCCGCACGCGTCCGGGCTGGCGGTCATGTCACATTAGGTCAGCGCCTCCACCGGCTCGGGGCGCTCCTCGTCGAATTTATCGTTCAGCACATCGAGCAAGTCGCGCTCGGTCGCTGGGCCTCACCCGCCTAACTTCAATGATTCTGAAGACTTCGTCAAGCAGCTCAATTGAGGATTCTCCTCCGCAGAGAGACGATATCGACAAGGATGTGGGTGTGGATGCCAACACGTACTCGCTGAAGCAGATCCTCACTCAGGAACGGCGGTTTGTCGTGCCGACGTTCCAGCGGGACTACGAGTGGACACTCGAAGAGCAGTGGGAACTGCTATTCGACGATCTCGAGGCAGTGGCGGACCGCTTGTTCGAAGCACGCGGGAATGCCCAACTGACGGGACAACCACTATCTAAGGCTGATCGGCAGGTGACTCCGCATTTCCTCGGCGCCGTTGTGCTTGATCAATTACCAGCTCCCGCGGGTGGCCTTGATCTCCGCGCGATCATTGACGGCCAACAGCGTCTGACCACCCTCCAGTTACTGCTGCGGGGCGTTCTCGATGTTCTGATCGAGAAGAAGTCCCCGCGTGCTCCCCAGGTAAAGCGTCTGCTCCAGAACCCGCTCGACATCATCACGGCGGACCACGAGCGCTACAAGCTGTGGCCACGGCGTAAGGATCGAGAGATGTGGCCGATCGTGATGTCTGACGAGATGACGACCGCCACTGGCCACGGCTATCTGGAAGCCAGAACCTACTTCGCTAAGCGGGCTCGCATAGCTGTGTCCGGTGCAAACGGCGAGGACCTCACCAGCGAGGTGGTTGACGCGCTACTTGATTTATTCAAGCTCGTCGTGATCGATCTCGAGGACAACGACGACGCCCAGGTCATCTTCGAAGTACTCAACGGCCGCCAGACACCGCTATCCGCTACCGACCTGGTGAAGAACCTGCTGTTCCTACGTGCAGAGCTACGTGATGAGAAGCAACTCGAGGATCTGTATGACCGTTTCTGGTCTCCCTTCGACGACGACTGGTGGAAAGTCCCCAAAGGGCGGGGCCATGCGGCACGTGGGCGCCGGGACATCCTGCTATCCAGCTGGCTGACAGCTGTGTCCGCGGACGAGACGAACATCGGCCACCTGTACAGCGAAGTACGCCGCTATCTCGACAGCGCTAATCGCAAGACTCCAGACGTATTGGCTGAGCTGAAGGCGTACGGTGCCGCCTATCGGGACATTTACAGTGAGACCGGCCGCGGAACGAGGCGACTTCGACAGGCCTATCAGCGCTTCGACCGATTAGAGCTCCTGACGGTCACCCCGCTGCTCATCTGGCTGCGCACCGTGCCATCCGAACGCCTTTCGGAGAGGGATCACGAGCTCGCTGTACTCGCTCTCGAATCATGGGCTGTCAGGCGGATGATCACCGGTGCAAACACCCGTACGTACGGGAAGGCGTTCCTCGAGGTGCTCAAGGCCGCCAGAGTAGCGGCCTCCAACCCGGAGGAGTCGATCGCCCATGCGATTGTGACCGCGTTGCACGCCGCTCCTGCTGGCCTTGGCTGGCCAGAGGACAGCGAACTGGAGGATACCTTCGTCAACAGACCGTTCTACGGTGTGCTAACGCAAGAACGGATCAGGATGCTGCTCGGCGCCATCGATGAGCGGATGCAGCGCGACAACCCCAGGACCGAGCCCGCGGTGTTCGACTACGACCGTCTACAGATAGAACACGTGATGCCTCAGTCGTGGCGAGGTCACTGGGCCCTTGATCTGCCAAACGGAGACCTGCATTTATTGGCGACTCAGCAACGAGAGCAGTTGGTGCACCGCATGGGCAACCTCACTCTAGTGACCTCCGACTTCAATCAGGACGTCTCAAACCTGGCCTGGGGCGTCAAAAGGAACGCACTGGCAACCCATGCCAAGCTGCAGATCAGTGCTGACTTCGCAAGGATCGAAATCTGGGACGATACGACAATAGAAAGACGAGCACGCTCGCTGGCCAGAGTCGCTGCACTTGTATGGCCAGCCGCCAATCATCTGATCAACGAACTGGGGCTATAAACCCATCCGAGATTGTTGGAAACTCTGATGCAGCCCGGTGGGTCAGTCCTTATTCCGCGTCCAGCCGCCTAAACCCGCGAATGTCCTGCTCGATCACTTCCGACATGCCGAGCGCTGGTTCGGCGTCGAGTGGGCGGTGCTGGTCCTGCTGGATCGAGGACTGTCGAACCCAGAGATCGCTGTACAGCTGGTCAGTGAGCACACGGCGAAGACCCACGTCAGCAGCGTGCTCACCAAAATCGGGCTGTGAGACCGCCTCCAGGCGGTGATCTGCGCCTACGAGTCTGGTCTCATCGAGCCGGAGCAGTGGCGGCACTGAGCTACATGGGCACGCTCATCAGCCGCCGGATCTTCCGCTCGTAGCGGTTGGCGATGTCCTGGAACTGGTTGTTGTTTTCGCAGACGTCCTTGCCGAGCTCACAGATGTCCAGGATCTGGTTGCCGAGGTCCAAGAACTCGTCCTTCGACACCACCGACTGACAGGCCTTCATCCAGTTGAACCCGTCACGGACTATCACCGCGAACGTATGCGGGGAGTCCGAGCCCTTGCGTCTCGCGATCCACTCCAGGTTATCGAGGGCCGTCTTGGCCTCGGCGAACGACGCGGCTTCCTTGGGGCAAGTCGTCGCGTACCGGAGCCGGATCGAGCTGCTGGTCGTCTGGACGAGGTGGTCGGCCGCGCCACCGTTGCATCCGGTCGCCGATTGCAGGTGGTTCGCCGCGATGGACAGATCGCCTAGCTCCAGCTCGAACTGGCCGCGTTGCAGCCAGTAGTGCAAGTCTTCTTGCAGCAGGTCGTGAACCGAGTCGTAGATGGAGCGCACGGCGTCGTAAGGGATCTTGGTCTTCTTCATCATGTCGTGGTTTAGCAGGCGAACCATGACCATCCGGTACGGGTGATCATGCTGCGTGATGTGGCCGCCGCGTTCCGCGTAGAAGACCAGCAACGATCGGATGATCTCTTCCAGGAAGACTGGCTGCTCCTTGAGGATCGAGTCGACGACCGTGTCGGCGAAGGTCTTGTGCCTGCACCGCAACGAGCCGTCCGACGTGCGGTTCAGCAGCCGCTGGCTCTCTAGAGCGTTGATCGCGTTGACCGTCTCGACCCTGGGCGCCCCCGGTGACACGACCTGAATCAGGTCGCCCTCGTCGATGCCGTAATGCTTGTTAACCAGCTCGGACTGGAGGAAGCTCACCGTGGCGTAGATCAATTTGCGCTCGTCGGCGAGCTGTTCGTACTCGCTGCGTACCTTGTCCTCGAACCGCTGCTTGGTGACCACCTCGATCATGGCGGCGAGCAGGCTCCGGCCGCTGAGCTGGCGCAGCTTCTCCACGCGCTGCCTCATGGAGCGGTGCTCCTTCAGGATGCCGAGCAGCCCATTGTCCTTGAGGATCTTCACCAGTTTCTCTAGGTCGTCGTCGTTCAGCGGGTCGTCAGCCGCTACCACGCTCGGGCGGAAAGTCGCGTCGATGACGTCCTCGCGGGTTCTCCGCACGCTCGCCACCACGAGGGTCTGACCGTTCCTGTTCAGGTGCCGCAGCAGCTTGGCCGCCTGGCTACTGAAGATCGCCACATCGTCGACGAACATGACGTCTGGGTTCAGCTCGAGCACCTTGTCGACGACGGTCTTGCGCGAGCGTGTGGTCTCGCGGTCGATCCAGCCGATCGTCTTGCCCTTGCGGTACAGGTGGTAGGCGAAGTGCATGAGCGCGGTCGTCTTGCCTGACCCCGCCCGGCCCTTCACTAGCACGATGGGCTGGGCCTCATTCGCGCCAGGTATGGCGGCGCGCCTGATGGCCTCGACCACCGACAACTTCGCTGCCTTGCCGTCGACGATGTCGCCCCAAGTGGGATCGTGCCCCTTCAGGTAGTCCTTGCTCCCAGACGGCCTGTCCTTGATCAGGGACGACACCAGCGAGACGCCCTTGCCTCGGCGTTTCTCGTCGACCAGCGCCTCCTGGCGGTCCTGGCCTCTGCGGAGCTGCTCGATGCCGGGACGCAAGCTGGTGACAGCGAAATCAGCCGGATCCCGCCTGATGTGGATCAGGCCGTTGTGGCGCAGGCGGGCCCGGTCGACTGGGATGCCCTCGGCGGTGACGACGAACCGCGCTGGGAGGTTCTCGTGTTCCTGGGTCGCGATCAGCTCCATCCATTCCCACAGGGCCTGGCTGCTCGGCGAGGCCGCCATCCACACCATTGGGTAGAGCAACGCGTCGGTCTGGAACTGACGAAACCACTGGCTTCTGGAGTCTGCGTGACTCTTGGCTGGACCAAAGTCGACGGTGGCGAGATCGTCGCCGACGATGCCGTTCATGGCGATGATCTCGACGTTGACGGTGGGGTCATCCTCCGGCCGGTCATTGCAGGCGTTGTAGACTCTGGCGCTGATCTGGTCATCGGCGCTGACCATGGCCTTCAGAGTGTTTGAGCCGGTGAAGTCGTAGATCCGCCACCACGGGCAGCGCAACAGGTTGCGCGCCCCTGGCGGCTGGGCGTCAGGCGCGATCCGCAGCTGCTGCAGGATGCTCTGGAGCTGCGGCGCGGGTAGACCGCCGACGGCATCGGGCCAGATGCTGCGCATCGATGGTTGCGAGGCCGGCAGGTTGCCGTACGTCCTGACGGTGATCTGCTCCCGCAGCTCGTCGAGGTCGATGGTGTCCTTCACTGCGCCGGAGACGAGCACAAGCACCATACGGCCGGACTCGGCCTGCTGGTAGAACTCGTGCAGGTGCTTCGCCTCGTCGTACGACTCCTCGACCACCGGCTCCGGCGCGGGCTCTTGCTTTGGCACCCGCCGGACCAGCGTGATCCTCCTGCCATCGGTGGCGTCCGTCACTTCAGTCCGACCCGCCTGCCTAAACTGCGCCCGGATCAGCCGGTACGGCCGGTCCACAACGCTCCAGTCGTCGTCGCCTCCCTGCAGTCCGGCCAGTAGCAACGTCGAGCCGTCCAGCGGGAAGCCGAGCGGCAACGTCGCTGGCTCCGCCGCAACGACCACGGACAGGTCGTTACCAGCCTTCCACGCCGCGTAGTCGCCGCCGACGGCGTGTGAGAGCTGCTCGGCTGCGCAGGTCGCGAGCGCATGATCGGGTGGCGAGGCAACCATGCGGAAGACCGTATTGGCCACGACCAAACCAACCTGCCGGTCTCCTACTGCGATCCGGGTGCTACCCTCGCCGGGCAGCAGCCCTGGTTGCCATGTCTCGACCTGGTAGCCGCGCGCCCAGTGGAGAAAGTCCTTGAAGACCCGGTCGTGCATGGCCTCGATGATCTCGGTGTACTCACCGCTCCACAGGTCCGCCTCGGTGTCGCGCCAGTTTTTCACCAGGGCCCGCTCGACCAGCCGCCCAGCCTCGTTCTCGCGCAGGTCACCGACTCCCGGCACTGGGAGCACGAGAGGCTGGGAGTCGTGCTCGTAGCACTCCAGCAGGACCGCGTCGAGCACGTCCCTGCCGAAAGCCACGATCACGTCGAGGCGTTCGCCCTGTTTGTACAGCTTGCGGACGCTGTCGAGGATCGGCTCGTCGTCGCTCGCCTGCGGGCTCAGGCATAGGAAGTTCAGGTGGGTGTTCATCTCACTGCTCACGCAATCCAATCGCCTTGATGCTCGCCCGGGGAATGCGGAGGACAGTCACGCCGGGCGCGCAGGTGTCGCGCTTGACGGCGATCTCCACGAACGCGGCAGTGAGCGTAGCCTCCTTGATCTTCCCCTCGATCGAGTTCTGCAGCGGGAACCGACAGGCGCCAGCCACGCTCGTTAGGTCCTTCTGCTCGACGATGACAACGCCGGGCACAGTCTTCTCGGCCGGTCCGAGGAGGACAGCGAGCCCAAAGGTCAAGGCGCTGAGAGCCAGGGCCGCCGCGGCCGTTCTCGTAGCCCATTTCTGCCGTTTATCGACCTCTTCAGTTTCTATATCGGCTTTTTGTAGGACTTTATCCACGAAATCGTCGACATCTGTTGCCTCGCGAATTTTCACGAGCTGGTGGACCGGCAGGGAAATGGCCCAGACGTACATCATCGCGGCGCACAGCCACAACACCACGGCGACGACACCGACGGTCCGGGTGACGAGCGGATGGCTGGCCAGCGCCGTGAAGGTCAGCGCGGCGACGAGACCGCCAGCGAAGAGGGTGATCGTGGACTGCGCCGTCTGCGCCCTGGTTCTGGCGCTACTGCCGGAACGCACCCGCTCCGAGTAATAGGCATCGCCGACCGCGTCGACGACCTTGTCCAGCAACACGCTGCGATCCTCGGAGCTGGGCACCATTATCCACCGTTATATCGAGGGGCGAAGTAGCTCAAAATAGCATGAACAATAACTGAAGCACTTGATAATGCCCCGATCCCACCGCGCCGTGCCCTCGTAGTTGGGGTCGCCGGTGCGGACGAAGGAAATCCACACCCGGTGCATGGTGGTTGAGAGCTCTTTCACCACGCCCGCGTCAAGGCCGTCCATCATCGGCGCGTACGACCAGCGCTCAGCGTTGCAGAACGTGAACGGCAGGTGCAGGAAGTGCATGGTGCGAGCCATCCGTCATGGGTGAGCGTGGCCAGGGCGAACTCGTAGCGATTTGGTCTCCGCGCTTGGGGATGACCGCTTGGATACCGCGCCGCCGCAGGTGCAGGCGGATCTTCTTGGAGGAGTAGCCCTTGTCGCCCAGCAGGCGATCCGGGCGGGTGCGGGGCCGGCCGATGCGGCGGCGCAGCCGGAACTTGGTCATCACCGCTTCGAAGACGGTGCAGTCCACGACGTTGCCGCCGGTCAGATGCAAGGTCAGCGGCAGGCCACGAGCTTCGGTGATCAGGTGGAGTTTGGTGGTCGGTCCGCCGCGGGAGCGTCCGAGGGCCTGTTGCCTTTGGGACTCTTTCGCATCGATCGTCTGGCCGTCGTCCCCCTTTTTCGGGCTCCGGCGGCGTGCTGGTGGGCGCGGGCGATGGTCGAGTCGATACTCACGGTCAGTTCGACGGTACCGATCGAGTCGTCCTTGACCTGCAGGTCCTCCAAGATCCTGGCCCAGGTGCCGTCCTCGTCCCAGCGTTTGAACCGCTCGTAGCAGGTTTGCCAGGGACCGTAACGTTCGGGGATGTCCCGCCAGGGGGCTCCGATGCGCAGTCGCCACAGGATGCCGTTGATGACCTCACGATGGTCACGCCAGGGGCGTCCCCTGCCGTCCGTCGCGGACAGCAGGGGCTCGATCCGCTGCCAGGCCTTGTCGGTCAGTTCACTCGTCGCACCACGAACGATCATCTAACCGCACCTGGGGTGATCATTTATCAGACAGGCCTTAGTTGCCTGCCCCGCCGTTCCTGCCGTTCCCGGTGGCGATGGTGCCCAGGCCGATCCAGTGGTCACCGACCGTCACGGCGCCGTTATTGAGCCACCCTCGGATGTCGCCGTTGTTCGGATCCACGGCCAGGTAGTCGGCTCGCCGGTCGGTGTTCAGGTCGGCCAGGTACGCGCGGCGACCGGAGGTGGCGACCCCCGTGTTCGTCCCGGACGCGACGACCCCGCCGTCGAGCCAGTGGTCGCCGGTGGTGTGGGCGCCGCGGTTGAGCCAGGCGTGGGCCGCACCGGTGGCGGGGTCGACGGCGAGGTAGTCATCCTTGCCGTCGCCGTCGAGGTCGGCGAAGGCGACCTGCGGGCCACCGGTGCGGACCCCGGTGCCGGTGCCGGAGGCGATCACACCCTGGTCGACCCAGCGGTCGCCGGCCCGGTCGGCGCCGACGTTGAGCCACAGGTGAGCCGAGCCGGAGCTCTGGTCGACCGCCAGGTAGTCGTCGCGGCCGTCGCCGTCCATGTCCGCGAAGTAGACCTGGACGCCGTTGCCGACGCCGGTTCCGGTCCCGGAGGCGATGATCCCGCGGTCGATCCAGTGGTCCCCGGTGGTGTCCGCACCGTTGTTGATCCAGCCCTGGGCCAGGCCGGTGCCGGGGTCGACTGCGACGTAGTCGTCCCGGCCGTCGCCGTCGAGGTCGGCCCACCGCACCACGCGGCCGTCGGGCGCTACTCCGGTACCGATGCCCGAGGCGATGATCCCCCGGCTTGCCCAGTGATTGCCGCCCTGATCGGCGCCGTCGTTGAGCCAGGCCGCCACGGTGCCGCTCCCGTCCACGGCGAGGTAGTCGTCCCGGCCGTCGCCGTTGAGGTCGGCGAACGCGGCGGTGGCGAACCCCAGCTTCACCGACGGCGGCACAGCGCCGATCAGGCCGACGCCGGTGTTCGTGCCGGAAGCGATCACCCCGCGGTAGAGCCAGTGGTCGCCCGAGACGTGGGCCCCGACGTTGAGCCAGCCGTGCGTCGCGCCGTTGGTCTCGTCGAGGGCGAGGTAGTCGGCGAGATGGTCGCCGTTGAGGTCACCGAACCGGACGCTCCGGCCGGTCCGGCTCACCCCGGTGTTCGTGCCCGAGGCGACGATGCCCTGGTCGATCCACTGGTCGCCGCCCCGCTCGGCGCCGTTGTTGAGCCAGGCGTGCGTCGAGCCGGTGGCGGGGTCGACGGCCAGGTACTCCACCCGCCTGTCCCCGTTGAGGTCGGCGAACTGCACCTCACGGGCGCCCTTTCCCACGCCGGTTCCGGTACCGGAGGCGATCACGCCCCGGTCGATCCACCGGTCGCCGCCGTTCTCCGCGCCGTTGTTGAGCCAGCCGTGCACGTTGCCGGTGGCCGGATCGACGGCCAGGTAGTCGTCCCGGCCGTCGCCGTCGATATCGGCGAACCGGACCTCACGGGCGCCCATTCCCACGCCGGTTCCGGTGCCGGAGGCGATCACGCCCCGGTCGATCCAGTGGTCACCGGACTGGTGGGCGCCGTTGTTGAGCCAGCCGTGCACGTTGCCGGTCGCCGGGTCGACGGCCAGGTAGTCGTCCTTGCCGTCGCCGTCGATATCCGCGAGATCGACGATCCTGCCGTCCAGGGCGACCCCTGTGCCGGTGCCCGACGCCGTGATCCCGCAGCCGATCCAGTGGTCGCCGTCACGGTCGGCGCCGACGTTCAACCAGGTACGCATCGACCCGGTGGCGGGGTCGACGGCCACGTAGTCGTCCTTGCCGTCACCGTTGAGGTCCGCGAAACCTGCTCGCCGGGGTCCGCCCCCACCGGCGTCGCCGGGGGTGCACGTGGCCGTCTCGGGCATGGCGATGTCGTCGTCGAGCCAGCCCCGGTGGAAGGCGCTGATGATGCCGAGGCTGAACGTCCTCGCCATCTTGGCGTACCCGGCGTCGTTGGGATGGACGTCGTCCGCGATGTCGGCGGTGGTGACCATCGCCATGCTGAGGTAGATGAGGTGCCGGCCGTTGTCGATCCGGCGCTGGATCATGCCGCCGAGGTTCTGGTTGAACTGCTGGATCCGGGCGTCGATCGCGGCGGTGCGCGAGGGCACCAGCGACGAGACGACCACGGTCACCCCCGGGTTCCCGGCGAAGATCTGGTCGATCACCCCGCCGAGGCGCTCCACCGCGCCGGAGGTCTGGTAGTTCTGGATCATGTCGTTGGTGCCGAGGTGCAGCGTGACGAGCTCGGGGCGGTAGGTGCTCAGCCAGTCCGGCAGGCGCGCGGCGATCTCGTCGATCCGCCAGCCGGAGTGACCCTCGTGCTGGACGTCCGCGGTGGACACGCCGTTCGCCTGGGAGCCCACGAAGTCGAACGTCACGCCGGCCGCCCGCAACCGATCCTGGAGCGGTGCGCGGTAACCGTTCATCGCCGTGCTGCCGACCCCCGCGGTGATCGAATCACCCAAGGGCATCACCCGCAGCGACGCCCCGGACGGCTGGAGCCCGCGCATGTACCGTTCGAGCGCCCTCCTGATGAGGTCCATCGCGCCCTCGTTGATCACTTTCTTGAGCTCGTCCCCGATCGAGGTGCCGATCCGGGACCCGATGCTCTTTAGGGTCGACTGGAGGGAGCCGACCAGTTGGCGGCCGAAGTCGGAGAGGAAGGTGACCGCTGCGCCGAGGAGCGCGCCGCCGATGGCGGCCGCGATCGCGGCGCCCGCCATGTTGCCCCAGACGGTCCAGTCGATGGGGACGCCGTCCAGACGGGCGCTGAGGTACTCCCCGACTGCCGCGCCCAAACCGGCGCCGAAGCCGGCGCACAACGGCGCGGCGACGGGCGCCTCCAGGGCGACAAGAAGCAGGCAGGCCGCGCTGGCGCCGACGGTGACGGCGATGTTGACCAGGCCGACCAGGAGCTTCTTCCAGACACCGTCCCAGAACCCGGAGACGGCGATGTCGCCCGCGGGCACCACGATCACGATGCTCGAACCGACGACCTGGATGCTCCCGTTGTAGTCGACGCCGTTGTCCGGGGCCTGATAGAGGCCCGGACCGTTCGCCCGGCTCTGCTTGACCAGCGACTGGCCCAGCGAGAGCCCGCCCACCTGGTCCGCGCGGACGGCGGTGACCTGTTGGTTGATCAGTGTCTGCCACTGCTCCGGTCGCTGGCTGGTGTCGAAGTCGAGCGCCGCGACGAGGTCGTTGTCGTTGCCGGCCAGCGACCGGAGGCTTCCCGCCTCGCTCGCGCAGCCGATCCGCAGCGTCACGCCCCCGTCCCCGGCGGGCGAGCCGGCGAACGGCGAGGTGATCCGGGCGCACTGCCCGGCAGCGGCGGCGGCGTCGGCCACGGCCGGCCGGGCCGGACCGGCGACGGCCACGGCGAGGCAGAGCAGTAGGGCGACGAGGTGATCAGTTCTCCACCGCTGCACGGTCGTGGTCCTTCCAGTGTGGACGGAGAGCCTTTCCAGGCACTGCGGATGGCTCAGGAAGCGGACGGCGGTCCTTCAACGTGCAGCCCGTCGAGCCCGGCAGGCAGGTCGCGACGCGAGCAGTACCCCGCAGGCGGACAAGGGGGTGGGCAACCGCGACGGGAGTGGTGGTTCGGCTCCGGCTGCTCACGGCTCGCCAGTGTTCTCGGTGGTCACGACCCGTGCGGCAGGTTCCGCGCCCCAGGCGGCGAGCAGCGGCAGGGTGCGCGCTGTCCGGGAGTGCGGCTCGACGGTGTAGAGAACGAGGTGCTGATCGGTTTCCTGCGGGGTGACCAGCAGCTCGACGTCGAAAGTGAGGTCGCCCCCGACCGGGTGCCGGATGCGGCGTGGGGCCGAGGAGAACTCGCTGACGGGATGGTCGTCCCACCAGCGCGCGACGTCCGGATCGGCTCGGCGCAGCTCGGCGATGTCGTGCTGCAGACGGCGGTCCTGCGGGTGCCGTGCGGCCTCGCGACGCAGACCGGCGACGGCTGCGTGGGCAGCGGCAGCCCAGTCGACGATGCGTTCGCGTGCGTCCGGGTCGAGCAGCAGGTATCGGGTGTAGGACGTCCCCGGCTCCATGGGGTGCCCGTAGACGGCGCAGAACAAGGCGTTCCGCGCCAGCACGATCCCGCGTCGTCCGATCACCAGGGCGGGCAGGTGGTCGAGCGTGCTGATCACCCGTAGCAGGCCAGGATCCGGCCGTTGCGGGCGATAGACGGTCGGTCTCCCACGGGATGACCCGGACGCGGCGAGGTCGTACAGGTGGGCACGCTCGACATCGTCCAGGCGTAGTGCCCCGGCCAACGCGTCGAGCACCTCGCGGGAGATGTTGGCCTGGCGGCCCTGCTCCAGACGGCTGTAGTAGTCCGCGCTGATCCCGGCGAGCATGGCCAGCTCTCCCCGGCGCAGGCCCGGCACCCGGCGCCCGTCGGGCAGCGGGCTGATGCCGGCCTGCCGAGGCGTGAGCCGGTCCCGTCGCGAGCGCAGGAAGGCCGCCAACTGAGTTCGATCACGTACCACGTATACGACGGTACGCGGCAAACACCCGAATCCGGGTGGTCCTGTCATGCCCAGTCAGGCATGGTCCCTGACCGGCAACGACGAACGCCTCGACCCCGGAACCGACGCCCTCCGGGACGTCCTGTCAATCGCCGTTCCAGGCTGCGGGCCGCCCTCGTCGAACATGCCGGCAGGTCGAGCTGGTGTCCGGGGATCTCCGACGCGCACGTCGCTCGGCTACGTCACGTTTCACCGGCCGAGTCCGGAAGCCCCAGGTGCCCCATCGTCTTCGTCACGAAGTCGACCTGCCGCCGCTGCGCATGCGGTGACAATGCGATCTCGGGCTCCTCCATCGCGAAGATCACCGAATCGGGACCGCGCAGGTCGGCGATGTACGTCAGTAGGGCAAACACCAGCACGTTAAGCGCGCCCGTCGACAGGCGGTTGAACGGCGCCGGATAGATCCCCGGCTGAGTCGCGATGAACATCCGCAGCACTTCACGCAGTGCTCGCGCGTTAGCTCCGACTCGGCAGTACTGGCCAGGTAAATGGTCTCGTCTTGCGTTTCTCTCTCCCCTGCCACACGACCGTCCAGCCTCGCCGTCAGACCCACACCTCCGCGGTGTGCGCGTGCCCGCGGCTCCCCCCCACCTCCACCTTCAGCGCGCCCCTGGCCTTGCGCACGCTGCGATCGCTCTCCCTGACCGATTTCACCCGCCAGGGCAGCGTCACCTTGACCTCGTCAACGGTCCTGGACGGATCGGAGACCGCGAGCCGTACCCGCTCCCCCACCCGGCGGACCAGCAGCGTGCAGGGGCCGTCCACGCTGAGCGGTCCGTCCTGGGTCTCGACGGTCCCCGCGCGCCAGAAAACAGCCGCGATCACTCCGTCGCGCGAGATGGCCTGCACCGCTCCAGAGTTGGCGAGGATCTCGACCCGCCCCTCGTACGCCTCCATCTGCGTGATGGAGGCGTCAGGCAGCACGGCGTAGGCGTAGCGTGCCTTGCGGGGGTCGACGCCGTGGTCGATGACGATCGTCGTGTAGTGCCTGGTGACCGGGGAGGTGTCGCCTCCGGTGGTGGCGCCCTTGTCGATGTCGCGCCAGCGGCCGGTGCGCTTCTTGCGGATCACCTTCGCCTCGGCCCCGTCGAGCAGCGCGTAGCCGGCCACCCCGGCCAGGTGAATCCAGCCCTCCCCCCGGGTCAGCGGTGGGTGCCGGTCGTGGGTGTTGCGGTTTTCCACGATGGTCTCGATACGGCGGCCGTCGGAGGCGGTGATGCCGGCGCCGAGGGCGATCACCGCGTCGTCGAGCATGAACCACGCCTTCTTGGCTCGCAGCGAGGAGCCGCCGGCGATCAGTTTCATGGCCGCCACGCCGTACTCGCCGTCGAGTGCCACGCCACCCGCCCAGGGGGTGGGGGGCAGGCGGCGGTGGTCGTGCGGGAGGTCGGCGCGTCTGCGGGTGTCGACCGTCGTTCCCGGTAGCCGGTACGGGTCGATCGTGGGCCACAGGTCGTCGTTCCAGTGGGTGAGGTCGCCGGTGTAGAGGTAGGTCATGCCGTCGCCGGTGTACCAGCCGTGCAGGTTCTCCCGGTTGATGGCCTCGGCGGCGCCGATGCGCCGCGAGCTCATCGCGATCGCGTACGCCCAGGTGGGGCGGCGGTGTACGACCCGGTCCATGTCGGCGAAGACGTACGTGCCCGTCGTGCGCTCACCGACCGGCACCGACGGGTCGGTCAGCAGGGCCGTGGCCCTCGCGACGCTCGCCGGCGGGGCGAACGTACTGAAGGGAATGGCCTGGTTGCGGGTGAGCCAGCCTTTGACGAGCGGTCGCCAACGCCGGGCGTGGTGCTCGGGTGCCGTCTCCAGGAGGGTGAGGACGGCCTCGATCGTCCTGTGTCCCGAGTGGTGGTCGCGGTGGCCCTGCACCGAGATCTTCCGGCCGCGTACGCAGTCCATCATCAGCCCGTCGAAGACGAACGGGACGAAGGAGCGGTCCACGAGGTCGTAGACGTTGTCGATCGCGGTGATCTCCCAC
>Ga0233377_1000539_pt1 | contig 16846 bp, 14 predicted proteins | sample ElkDunMinimDraft_6_FD_191540 | JGI IMG/M metagenome (GOLD analysis project Ga0233377, IMG submission 191540) | Fecal eukaryotic communites from dung pellets of Tule Elk in California, USA - Elk Dung E36 | ecosystem: Host-associated > Mammals > Digestive system > Large intestine > Fecal | place...
AGGACGCCGCCGCGAGCGGCGACCCGTTCGCGCGAATGAACGAGCGCATGCGCGTGACGCGCGGGTCGTCCGCCGGAACGCCGAGGATACGCAGCCCCACGTACGCGAGCACGCTGCAGAACAAGCTGCCGCGGACGTCCTCGGCGTGCAGACCGATGCTGCCGTCCTCGCGCTGGGTGCTCGCGAGGTAAGCGATCATCCCGTCGCGGCGCGCGCCCGACGGCACCCGGCCGGCCGCGTGGCAGAGCGCGAGGTACATGGGCAGGAGGAACATCGGGCCGCCGTATTCGCCCGGCCACGCGCCGTCTTCGCCCTGGAGCCGCTCGAGGTTCGCGAGTCCGCGCCTGATCGCGCGGTCGAGCACCGGCATCTGCGCGTCCTCGTGTGTGGTGGTGGTACCGAGGGTCACGGGCGTCGTTATAACGCATGCAGGATACGAGAGGACGGGCGGGCCCCGCGCGCCTCGCGATCTCAGCCGTACGCGGCGAGCGACCCCGTCCCGAACGCTCGCGGTTGTTCTGGCGCGCGCGCGCGCGATTCGGCGCAGACTTCGTCACGGTCGGCTCTGGCGCCGCGCCATCGGGCCGACTACGTTCCAGCCCTCATGAAAAAGCGGCGTCTCACCGTTCTCGATCCGGCAGTGCTTGTGGGGAACAAGTGGGCCGAACCCGGGCGGGTCGAGATCGAGGACGATCACTTCCACGATCAGTGCGGAGTGTTCGCCGTCTACGGCCACGGAGAGGCTGCCAACATCGCGTACCTCGGCTTGCACGCGCTCCAGCACCGCGGGCAGGAGTCGGCCGGAATCGTCACGAGCGACGGCGAGCAGCTGTACGCCCATCGTTCGATGGGGCTCGTTCAGGACGCCTTCAGCGCCGAGCAGCTCCAGAAGCTCCCGGGTCGGAGCGCGATCGGCCATGTCCGCTACTCGACCGCAGGCGGTTCTCATCTCCGCAACGCGCAACCGTTCGCGGTCGACTACGCCAAGGGCTCGCTCGCGGTCTGCCACAACGGCAACCTCACCAACGCGGACGACGTCAGGGCCGAGCTCGAGGCGCAAGGCTCCATCTTCTCCTCCACCGCGGACACGGAGGTGCTCGTGCACCTCATCGCGCGGAGCAAGGAGGTCGCTTTCGAGGACCGCGTCATCGACGCGCTCTCGCGGGTGGAGGGCGCCTACTCGCTCCTCTTCCTCGCGGACGACACCATCGTCGCCGTGCGCGACCCACGCGGCCTCCGCCCGCTCTGCCTCGGCATCCTGCCGTCGCGCAAGGACGCGCACGTCATCGCCAGCGAGCCGATCTCGTTCGACCTCATCGGCGCCGAGTACGTGCGCGACGTCGAGCCGGGGGAGATGCTCATCATCGACGCCACCGGCATCCGCAGCATGCGCTTGCCTGTGGAGGCGAAGCCTCAGTCCTGCATCTTCGAGTACGTCTACTTCGCGCGTCCGGACTCGAATCTCGCTGGCCGCAGCGTCTACGAGGTCCGCAAGGAGCTCGGGAAGACGCTCGCCAAGGAGAGTCCGGTCGACGCCGACGTCGTCATTCCGGTGCCCGACTCCGGCGTGCCCTCCGCGCTCGGCTACGCGATGGAGCGCAACATTCCATTCGAGATGGGGCTGATTCGATCGCACTACGTCGGGCGGACGTTCATCGAGCCGCAGCAGTCGATCCGCCACTTCGGCGTCCGTCTGAAGCTCAACCCCGTCGAGTCGATCCTCCGCGGGAAACGCGTCGTCGTCATCGACGACTCGATCGTGCGCGGGACGACCTCGCGCAAGATCATCAAGATGGTGCGCGACGCAGGCGCGCGTGAGGTCCACCTCCGGATCTCGAGCCCGCCGACGCAGTGGCCTTGCTACTACGGGATCGACACGCCGACCCGCCGCGAGCTCATCGCGTCGAGCCACTCGATCGAGGAGATCGCTCGTTACGTCACGGCCGACTCGCTCGGGTACCTCTCTCTCGAAGGCATGGTCTCCGCCGTCAGCAATGCGGGCGGCGAGAAGGCGCCGAAGGTCCCGGCGGACCACTTCTGCCACGCCTGCTTCAGCGGGCAGTACGCGATCCCGTTCTCGCCGACGAACAAGCGGCAGATGCGCCTCATCGGCGTCTGATCTCGCGCTCCTTCAGCGCACCGGCGGGATCTTGGCGGCGGCGTCGCTGTCCGGGAGCTCGCGGCGGAGGCGCTCGAACGTCTCCTTTGCGCGTTCGTCCTCGTGCATCCGGAGGTGGACCTCTCCGATGCGCAGGAGCGCGTCGGCGTAGATCGGATGGTCCGCCGGTGGGAACTTGAGGACCTCGGTGTACGCGTGCAGCGCGAGCGCGTTCTTCGCGGCATCCTCGCGAGCCTCGTCGGAGAACATCTCGCCGAACGCGAAGTAGGCGAGGGGGACGAACCTCGAGCTCGGGTGGTTCGCGATCAAGTTGAAGTAGAGCCGCCGGGCGTTCGGCCGGTCGCCGTTCTGCTCGTGGGCGAGCGCGAGGTAGTACGTGCTCGCGTCGTCGAGCGCCGCGTTCTGCTCGCCGCGCATCGCGACGTACTGCTCGATCACCTTGTCGCGCGCGCGGTCGGCGTCCGCGCCGCTCGAGGTGTACGCCAGCTCGTTGTAGGCGTCCGCGATCCGGCGGCGGATCAGCGGGCGATCGGGCGACGACGCAGCCGCGGTCGCCAGCTGGCGCTCGAGACGCTGGATGTCACCCAGGGCGGCCGTCCGTGAGCGCGGCTGCCGCTGCGCGATCCGCGGATCGCGCGCGCGGACGGTGAGCCGAGAGCTCGGGTGAGGAGGTTCTGGCACCGGCTCGGGCGCCGGAGACGCTGCTGCATCCGCGGGCAACGGAGGGATCACGAGCGGGTGGGGATCCTCGGCGAGCGGTTGTCCTTGCGCGCCGTTGCCGCATGCCGCTCCTCCGATGAGCGATGCGAACAGCCATGCCGCGTCGCGGCGGCGGATTGGACGGCGGGCCATGAGCCCATCATGGTACATCCGAGCGCGATGAGGGAGCCGGGGCGGAGCGGTCCGAGCGAACGCGAGAAGGACCTCGCGCTCCTCGCCAGGCGGAGGTGGCGCGTCGCTGTCGCGCTCACGGGCGCGATGATGGCGACGTATTTCGGGTTCGTCTTGCTCGTCGCTTACGCCAAGCCCGCCGCCGGAGCGCTCGTCGCGCCCGGCCTGTCGTGGGGGATCCTCCTCGGCGTGCTCGTGATCGTCGTCGCCTGGGTCGTGACGGGGATCTACGTGGTCTGGGCGAACTCTCGCTACGACACGAAGCTCGAGCAGCTGCGCGCCGCGGCCCGGGAGGAGCGCTGATGGAGTCCGCGCTCGGAAAGCCCAGCGCCACTGCGATCGGCTTCTTCCTGGTCTTCATCCTCGCGACGCTCGCGATCACCGGCTGGGCTGCGCGGCGCACGAAGACGACGAGCGAGTTCTTCACGGCCGGCTCGAAGGTCACCGGATTCCAGAACGGCCTCGCGCTCGCGGGCGACTTCATGAGCGCCGCGAGCTTCCTCGGCATCGCGGGCCTCGTCGCGAGCTCTGGTTTCGACGGTCTCATCTACTCCGTGGGCTGGCTCGTCGGCTGGCCCGTCGTCACCTTCCTCGTCGCGGAGCCGCTCCGGAACCTGGGCAAGTACACGTTCGCCGACGTCGTCGCGTACCGCATGCGCCAGGCGCCCGTGCGCATCGCGTCGGCGGTCTCTGGCCTCACTGTCGTCGCCTTCTATCTCATCGCGCAGATGGTCGGCGCGGGCAGCCTCGTGAAGCTGCTCTTCGGGCTGCCCTACGAGGTCGCCGTCGTCGCCGTCGGGATCGTGATGCTCGCCTACGTGCTCTTCGGCGGGATGATCGCGACGACGTGGGTGCAGATCGTGAAGGCGATCCTCCTGCTCGGGGGCGCCTCGGCGCTCGCCGTCGTCGTGCTGTCGAGGTTCGGTATGAGCCCGATGCGCCTCTTCGCGGCCGCTGCCGAGAAGTACGGGCCGGATGTGCTCGCTCCGGGAAAGCTCGTCTCCGATCCGCTCGACACCGTCTCCCTCGGGCTCGCGCTCATGTTCGGGACTTCCGGCCTCCCGCACATCCTGATGCGCTTCTACACGGTGCCGAACGCGCGGGCGGCGCGGAGCAGCGTCCTCTATGCGACCGGCTTCATCGGCCTCTTCTATCTGATCACGTTCATCCTCGGCTTCGGCGCTGCGGTGCTCGTCGGGCGCGATCCGATCAAGGCCATCGACAAGGGCGGGAACATGGCGGCCCCCCTGCTCGCCGAGGTCGTCGGCGGGACCGCGTTCCTCGGGTTCATCTCCGCCGTCGCGTTCGCGACGATCCTCGCCGTCGTCGCCGGCCTCACGCTGTCCGGCGCCGCTGCTCTGTCTCATGACGTCTGGGTGCACGTCGTCAAGCGCGGGAAGGCGGACGAGCGCGAGCAGCTCGCCGTCGCGCGCGTCGCGACCGTCCTCCTCGCCGTGCTCGCCATCGGGCTCGGCATCGTCTTCAAGGGGCAGAACGTGGCCTTCATGGTCGGCCTCGCGTTCGCGATCGCCGCGAGCGCGAATTTCCCCGCGCTGCTGCTTTCGATGACGTGGCGTCGCTTCACGACGTCCGGCGCGGTCGCCAGCATGGTGACGGGGACGGTCTCCGCGATCGTGCTCATCGCGCTCTCGCCGACGGTCCAGATCGACATCCTCAAGCACGCGTCTGCGCCGTTCCCGCTCAAGAACCCCGCTCTGATCACGATGACGCTGTCGTTCTTCGTCGGCATCGTCGTCTCGCTCGCTCGGCCCGAGCCTGACGCTGCGAAGAAGTTCGCGCTCGTCGAGCGCCGGATGCATCTCGGGCCTGAGGCCGGCGTCGACGACGACACGACCGCCGGACATTGACGTAGCTCAGCTGCGGCCTCTTCGTCTCTTGCCTGTGAGCGGAGGTGGCGGTCTCATGGTCGCATCATGTTGCCCGTTCGCGTGACTGTGGCCGTAGGCCGGAAGGTGGTCGCACTCGATGATGTCCGCGACCCTCGCGTCTCCATGGCGCTCCGGCAAGCCGCCAAGGACGTGGGCACTCGGCTCGCGGCGGCCAAGTGTCCCCAGCACGGCAAGGGGCCGACCGACGTGCGCCTGCACTTCGACGCATCCGGCGCCGGAGACCTGAAGTACGAGTCCTGCTGCGAGAAGCTCGGCGAGGCGATCGCGAAGCTCGTCTGACCCCTCGCGTTCTCAGGCTTTGCCCTCGCGAGCTCAGGGCTCGTAGTAGAGGCGCAGCTCGCGCAGCAGCCCGCTGTCGCCGCGCTCGAACGAGAGTGCGGCCGGCTCGTCATCCTGGAGCGGGCCGAGCCGCGTGACGATGGCCTCGACGCAGCAGTTGCGCCCGTCGTCGGCGACCCCTGCCGGGACGAGCTCGATGCGATCGCCCAGCGCAGCGAGGAACGTGGCCATCGAGCCATCGCGCTTCGGGTGGGCCTTGCCGCGCGGATCGACGAAGCGGGAGGACTCCTCGAACGCGGCGAGCACCCGTTCGACCGCGCCCTTGCGGAAACCTTCGAGCACGTGCGCGACGATCTGGGGGACGGCGACGTCGCTGCTCCCGTCGATCAGCGGCGCCCGGACCTTCCGCTGCGCTCCGCCGGTCGCGTAGTACAGCCGGAGCTCGATCTCGCGGAGGCGACGTCGCTCGGCCACGACGGCGATCGGGATCTCGGACGGGCCGGAGCTCGTGTTCATGACGAGCACGCCCTCGGACACGTCGCGGTCGACGCCCGTCGCGGAAGCGATGTGCCGGTACGTCGCCCGCATCTCCGCAAAGTTTGCAGCGGTCTTCTCGAGAAGCGGTTCGATCGACGAGAGCGTCGAGGCACGGCCCAGGAGTGGATCGTCGATCGTTGCGCGGTTGCCGAGCCGTCGCGAGAGCGCTTGCAGCGCGCCACTCACGAGCGCAGGCACATACACGTCCGCGAGACGCCCCTTCAGCGTGGTAGCCGCTCCCCGATCTTCGGCCATGAGGCCCGCATACTTGCATGGATGCCGCATGAACGGCCATGGGCATCCGGACGCCGACCGGTGCCCCTGACGCCTGGTCGGCGCGGCCCGAGCCTCCGAGAGCATCGTCGGGCAGGTCGTCCTTCTCTCCTCGACCTCCGATGCGCGCACGAGGCGGCGGGCGCCCGCGTCGGTCGACGACTCGAACGGTCATCACCGCGCCGAAACTCCGAGGCTTTCCGTGCCGTGAAGGCCGCGGCCGTTCATCGTTGCAACGCTGTCCCGATCTGGCCGGACAAACCCGCGTCGACTTTGCAGACTTGTCCGCGTTTCTTTCGAAAGTGAAAGGGATCCGGCCTCGACACCCGGTTTTTAGCGGGATTCTTTGTGGCATGAAACTAGCTAGTCGCCGGGCGGCACCGCGTTGAGGCTTTCCCCCCCCCGAGCCCGGACGCGGTGCCACTTCTTTGTCCGCATTCCGGGAGCGGACAGCGGAAGCGCAAGATCTCGCGCAGGTTGCGGAACCGCAGCGCGGTCGCTTCCGATCCATGGCCTCACGTGCGAGAGTCCGCGGCGATGACTCGCCTTGCTCGTCCGCGTCGCTCGCCGAGGATGTTCGGAGCGTACGTCGTGAGCGGTCTGCTTGCCGTCGTCGGCTGCAGCCGGACGCCGCCCGAGCCCGCTCCGACCGTACAGGTGGAGAGCGCTTCACGTCCCCAAACGACGGCGAGCACCACGACGACCGCGCGCTGCATCGCGAAGCTCTCGGAGCCTGCGCCCAAGATCCCTCCGCCTGCGGATGCCGCCCAGTGCCCGCCCGACCCCGACCCGGATCACAAGCTTCCGCTCGCAGAGGTCACGTTCCCGGAGGCGCCCAGCTCGCCTCGGGTCGAGGTCGAGCTCGCGAAGACGCCTCACGACATCGAGCGCGGGCTCATGTACCGGCGGTCGATGGACGACGATCACGGCATGCTCTTCAAGCTCGACGGCAGGCGCGAGCACACGTTCTGGATGCGCAATACATGCATCCCGCTGGACATGCTCTTCATCGACGACGACGGCGTCATCGTCGGCATCGTCGAGGGCGCCGCGCCGCTCACGGAGACGACGCGATCGGTCGGATGCCCCTCGGTGTTCGTCCTCGAGGTCAACGGCGGCTGGGCGCGCAAGCGCGGCGTCTTGCCGGGCCAGAAGATCACGATCCCGTTCTCTGCCCGCTGACCCGCCGTGGTAAAACCGGGGCATGTCGCTGACTCGCCCTGCGATCTCCGCCTCGCTCCTCGTCCTCCTCGCTGCGTGCAAGACCGCGCCGTCCGAGCTCGAGCCCGAGCCGAAGTCGAATGATGCTCCCGCCAAGACGGCAGAGCCCGGCGCCGCCAGCGCCAACACGGGAGCAGCGGCGCCGAAGAAGGGCGGCGACCCGCTGAACGGCAACTACTCGCTCGCGGACGCGACGAAGGATCTCAAGGGCAACGGCCCCATCGTCGCCAAGATCGAGACGAGCAAGGGGACGCTCCAGTGCAAGCTCTTCGACGACAAGGCGCCGGTCACGGTCGCGAACTTCATCGGGCTCGCGACGGGCAAGCGCCCCTGGAAGGATCCCAAGAGCGGGGAGTGGGTCACGAAGCCCGCCTATGACGGCACGACCTTCCACCGCATCATCAAAGGCTTCATGATCCAGGGTGGCGACCCGAAGGGGAACGGCAGCGGCGAGCCCGGATACGTCATCAAGGACGAGATCTGGCCCGGCGCGAAGCACGACAAGGCCGGCCTCCTCTGCATGGCGAACCGCGGCCCGAACACCAACGGCGCCCAGTTCTTCATCACGGACGCGGCGGCGCCCCATCTCGACAGCGGCTACACGATCTTCGGCGAGTGCGCGCCCGTGGAGGTCGTGCACGACATCGCGAGCGTGCCGGTCGCCGGCGAGCGCCCGTCGCAGACCGTGACGATCAAGTCCGTCACGATCAGCCGCGACGAGAAGAAGAAGTAGCGGCACTTCTGCCGGTGAGGTGCCGGGCTGCTCCCGGCACCTCGGAGCTACATCACCTCGGGCGCGTCGATTCCGAGCAGGTCGAGGCCCTTCGCCAGGACCTTGCTGGACAGATCGCACAGCGCGAGGCGCGAGGCGCGCGTCGCTTCGTCGTTCGCCTTGAGGACAGGGCAGCGCTCGAGGAAAGACGTCGTCACCGTCGCGAGATCGAAGAGATACGTGCAGAGCCGGTGAGGCTGCAGCGTCTCGGCGACGTTCGAGACCGTGTCTCCGAGCTCGAGGAGCATCAGCGCGAGCGCCCGCTCTTCCGGAGTGCCGATGACGATGCGCGTATCGCTGCCCGGCGCCCCGTCGGCCTTCCGCAGGATCGAGCGCGTGCGGGCGTGCGCGAACTGCAGGTACGGAGCGGTGTTGCCGTCGAACGCGAGCATCCGCTTCCAGTCGAAGACGTAGTCCTTCACGCGATCGCTCGACAGGTCGACGTACTTCAGCGCTCCGATGCCGATGACCCGCGCGACGTCCTTGCGGGCGGCCTCGTCGAGCTGCTCGGGGTTCTTCTCCTCGATGATCGCGTGCGCGCGCGACACCGCCTCGTCGAGCAGGTCGGCGAGCTTCACGGTGCCGCCCTCCCGCGTCTTGAACATCTTCTTGTCCGCGCCCAGGATCGACCCGAACGCGACGTGCGTCGCGCGTGCCGGCGGCGGGAGCCAGCCCGCCTTCTCGGCGACCGCGAACACCATCGTGAGGTGTTGCTGCTGCGGTGACCCGACGACGTAGAGGATGCGCGTCGCGCCGAGCGTCTCCGTACGATGACGGATGGCCGCGAGGTCGGTCGCGGCGTAGCCGTACCCGCCGTCGTTCTTGCGCACGATGAGCGGGAGCGGTTTGCCTTCTTTCGTCGTGAACCCAGGAGGGAAGACGCACTCGGCGCCATCGCTCTCCTCGAGCAGCCCCTGCCGTCGCAGCTCCTCGACGATCCCGGGGAGCTTCGGGTTGTAGAAGCTCTCGCCGCAGACGTCCGAGGGCTGAAGCTTCACGCCGAGCCGCTCGTAGATCTTGCCGAAGTAGCTCGTCGAGAGATCGACGAGCTGGCGCCAGAGCTCGAGGGTCTTGTCATCACCTCCCTGGAGCATGACGACGCGGTGTCGCGAGCGATCGGCGAAGACCGGGTCGCTGTCGAACTTCCCTCGGGCCTCGCGATAGAACGCGTCGAGGTCGCGGATCGAGAGCTTGTCGGCTTCGCCGCCCGTCGTGTCGAGCAGGTGCTCGATCAACATGCCGAAGGGCGTGCCCCAGTCGCCGAGATGATTCTGTCGGATGACCCGGTGGCCGAGGTGCTCGAGCACACGCGCCAGCGAGTCGCCGATGAGCGTGCTCCGGATGTGCCCGACGTGCATCTCCTTCGCGACGTTCGGCGAGGAGTAGTCGATGACGACGGTCTCGGGCTTCTGCGAGACGACGCCGAGGCGGGGATCGCCTGCTGTGGTCTCGAGCGCGGTCGCGAGCCAGCTCGCCGAGAGGGTGATGTTCACGAACCCGGGGCCGGCGATCTCGACCTTCTCGGCGACGTCCTTCAGATCGACGGCCGCGACGAGCTCCTGCGCGACCTCGCGCGGGGCGCGACCGAGCTTGCGCCCGAGGCTCAGCGCGACGTCGGCCTGGAAGTCCGCGTGGTTCGAGCGGCGGAGGACCGGCGCGGTCCCGGCGTGCTCCGCGCCGAATGCGTTGACGATGCCCTTCTCGAACCGGGAGGCGAGTGCGTCCGTGATGATGCTCATGTCAGTGTCCGAAGTGACCGGTGAGGTAGCCCTCACCGATGATGTGGCCGTCGGTCGCCTCGTCGATCTGGCTGCGAGGCGTGCCTTCCGGAAGGGCGAGGACGGTGTCGAGGGCGATGACCCGGAAACGGTAGCGATGGGCCTCGCCGCGGGGCGGGCACGGGCCCGAGTAGTGGGCGACGTTGAAGTCGTTCAGGCCGAAGCGCGCGTTGTCGCCGGCGTTCGTGAGCTCCCTGCCCGCCGGGAGCTTTCGCAGCTCCGGTGAGACGTTGAACGCGACCATGTGCACGAACGTGCCGCTCGGCGCGTCGGGATCCTCGACGTAGAGGACGAGGGACTTCGTGTTCTCCGGCGGCGAGCTCAGCACGAGCTCCGGGATCTCGTCGTTGCCGTCGCACGTGTGGTCGACGGGGATGCGCGCGCCTTCTGCGAACGCCGGGCTCGTCACCGTGATCGACGAGACGCGCACGCCTGGCGCGGAGCGCGGGATGATCTGCGGCTTGCCGCATGCGATGCCGAGCGCGAGCGCGAGGGCGGTGCCGGCAGCAGAAGGCGCGGTGAGGAGGAGTGAGGGCATGACGAGGTTCAATCCGGAGCGTAGACGAGATCGACGGTGCCGGTTCCACCATAGCGTCGCGTGGAGACCGCAGCCTCGTGGGAATAGAACGCCGCATACTTCGCGCGCTCGAAGCTCGCCGCGCCGAACGTGTTCCAGGCCACGGCCCAGATCGCGGCGATCCAGAACGCGCGCGAGAACCTCGGTGTCGAGATCGCGAGCAGGACGAAGAGGAAGATGGCGTAGTCGTTCGAGAACCGGTAGCCGAACTGGAACCAGCCGCTGTTCTGGTAGAGGAGGTTCGTCAAGCACGGCCCGAGCGCGGCGAACCCGGCGGCGGCCCAGAGGAAGCCCACCTTCTTCGGACGGACGAGCCAGAGATAGATCGGCGTCGTCCACCACAGCGCGAGGCCGTGCCCGCTGATGATGTAGTGCGGCACCTGGAAGGTCATGCCGAGGAGCTCGAGCGGGACCTTCGGCTCCGTCGGGAGCGGCCTCCACGGCAGCGAGCCGAGCATGACCGCGAGGTTGCGCGGGAGAAAGTGGAAGCTGAAGAGCCCCCAGCGATCGATGCGCGTCTTCCATCCGACCTGGAGGTACTCGTGGCCGAATGCCCACGGCGCGGGCGTGCCGAAGCGCGCGTTGTTCAGCCAGGACGCGAACGCAAGCGCGCCGAGCACCGGGATGGAGAAGAGGACGACGAGGCGCACGAGCTCGGCGCGATCGAGGTCCTTCAGGACCTGGACGATGCGATCCCCGAGCGGCCCCTCGGCGGGGAGCGCCCGCGGCTCGCCGCCTTCGCCACGGCGGAGATACGCGACCCGGACGGCCTCGAACGCGAAGAAGATCGCGACGAGCGACGTCGTCGTCCGCGTGAGGAACATGCAGCCCAGCATCGCGCCCGCGAGCAACGGCCGCTCCGCGTCGAGAGAGAAGAGGACGAAGATGGCGGCGAGCCCGACCCCGACGACGTGGGCCGCGAACCAGACGGTCCCCTGGACCGCGCTGAAGAAATAGACCGAGCCGAAGGCGAAGAGCAGCGCGAGGCGGACGTTGTCGACCTCGCTGCGCTCCGACCGCCTCGTGCGGCGTAGCTTCTCGAGCACGAGGAAGAGGACGGCCGGGCCGATGCCGGCGAGCCAGACGACGAACTGACCGTCGCGGAAGTTCTCCGGGCTGCCGGAGAGCCACACGAGTGGCATCATCAGGACGGCCGGGAAGGGCGGGAAGCTGATGTGCCACTGCCCTTCGAACAGCGCGAAGTCGTTCATCCCCGCGTACGACGGGGGAGCGCCGAGCAGGTGATGACGGCCGTGCAGCCAGGCGTCCGCGAGCAGCGCGTAGTGGTTGTAAGGCGTGTGCTTCGCCAGCCGGTCGCCGGCCATGATGGCGAACACGACGAGACAGGCGACGTAGATCCCGAGACCGATGAGGATCCGTCGCGATCGAGTGTCCGGTGTCATCCATGCGCGCAGCGACTCACTGGACGCGTCCTCGGCCGCGCTTGCCATCGGCTCTGCCTTCGGCGGAGCGTCGTCGGCACTGGTCCCGGCAGGGCGACCTTCTGCGGGGACGTCGTCCGCCGTCGACGTCGCGGGAGCGCCTTTGGCGGTCTGCTTCCCGTCCTCGATCATCGGGGGCGCACCGTAACACGGCGCATGGCCGCGGAAGATCGTTCACCAGGCGCGACGCTGGACCTCGGTGCGAATGAGCTTATGCAGCACTTCGCGGTGGCTGAGTAGCCCGCTTCGCTCTCTGCTGCGCCGCGCCATCTGCAAATACGGACAAAACCGCTTGCGAATCCATGGCATGCTGCTTGTATTCCGGCCGGTTCCAGATGGCACTTCCCTTCGATCCGACGCCCGGCACGCGCGACCCTCGCGCACTCGCCATCCTCGCCAAGACGATCTACCGCGAGCTCCGCTCGAGCGGGTACGCCGAGAAGGACGTGATGGCGCTCGCGGGGGAGCTGCTCGGGATGGTCGCGAACGAGGTGCAGAACCGTCGTTCGCCCGTCAACGACTGACCGTCTGGCAGGCAGACTGACGGCCTGGCCGACCTGCCAGTGATCCGCCGACCCTTCGCGATGAGTCCGCTCGACCTGCGGCCAGTCGTGGACCGGTCGGCGGTTCCGTGTCGACGGATGGAGCTCGTCGTCTCCTTCTCCCGCCGCCCGGCTACGGATCCTGCCGCCAGCTACGGAGCGCACGAAGCGCCCCGATGACCGCTCGATGGCCGGGGGGAAGCGGACCCGAAGCAGCTCGGTCGTGACGTCCCTCCGTCCCCAAGTTGACAATCGGACGCCAAAGCACTGACAATCCCGTTGAAATCCGACGCCACCATTGGCGACGGGCGTGGATGACGCGTCTGTCGTCGAGTCACGCACCTGACGGGGTCAGAGGGACCGACGCGTGTTTGCGATCATCATCAGCGAGAAGGGTGGGGCCGAGCGCCGGGAGTCGTTCGACAAGAACGAGATCAACGTCGGGCGCGTCCAGGGCAACGATCTGATGCTCCCCAAGGGGAACGTCTCGAAGCACCACGCTCGGCTTCTCTTCCGCGACGGGCGCTTCATCGTCACCGACCTCAAGAGCACGAACGGCACGTACGTCAACGGCCGGAAGATCGCTCAGGCCACGATCGTCCGCGAGGGCGACAAGATCTACATCGGCGACTTCGTCCTACGGCTCGAGACGAACGGCGCCAGCGCGGTTGCAGGACTCGAGCCGACCGCCTCGAGCGCGAGCGAAGAGGAGTCGATCCGCACGCTCGCGCGCGACCAGGCCGGGGCTGGCGGACGTCCGCCGGCACCGCTGCCGAACCCGCCCGCGGTCACGCTCAAGGCGCCGACCCATCCGCCGGGCGCGCCGCTGCCGCGGCCGCAGCCGCAGAACGTCTCGAGCGCGGCGTCGCCGCTCGGCATGCCCGGCGGCGGCCTGGGGCCGACGCCTCCCGGAGCGCGTCTGCCGGATCCGCCCACGGCAGCAGGGGCGGCGCCGGCCGCGTATGGTCTCGACCACGATCCGGACGACAGCGCGCCCCTCAAGCCGCGGAACCCGTCGGGTGCGCCGCCCGCACCGTCGCCGCTCGGCAGCGCGAGCGGGCCCGGGCCTCGCCCGCTGACGATGCCGCTCAACCAGATGTCGCCGCCGATCATCGGGCAGCGCGTTTCCTCGCCGGGAGCTGGAGGACCGCTCGGCGCGTCGTCCCCGTCCCCGACCGCGGCTTCCGCACAGCCGATCGCTCCGGCGCCGGCCGCGCCGCCGCCTCCGCCCGTGGCCGCGCCGCCCCCGCCCGTGGCCGCGCCGCCTCCGCCCGTGGCCGCGCCGCCTCCGCCCGTGGCCGCGCCGCCTCCGCCCGTGGCCGCGCCGCTGCCGCCGCAGCCAGTGCCGGCGCCGCCCGCGCCGCCCGCGCCCGTCATGCAGGCGCCGGTTGCTCCGCCTGCTCCGTCACCGTCGGTTGCTCCGCCGGGGCGAGCGACCGCTCCGCCCGCGCGCGTACCGCCGAAGGAGACGCCCGCGCAGGCCGGCCGCCGGCTCGCGCTGATGACGCTCCTCGATCGGATCGCGGACGCGGTCGATCTCTCGGCGCTCCGTTCGAGCCCGAACGTTCCGGATGCGCTCGCGCAGCAGATCGAGCGCGCGGCCCGCGATCAGGCGAAAGCGATGCGCGACGAGGGCGACGCGCCCGAGGGCATCGATCTCGACGCCGTCGCTCGCGATGCCCATCGCGAGCTCGTCGGCCTCGGCGCGTTCGGTCCGCTCCTCGAGGACGAGGAGGTCGCGGAGATCCACTGCGTTCGCTTCGACCAGCTCTTCACGCTACGCGGCGGCACGAATGTCGCGCTCGAGCCCTCGGCCTTCAGCAGCGAAGAAGCGCTCTACCGGGTCATCGCGCGGCTCGCGCAGCAGAGCGGTGATCCATGGAAGCCTGGTGAGGCCGTCGTCGAGCGACGCCTGCCGCGTGCTGCGCTCGTCGCGATCGCTCCGCCGGCCGCCGCGAACCACGTGGTCTCGATCCGCAAGCGCCGCCGCGTGGAGACGACGCTCGACGAGCTCGTGCGAGCGGGGTCGATGTCCAAGGGGATGTCGCAGTTCCTCGAGGCTTGCATCACCGCGCGGGCGAACATCCTCGTCTCCGGCAACGGTCCGCTCTCGCTCCTTTCGGCGCTCGCCGCCGCGGGCGGCGCGGCAGGCGAGCGCGTCGTGGTCGTGCAGGACGTCGAGGAGATCGGCGTCGGCAACGCGCACGCCGCGAGCCTCTCGCCCGGAGACACGCGCAAGCTCGGAGAGGAGTGCGTCCGCGCAGCTTCGAAGCTGCGCGCCGATCGGCTCATCATCACGCAGCTCGCCGGTGGTGTCGCCGCCGCCACGGTCGACGCGATGGCCGAAGGCAGCGACGGCGTGCTCGCGGCGCTCTCCGCGCCGACGCTTCGGCAGGGGATCAGCCGCCTCGTCGCGCAGCTCGTCCTGCATCGGCCCGGCCTCGCGCTCGAGGGCATGCGCGAGGTTGTCGGCGAGTCGTTCGACCTCGCGATCGAGGTCGGTGCGTTCCCCGACGGGCGCCTGCGCGTGACGCGGATCGCCGAGCTCGGGGGCGCGGACGCGAAGGGGATCGTCGCTCGCGATCTGTTCGTCTTCAACGCCGACCCTGGTGGCGGCGACGGGAGCTTCAGCGCGACGGGAGTCGTCCCGCGCATCGCGAACGAGCTAGCCGCGCGCGGCACGAAGCTCGACCCGTCCCTGTTCAAGCGCGCGGGCCGCTGACGCCGCCGTCACGTAGCGCGAGCCGAGCCGCACTTGCGCGCTCGTGCTCGTGCTTGCCCTCGTGCTCGCGGTCGCAGTCGCGCTCGCGCTCCGCTGCGGTGGTTCGTGGCGCGTTGCGCCGCCGTGGTGGAACGGGCTGAGACGAGGCCGCGGCCGAGGTCGCCTGCACGCTCGCGCTGCGTCGCACGAATTCTCTCATGACGTCGGGCATCTCCTGGCTGTGGTCCGCGCTCGAGCTGCGCCGGGGCACGACGGCTGCACTCGCCGCGGTATCGCTGCCGCGGCGCATCGCTCTTTTCGGGGACGCTTGAGCGGCAGCACAACCAACGGAGAAAGAATCGATGAAGTCCACGAGTGTCCTCGCCGCTGCAGCTCTTCTTGCCCTGGCCGCCGCGTGCTCGAAGAAGGAGGAGCCGAAGCCCAGCGAGACGAACATCACCTCAGCGCCGGTCGAACGTGACGACAGCCTCGACCGGCCGAGCGAGATGTCCGGCGGGACCACGATCACCGGCGGCTCCACCGATCCGGGTTACGTCCCGGGGAGCGGCGCGACCATGGGGACGACAGAGGGCGCGAGCGGCGCTGGCGCGGGCGGCACGACCGGCTCGCTGAACAACGGCAGCACGACCGGCTCGCTGAACAACGGCAGCACGACCGGCTCGCTGAACAACGGCAGCACGACCGGCAGCGGCACGGGTGCAGGTGGCGGCACCGACCTGTCGGGTGGCCTCGGCTCCGGCCGTGACGCCGGCATCGTCGGTAGCGTTCCGCTGGATCGACAGGGCTCGAGCCTGAACACGGGATCGGGCTCGAAGGGCGTCGGCACGTCCGAGGAGCATGTGGGGGAGCGCAACAACAAGTCGACCCCGCTCGGCGACGGCACGTCCGGCCAGTACACGGGCGGGAAGGGGACGTACGGCGGCAAGGCCACGCATGGCACGAGCGGCACGGGTGGTGACAGCAACGCCAAGTCGAACAGCAACACGAAGCCGAACAGCGACAGCAACCAGTAGACGCGTAGACGAGTAGAGCGCCGCGCCTGCGCAATGGAGAGGAAGTGAGGGAGTCATGAGACCGAGGATCGGAGTGATCGTGTTCGCGACGAGCGCACTGCTCGCAGCCGCGTGTGATCGCAAGGAAGAGCCGAGTCCGGGCGAGTCGACGACGACGGCCGCGACGGTGACCGCCGTCCGCGAGTCGGCGACGGTCACTCCGCCGGCTCCGCCACCTCCCACTCCCTCACCGGAGAGTCAGGCCGCGGCGCCAGCGCCGAACGCGGCGCCGGCTCCGTCGGGCGCGAACGAAAACACGAGTCCGGCGACGCCGCGCCCTGCGCCGGCTGCGCCCGCGATCGGCGGCGGCGGTCCGGTCGATCTCGCGTCACCGGGCGCGGGGAATCATCGGTCCTCCGATCTCGTCGGTCCCGGGCCGCTCGTCCCGAAGGGCTTGAACCCTCCGCCGAACGTCGGCGGCGTCGTTCCGCGCACGACCGGGCCGACGAACCCGCCGGGGGACAACAACCCGGGAGGCAACACCGGCAACGCACGAGGCGGCACCGGCGGCACCGCTGCGCCCGGCGACGGCAACACCAGCGGGACGGGCGGCACCGGTACCGGCGGTACGGGCGCAGGCGGCGCGGCCGGCGGCGGCGCCGCCGGCACCGGCGGGATGGGCGGTGGCGGAACGGGCGGCCTCGGCGGCGGCGCGGGCGGTGGCGGAACGGGCGGCCTCGGCGGCGGCGCGGGCGGTGGCGCAGGTGGCGGCGGCGGGGCAGGTGGCGGCG
>Ga0233377_1000540_pt1 | contig 16827 bp, 12 predicted proteins | sample ElkDunMinimDraft_6_FD_191540 | JGI IMG/M metagenome (GOLD analysis project Ga0233377, IMG submission 191540) | Fecal eukaryotic communites from dung pellets of Tule Elk in California, USA - Elk Dung E36 | ecosystem: Host-associated > Mammals > Digestive system > Large intestine > Fecal | place...
TCCGGTGTCGGGGCGTACCAGCACTCGGTGCGGAGCCCACATGCAGCGCGCTGGCGTCTTCCGCGTTTCATGGCGCGGAGCCCATGGCCCCGCTAGGCTCGAACATGTTCCCGTTTGCAGTGATGCTGCAAAAGGGCTTTGCATGAACGACCGTCGCTGACGCAACATCCTCCGCTCGGCGCTCGCTTTGTCGCTTGCGACGCCGGCCGCGATCGTCGTCGCCTGCAACCAGACCGAGCTCGTCGAGTCCGACGACGCTTTGGACGGCGGAGGCGACACCGCGAGCCAGTCGGACGTGACGTCGCCGCCGAAGGGAGCGTGGGCCGACGACACGCTCGTCGATCCGCCACCGCTCGGCTGGGAAGGCGGCATCTGGAACGGCCAATACTGGGACGCTGGCAACTACGCCCCCGATGCGAGCCTCCGTCGCGGTTGCGGGGGTGCCTCGCTCCTCGAGGCTGGAGCACCCGTATCCACAACGCGAAGGCAGTTCCCTTGCGGCGAGCAGCCGGAGGACGCGGAGCTGACGGCTGCAGAATGCAGCAAGTACTGCGCGAGTCAGGACGAGGGGCGCCCGCTTCGCGCGTGCCGAGGGGCCCGCGAGCTCGACGGCGGAGCTCCGGTGCTCGATTGCGATTACAAGCCGAGCGACCCGAAGGCGGCGTGCGGCTGCGCACAGCTGTTGGGCGGTACGATCCTTGGAACGAGCAGTCCCGCTGATGTCTACCTCCAGTACCCTTGCGGTGAGTTGAGCCCTGACGCGGCGACGACGCAACCGATCGGCGACAGCGGCTACATGACAGAGCCGCTCTTCCCCGAAGAAGTCTGCGCCAAGTACTGCGCGTACGGCGACGCGGGCGAGTACCACGCGAAGTGTGGTCCCAGCGAGGATCCGGAGGGCATTCCCATCCTCCTCCGCAAAGGCTTTGGGGTCATAGCCGGGCGCCGGCCCGAAGGGCTCGCGGAAGTCGCGCCGGCTACGGGAACGATCATGGGCGCGTGGCTCGCGGAGGCATCGCGGATGGAGGCCGCCTCGGTGGACGCGTTCGTGATGCTACGTGAGGAGCTCGTCCGGTACGGAGCACCCTCCGCGCTCGTGGAGCGAGCACGTCTCGTGGAGGCGGACGAGGCCCGTCACGCGCGGATGACGGCGAAGCTCGCGCGCTGCTACGGAGCCGACGAAGGCGCGTGGTCGTGCCATCCCGAGGTCGAGCACCCCACGGAGAGGTCACTCGAGGCGATCGCGCTGGAGAACGCCGTCGAGGGCTGCGTGAGCGAGACGTACGCGGCGCTGCTCGCGATGTGGCAGGCGGAGCGGGCGCGCGAGAAGCCCGTGCGCGATGCGATGCGCGCGATCGCCGAGGACGAGACGCCGCACGCGGCGCTGGCGTGGTCGGTTGCGGAGTGGATCGCGCCGAAGCTTGACGAAGCGGCGAGAGCGCACGTCGATGCGGCGCTCGAAGAAGCGGTCGCGAGGCTGGCGAAGTCCGTCCAGTCGACGCCTGATCGCGAGCTGCTCGGTGTGGGGATCCTCCCAGCGCCCGAGGAAGGGGCGCGGCTCGTCGACGCGCTCTCGTCGATGTTCTGGGCAGACCGAGGCGCGGCCTCGCCGAGCTGAGAACCGAGCCGCCGCCCTCAACGCGCGCTTCGCGAACGGCTATCGTCGAGACGTGCGCAGCGTCACTCGCTCCTGGATGCCCTGGCTCGTCTGTGCTTCCGCTGTGCTCGTCGGCTGCAAGGACGCGCCGCCGCAGCCGTCCCGTGCGTCCGGCGGGAGGGACGCAGCCCCAGCGAGCAGCGCAGCGCCGCCGGACTCGGGCGCGCCCGTCTCGCTGGCGTTCGTGCACCGCGACGTCAACCACGTGCTCGCCACCGGCCAGAGCCTCTCGCTCGGCCTCGCCGGCGAGCCGCCGCTCTCGACGGAGCAGCCGTACGCGAACCTGATGTTCGTCACCGGCGTGATGGCGGAAAAAAGGGCTGACGTCGTTCGTCCCGCTCGTCGAAGGCGACACCGTGCCCGGGACGAGCGCCGTCGTCGAGACGATGTCGAGCTCGTTCGCGAACCTCGTGACGAAGATGGCGCGCGAGGAGCTCCTCGCAGGTCGGGCCCCGAGGCGAGCCACGACCTCCTCGTCAGCGTGCACGGCGTCAACGCAACCGCGTATGCAGGGCTGAAGAAGGCACCGAGCCGTATGCGATCGGCATGGCGGAGGCGAAGGCCGGACGCGACGTCGCCGCGAAGCTCGGGAAGTCCTACGTCGTCCGGACGGTCACGACCGTCCACGGCGAGCCCGATCACATCGATCAGAACGCCGCCTACGGGCGCCGACCTCGCGAGTGGCAGCGCGACTACGAGGCCGACGTGAAGGCGCTCACGGGCCAGGCCGAGGCCTTCCCGATGCTCGAGTCGCAGATTGGCAACTGGACGAAAGTCGGCCAGCCGACGAGCGCGATCCAGGCCGCACAGCTGGCAGCCCACGTCGCGAGCGCCGGGAAGATCGTCCTCGTCGGCCCGAAGTACCAGCTCGCGCACGCGCCCGACGGCGTCCACCTGACGAACGAGGGTTACCGCCACATGGGCGAGGAGTACGCGAAGGTCTACCGCCGCGTCGTCCTCGAGGGGCGCGCGTGGGAGCCGCTCCGGCCGAGGAAGATCACCCGCAGCGGCGCGGCGATCGCCGTCGAGATGATCGTGCCGTCCCCACGGGCTCGCCCTCGACGCGACGCTCGTCTTGGATCCGCGCACCCACGGGTTTTCGTTCGTCGATGCCGGAGGGCTCCGGTCCCGATCGCGAAGGTAGAGATCACAGCCCCGGACAAGGTGACCGTCAGCCTCACGAGCGCTCCGGCCGGTCCCGGACGGCTGCGCTACGCGCATTCGGCGCCCGAAGGCGCAAACGGCGGGCCGACGAGCGGTTCTCGCGGCAACCTCCGTGACTCGGATCCGACGCGCTCGCGCTACGGCTACCCGCTCTACAACTGGAGCGTTCACTTCGACGAGCCCGTCCCCTGACCGCCGAGCGGGGAGCGCCGCTGGACAACCCGGGGCGCCGCAACTAACGTCAGCCGCCAAACCAGGGCCCGAGATCGGCCCGAGATTCGCTCTCGGCCCGACGCGGCGGCAGCATGAAGACCTTCAAGGCAGCGACGCTTCCCGACCGCGAGACCCTCCGCCGTACCATCCTCGAGGAGGGCTGCTGCGTGATCGAGGGCGTGCTTGCGCCCGAGTACATCGCCCGCGCGAAGCCCGCGCTCGAGGCGGCGATCGCGAAGGAGGCCGAGTACCACGGCACCACCGAGTACAAGGACTACGGGATGGTGCTCGTGTGCTCGCTCTACGGGAGCGTGTTCTGGGAGCCGTTCGACAACGAAGCGCTCATGGCGCCGTTCAACGCGGTGCTCGGCGACGGGTGCATCGTCTACGCGTACACGTCTTCGTCGATGCCGCCCGGCAAGACGAACTACTCGCGCCGCATCCATCGTGACTGCCCGACAACGCGGCTCGTGCCCGGGTTCCCGACCAACATGGGCGCGACGATCGCGCTCGACGACTTCACCGTCGAAAACGGGGCGTCGTGGTTCATGGCGGACTCGCACGGTCGCAAGGACGTGCCCGGCGAGATAGAGTTCGTCGACACCGCCGAGCGCTTCGTCGCGCCGGCGGGCTCGGTGATGTTCTTCGACGCGCTCACGTATCACGCGGGCGGCGACAACAAGACCGACCGCTGGCGCCACGCGCTCACGATCAACATGTGCCGATCGTGGATGAAGCAGCGCATCGACATCCCGCGCGCGATGTCGGACATCGACGTCTCGAGCATGTCCAAGTCAGCCAAGCAGAAGCTCGGCTTCTTGACCCAGGTCCCCGCATCGTACGACGAGTACTATGCGCCCCCCGAGAAACGAAAATACACCCAGCCGGTGGAGTGATGAGCGACAAGTACCAGGAAGTCATCAAGGCCAACATCGCTGTTCACTCGAAGCTCGCTTCCTTCTACGAGAAGACCGAGCCGCACTTCCGCGCCGAGAACGTCGCCATCGTCGATGCGCGCGTGAAGGAGGTGGTGGCCGCGACGAACGCCAAGAAGCTGCTCGACCTCGGCTGCGGCACCGGCTTCATGATCAACATCGCCAAGAAGCACGTGAAGCACGTGGTCGGCGTCGACGTCACGCGCGCGATGCTCGACCGCGTCGACACGACGGGCGACGCGGAGATCGAACTCCACGAGCACGACACGGGCACGTTCCCCGCCGAGGCGGGCACGTTCGACGTCGTCACGGCGTATTCGTTCCTCCATCACCTCTTTGACATCCAGCCGACGCTCGGCACCGCGGCGAAGGCGCTGAAGAAGGGCGGGCAGTTCTACGTCGACCTCGATCCGAACTTCTACTTCTGGGACGCGATCACGAAGCTCGAAGGCAAAGGCGCCTACGATCCGATCGTGCAGCGCGAGATCGACGCCGTCGCCCACAAGGACGACGAGATCGCGAAGGAGTACGGGATCCCGAACGACGTCTTCAACGACGCGGAGTACGGCAAGACGGCGACCGGGGGCTTCAAGGAGGAGGTCCTCCGCGAGCAGCTCATGAAGGCCGGTTTCTCGAGCGTCACTTTCCGCTACTACTGGTACCTCGGGCAGGCGTTCCTCGTGAACGAGGAGGGCAAGCTGCGCGAGGAGCGCCTCAAGAACGCCGAGACGACGGACAACGTCCTCCAGCGCGTGATGCCGCTCTCGCGGCAGCTCTACAAGTACATCGGATTCGTCGCGGTGAAGTGAGCCGCGTCGCGGCGGACCGCGAGCTTCACTCCTCCGGCAAGTCGCCGTGGCGCTCACGGACGATATAGAGCGGGCGTCCTTGCACCTCGGCGAGGACGCGGCCGACGTAGATCCCCGAGACGCCGGTCACGATGATCTGCGCCCCGCCGATGAGCACGATCGCGGCGACGGTGGAGACATAGCCGGGCAGCACCTCGCGGAAGAACAGCTTGTCGACGACGAGCGCCAGGATGAGGACGATCCCGAGCGCGCTCACGAGGAAGCCGAACTTCACCGTCATCCGAAGCGGGAAGTCGGAGAAGCTGATGATCGACTCGATCGCCATCCGCAGGCGTCGGGTGAAGTTGTAGCTGGACTTGCCCGTCTTCCGCCGCTGGTGGGTTACCGGCACGCGTCCGTACTTGAAGCCGAGCCACATCTCGAGCCCCGGGATGTAGCGGCTCTTCTCCGACAGGCGGTTGTAGGCGTCGATGAAGCGCCGGTTCATCACGCGGAGCGTGGAGGCGTTCACCGGCTGGTCGTACCCCGTGAGCCGGTTCAAGAAGACGTTGAAGAGGTACGAGGTGACCTTCGCGAGCAGCGGGACATCTCGCTTCGTGTAAAGGCCCCCCACGATGTCCCAGTCGTTCTTCTCGAGCGCGTCCGCAAGCACGAGAATCTGATCGGGCGGGTCCTCCTGGTCGACGTTCAGGTAGGCGACGATCCTGCCTCGGGCGTGGCGGTAGCCGCATGAGATGGCGATGTGCTGGCCGAAATTTCTGCTGAGCGCGATGACCTTGGCAAACGGGTATTCGCTCGAGAGCTGTTTCAGGACCACGATCGAGTCGTTCTTGCTCCCGTCATCGATGAAGAGGATCTCGAGCTCGCTCTCGACCCGCTCTCCGAGCCGCTCCGCGAAAACGCGCTTCGTCTCGCGACAGAAGTCGGCCGCGAGCGCTGCGTCATTGTAGATCGGGACGACGATCGAATAGATCACCAGGCTCTCGCTGACACTATCGTACTCGCCATACCGCATATCCCTCCCGACTGCCGAGTGACTCGCAGCGAGCCTTGACGTTCCGGTCGAGGGGATTGGAAGACTGCATGCTGCCGACCCGAAAGACGACGTCTCCTGGAGACGCGAGGAGGGAGAAGCGATCGGCATCCATCGACAAACGGGGCTCCATCGCGAAAATCCAGGTCGAGGGCACCAGCGGACGACGAGATGCGATGAGATATCCCGCCGGGAAATCGTAGTAGAAGAGCGCGTGCGACGTCGTCGCGAGGTTCTGGATGTCCGCCGACATCCTGGCGAGCGATCGCTGGCGCTCGCTGGTCGTGTAGATGCCCTTGTACGGGCCGTCGGTCACCTTCGCGCCGAGGAGCGGAAGCTGACCGTCGCGGTAGACCGCGTCGTCGGCGAGCGCGATTTTCACCATCGTGTGGAGAACGACCACCGGCGCGAAGCCGAACATTACCCGCAGTGTGTTCGTGTGGAATGGCCGGGTCAGCTCGGTGATCCACTTCGCGAGCAAGAGTCCAGTGACGAGCGCGGCCGGAAAGAGCCCGAGGCCTGCTGCGATCGCGCCATTGCTGCTGCTCCACGCGGCGATCGCGCCGGCCGACGCGGACGGTACCCACACGCCGACGACGAGCGTTAGCGCAAACCGTGTATCGCGGAGCGCGAACCCGATGACCGGCGCCAAGAGTGCAAACGAGCTGACGTACGCAAGCGCGGTCCCAGTCCCGGGGACGGGTGAGCCCTTCGCGAGTAACGGGATCAGCGGCAGCCCGAGGACGATGAGGCGTGGCCACTTCCGGGCGACCGCCATCGCGATTGCGACGACGACCACCATGAACGGCCACTCCGGATGCATGGCGACGAACTGAGTCCACACGGTGTGGAGCTTGGCTGTCGTCATCGGCATCCCGCCACCGGAGTATGCGATGACCTCCTGGAGATGCCGCCGGCCGGCAAGCAGGAACACCGGCGAGACGAGCAGCGCGAACATCCCGCCCCCGAGGGCCACCCGGAGCGCGGAGACGACTCGCCGCCCGCTCGCCAGCACGAACACAGCGACCGTCCCCACACCGGCGCTCACGACGAGGCTCGGATAGGCGAACGTCGCTGCCCCTAGCGCGAAACCGGACCATGTGAGGCGGTCCCGCAGGAACCGTGGCGGCTCGTCCGGAGGGGCGAGCAGCGCGCCGGCGAGCATGAACAGGCCGATAGCGAGCAGGCCCGAGCTCAGCGTGTTGTAGCTGAGGCCCGGGATGCCGTATGGGATGAACGCGATAGCAGGGGAGCCTGCGAGGAGGGCCGTATGTCGGGGCAGGCGTCTCGCGCCCACCGCATAAGCGGCCCATCCGACGGATCCGAAGAAGAGAACGTAGACGATCCGGATGAACAAGAAGATGCCGGTCGTGCCTCGCACGAGGACGTGTAGTTTCACCAGCGGGTAGAGGAGAAGTGAGGCGGTCTGCGCGATGTTCAGCTCGTCGACGAACGGCTTGTCACCCAGCGCGAAGCGGTGCGCGAGCGAGAGGTAGAAGGCTTCGTCCGTGAAATCGATGCCGCGACGCATGCGCCAGAGCACGGCGACCACAGCGACGAACGTCATCGCTCCTGCAAGCAGCAGGGGTACCCGTCCGCGCGACCTCATCGAGCCGCGAACCCTACCATTTGCCGGGAAAAGCGTCGGCCTGAACATGACCGTGAGGCGCCCGCAGAGCGAAGACGAAGGGCGACCGCTGGGCAAATGCCGGCCAGCGCGGGGCCCGTGTGTGCGGCCCCAAGCGGGCGTCGCAGGCCTGGGCGCCCCATGTTCACCCCGAATGAGCAACACCCTGCGTTGAGCGTCTTGCCGCTGACTGTACAATCCCAACCATGAAGCGAGCTCTTGCTTTCCTTCTTGGGCTCGCGGTCGCAAGCGCTGCGCCGGGGCTCGCCCACGCCGATGTCATCGCCGGGCACACCGTCCAGCTCGACGCCGAGGGGAAGCTCCTCGCCTGGTCGGTCCCACAAGAGCGGGCCTACGACCACGTCATGCGTCTGTCCTGGCACTTCCTGCGGGACTGGCCGCGTATCGAGGAGAATGGGCTCAAGACCTATCTCGCGTACCCTACGTTCAACGCGACAACGCTCGCCGGCGGGTACTACCCGAACATTCCCGCAGGTCATCACGCGATGTCGACGGACTCGGCCGTCCGCTATTTTGCGTACACCGGCGATTCGGGCGACCTCGCGGTCATGCGCGAGATGCTCGATCATCACCTCGCGCATGGGATGAGCCCGGCTGGCTGGGTCTACGCGAGCTTTCCATGGGCGAGCTCGGATCCCGGCCAGGTCGACTACTTCGGATCCTCCTGGTGCAACAGCACGTGCGGCCGGGGTGACGGCGTGGGGGTCACCGAGCCGGACAAAGCAGCCGAGCTGGGGTACGCCTACCTCCAGGGCTACGAGGTCACGGGCGACGAGCGCTATCGCGACGCGGCCGTCCAGATCGCCGACACGCTCTCGCGCACGATTCGCCCCGGCGATGCGACGCACTCGCCGTGGCCCTTCCGCGTGGTCTCGGAGACCGGGGAAGCGAAGGAGGAGTATGCGTCGAACTATGCTGGCGCGCTTATGCTCTTCGACGAGCTGCTTCGTCTCGGCTTGGGCGACGGCACCTCGTATCGCACGACGCGCGACGCGCTCTGGGCGTGGCTGCTTGCGTACCCCTTCCAGACGAATCACTGGTCGGGAGGGTTCGAAGACCAGGAGTTCTACCACGACCCGGCGCACGACCCGACCCAGTACATCGTGCTGAAGATCGCGCAGTATCTGCTCGAGCGGCCTGAGATCGATCCCGAGTGGCGGACCCACCTCGCTGACGTGATTCCGTGGGTGGAGTCGACGTTTGCGGTCGACACGCCGACCGAGAAGGGCGTCCAGTTCGGCGCGAACGTCATCTCCGAGCAGAAGGTCTTCATGGTGAAGATGGGCAACCACACCGCGCGCTACGCGTCGGTGGTTGCGCTCTGGCACGAACGCACGGGTGACGCGGCCGCGCGCGAGAAGGCGTATCGTTCGCTCAACTGGGCGACGTACGTGTGTCGCCCCACCGGGCTCGTGAGCTTCAACCCGACCTTTGACGAATGGTGGTTCGCGACCGGCTACGGCGACTACGTGAGGAACTTCATGGCGACGCTCGGAGCGGTGCCGGCGTTCGCGCCGCCGCGCGAGAGTCACATCGTCCGATCGAGCTCCGTCGTCAGTAGCGCCGCCTACGAGCCGACGGAGGTGACCTTCCGGACGTTCCACGAGAAGTCGATCGACGTCCTTCGCGTCGGGTTCATGCCGACCGACATCACCGCAGGCGGTCGCGCTCTGCCCCGTCGGGACAATCTCGACGCCGAGGGGTACACGCTCGAGGACCTCGGAGCGGGCGACTACGCTCTGCGAATCCGCCACGACACTGGCCGCGACATCGTCGTGACGGGAGTCGCGACTTCTCCGGACGCGGGAGTTGCGCCCGAGGGCGGAGCAGGTCCGGCCACGGCCGCTGATCCAGCCGCGTCCCTGCGTGCGGGAGGAGGCGGCGGCTGCGGCTGCGCGCTCGGCGCCGATTCATCCCCGGCCCCAGCGGTGCTGGCTCCCCTCGGGGTGCTCGCCATGCTGGGGATCCGCATGCGGCTCCGTCGACGGCGCGGACGAGACGGCGCAGGCGCGGACGAGACGGGACGCCGATGAAGGATGACGCCTCTCGCGCGGCGGTGGTCGGACGGCGCTCCGGAGCCGGACAGGATGCGCGGTTCCCTCGTCCGTCGATGGGCGGAAGGCCGAGTTGAAAACAGCGAGCCGGCAACGCTATGGTCCCGACGCACGTGCGCCATGACCACAGGCGTCATCCTCCAGCCATCGTACATTCCGTGGAGGGGGTTCTTCGACCTCATCCACGACGCCGACACGTTCGTGTTCTACGACGACGTGCAGTACGACAAGCACGGCTGGCGCAACCGCAACCGCATCAAGACGGCGCAGGGCTCGCAGTGGCTGACGATCCCGGTCAATGCGAAGGGCAGCGTCTCTGACGGCACGCTCCTCAAGGATGCGCGCATTGCCTGGACCCAGGACTGGTCGAAGAAGCACCTTGCCACGATCCGGCAGAGCTACGGAAAGGCTCCCTTCTTCAAGCAGTTCTTCCCGCTGGTCGAGTCGTTCTACGCGGTGCGGCGGGAGCTCCTCGTGGACCTCACGATCGAGAGCACAATCGCGCTCGCTCGTGCTCTCGGCATCGAGCACACTCGGTTCGTTCGCTCGTCGGATCTAGGTGTGGACGGAGGGAAGACCGAGAGGCTCGTACGGATCATGCAGCACGTGGGAGCAACCCGATACATCTCGGGCCCCGCAGCGCGCGACTACATCGAGCCGGACGTCTTCGCGCGCGCTGGTGTGGCGCTCGAGTACAAGCTCTACGACTATCCGGAGTACGAGCAACTGCATCCCCCGTATGATCCGCAGGTCACGATTCTGGACCTGCTGTTCATGAGGGGGCCGGAAGCATCTGCGCTGATCTGGGGCAACCGTGGGCATCGGGCGAGCGGCCACGTCGAGGCAGGACCAAAATGATCCCTTTCAATCGGGCCACCGTCGCCGACTCTCAGCTCGAGTACGTACGCGCGGCGTTCGATAGCCATCATGTCTCCGGTGATGGCCCGTTCGCGAGGAGGGCGGAGAAGCTCCTCGAAGGCGCGACTGGAGCCGCGCGCGCGCTCCTCACGACGTCGTGTACGCATGCCCTCGAGATGAGCGCGCTGTTGCTCGATTTCGAGCCAGGCGACGAGGTCGTCGTGCCCGCATTCACGTTCGTTTCCACGATCAACGCGTTCGCCCTTCGAGGGGCGAAGCCCGTGTTCTGCGATGTCCGATCGGACACGTTGAACCTCGACGAGAGCCTGCTGGCGGACAAGATCACCGCGCGGACGAAGGCCATCGTTCCCGTTCACTACGCTGGCGTCGGCTGCGAGATGGACGAGATTCTCCAGATTGCGGCATCGCGCGGCATCGCCGTTGTCGAGGACAACGCGCACGGACTCTTCGGGAGCTACAAAGGCAAGCCGTTGGGCTCGTTCGGGGCTCTTGCGACTCAGAGCTTCCACGAGACCAAGAACTTCTCGTGCGGGGAGGGCGGCGCCATCCTCGTCAATGACGAGAGCTTCGTCGAGCGTGCGGAGATCCTGCGTGAGAAGGGGACGAACCGGAGCCGCTTTTTCCGCGGCCAGGTCGACAAGTACACGTGGGTCGACCTCGGATCGAGCTGGGTTCTCTCGGACGTGCTCGGCGCGACGCTGCTCGCTCAGCTCGAGGCCCGGCGTTCGATCCAGGAGCGCCGCGCGCGCATCTGGGAGCGCTATGCGGAGGGGCTGGCGGACTGGGCGCGAACGCAGGGCGTCCGCCTGCCCGTCGTGCCCGTCCACTGCGAGCAGTCGTTCCACATGTTCTACCTGGTGTTCCCCGACCTCGGGCGGCGGACGGCCTTCATCGATCACCTGGGCAAGGCCGGGATCAAAGCGGTGTTCCACTACCAGTCGCTGCACCTCTCGCCGATGGGGCTCGAGCTCGGAACTGCACGCGAGGGCGACTGCCCCGTGACCGAGAAGGTGGCGGACTGCCTCGTGCGTCTGCCGTTCTACGCGGATCTCTCAGAGAGCGAACAGTCTCGCGTGATCGAGGTCGCCTCCAGCTTCAGCTGACGCCGGCGCGTGGAGCTTCCCGCCTTCTGGACAGTCGCCGTGCCGGAGGACGCCTGACCGAACGGACATCGTCTCAGGCATCACGCCGTTGGCCGCCGTCGGGCCCAGAGCCTTCGCGTCAGGAACGCGGCCGCGCCGAGGAGGCCCACGGAGGTCAGCACGAGCCCGAGCGTCATGCCGTGCGGCCAGTAGTGCACCTTGACCCGATGCCGGCCAGGCGGGAGTTCGAGAACGAGGAGCTTCTTGTCCTCGACAGCTCGTCCGACATCCGTGCGCCAGCCGGGCTCGAACGGCGTGTTCACGGCGACGCGCGCGGCCGCGCGGACGTCGACCTCGAGGGTGAACGTGCTGGGCGTGCGGTCGGCGACCTCCACGGTGGCGTTGCCATCGAGCGCTCTCGCTTGAGGTACGTCGCCGGTCCACACGGGAGCGCCTGCAGTGAACGGCCACGAGTCGGCGCACATGAGCCGGCCGCGGTTCTGCCGAGGCTGGTCGAGGAACGGCGCCATCCCTGGGCCTTCGAGTGAGAGCCGGGTCGAAGGTCGGACCACGGTCTCCGGTGGAGACACGTACTTCTGCGCGACCGTCTCGTGCGCGACCGCGTAGACGTCACCCGCCGCGAAGAGGGCGAAGACCAGCGTGAAGACCCGCGCGAGCTGCGTGGCCTTCGAGTCGAAGCCGAAGCGTCGCACGACGACGTGGACTCGATCGGCCGCGAGCCCGACGAAGCTCGCGATGAAGAACGCCACGTAGAGTCGGAAGCGCGAAGGCACGCGCATCGAGTTGAACGGGAACACGTGCTCCTTGAGCACGTGCCACGGCGCCCACGGGCTGAAGTGGCCCATCATGAGCGCGAAAGCGACCAGCCCTAGCACCCCGAGCCACGTGTACTCCCAGACAGCGAAGGCGACCCCGATGACGAAGAGGATCATCGCCACATACCCGAAGTAGGAGGCGAACTCGGGCCACACGTACGTCTGCCCGGGGACGGTCCACCCGTGCTGGCGGGCGAAGAACATCGCCCTCAGCGTCTCGAACGAGATCGCGTCGGTCTCGATCGCGAGCTCACGCTTGTGCCGGGACACTTGATCGAGCACGGGGAACAGGCGGCACGCCGTCACGAAGAGCGTCACCACGCTCGTCACGAGGGCGCCACGCGCCATGCGTCCGAGTCGCCCGGGGATCTCGGAGGGCTTCGTCAACGCGAGACGGATGACGGCCTCGCACGCGAGAAGGAGGCTCGTGTACACGAGCGGGTAGAGGCTCCCCTCCAGGAACATGAACGAGAAGAGGAGCCCCAGGCCGACGGCACAGTCGATGTTCTCCTCCGCCCGCCGGAAGAGGAGCAGCGCGAGGGGGAAGAGGTAGAAGTTGCAAAGGGTCGCGTGCCCGCCGGCGTATTGGGTCACGTGACCGACGCCGAGCGCCCAGAGAGACGACGACGCGAATGCGGCGGCTCGTGTGAGCCCGAGCTCGCGGCGCGAGAACAGCCACATCGACGCGAAGCCCGCGGCCGTGTGCAGGATGTACCAGACCCACATGGTGTGGGTGCCGGACAGCGGCAACGTCAGATAGACGAGCGGCGATGCGACCGGCATCTCCGGGTTGTCCCAGAGAGGGACGCCGCCACATTCGAACGCGTTCCAGAGCGGCAGCTCGTGGTAGCGGAGGACGGAGACCTTCGCGATCTCCATGATGCGGTGGAAGTACTGGCCGTCCCCGCTCTGGGTGAGCGGCGATGCAGCGATGGCCGCCGACCACACGGCGATGCCCATGAGCAGTGAGAGCGCCGCGAGACCGACGGCCCGCGTCGCTTTCGAGAGTGCAACGTCGCGCGTCAGAAGATCCATCGGGAGGGACATGCGCTCCGGGGAGCGGTGGCGCGTCGCTCGTCGCGCTCGGCTTCGGAGACGAGGCCCACGGCGCGTTCGAGGTCCGCGAGGCGGTACCAATAGCACGGCCCTCGAGGGCCTCGGCGCTCCGCTTCGATGCGTGCGAGGCTCAGCCGATCACGCTCAGCCGGTTCCCAGGCCTTCATCAGCCCGCGGATGTCGGGCTGGCCTCCCGCTGCGAGCGTCTCCTCACGCGACGGGGTCGTGAACGCGGGGATCATCGCGAGCACGCCCACACCCGCGAAGGCGCCGACGCGAAGTACGTAGGCCCAACCGCGCTCGCGGGCGACGAGAAGACCGGCCATGAGGGGCGCACCGATCAGCGCGGCGGCGCAGACATAGCCGAACGTCGTCGAGGTCGCCCCGAACCACTCTCCGACGTGATGCGGGAGGAATCCCGCGCGGAGCATGGGCAGCGCAAACTGCGCGAACGGGCGTGTGTACGACTCGGGCAGCGTGTCGTACAGGAACCCGACGAGCCCGATGGTCAACACGCTCGCGAGTGCCAGGCCGCCGGCGACGCCGCGGACCAAGGCGCGGGTCGTGCGGCCGGTGCGCGCGATCTTCTCGAGACCGCACGCGGCACCGAACGCGAAGAACGGCGGCGCCGCCGCAAGGTATCGCGGTCCGACGGTCCATCCGCCGCGCCAGTGTAGAAAGCCTGCGCTCACCGCCCAGAGCGCTGCCATCGCGAGCATGCACACGAGCGTCGCTCGGCGGCGCACCGCGCGCGCGAAGGGGGGCCCATAGCCGGAGAGCAGGCCTGCCCAGAGTCCGAGGAGCCCCAGGATCATGAACGGGCTCGTGCCGAAGAAGCCGAACCCGAGATCGAACGACAGGCCGCGAAGCGCCTCCGGATCGGGGAGAACGACCCCGTAGAGCCCCTGCGCGTGCTGCGCCGCGAACGCCGCGCTCTCGACCATCTTGTGACCCGGCGTGAGCGGATTGCCGAATGCGCGCCACTGGAAGAGCATCAGCACCGCGACGTTGAGCGCTCCGCCGAGCACGAACGCGCCCAGCGCCTTCGGACGGTAAAAAGCGCTCAGCGCGTACAGCGACAGCACCAGCGCGATCGGCAGCGCGTGGTACTCGAGATTCACGGTCATGCCGACGAAGAGCCCGGCGGCGAACGCGACGCTCGGGCGCCGTTCGCGTGCGTCCTCGCGCGACCGCCGGAGCTCACCTTCGATGAGCCCGAAGCCGAGGAACGCGGCCACGCCGCAGAGCGTGTGGCTCGCGAACATGTTCGCGTAGGCCAGGTAGTTCGTGCCCAGCCCGCATGCCGTCACACAGGCGAGACGGATCACGACGTCGTCGGTCGTCGCGCGGAGCCATCGCTCGAGCCAGACGAGGAAGAGAAAACACGGGATCTGGACGACGGCGATGCGGAGTGCCCAGGTCGCCGCCCGAAACCACGCGATCTTCGCGTCGCGCGGCGTCGCGTTGGTCGGTGGCTCGACGCCGAACAGGGGCGCGACCTTGTGGAAGACGGCGTAGACCGGAGCGCCGGCGAGGCTCACGAGCGGCGCCTTCACCGACGCGTAGTGTGCCGACTTCCCGTCCGTCGCAGGCACCCGCGCCATGTCGTTGACCCAGCCATAACGCGCGACGAATGCGTCGAGCGCGAACGACTGTTCCTCGACGATGGCCATCGTCATGTAGGTTCGAACGTTTTCGTTCGGGTTGTTTACCGCCGCGAGGTACGGGAAGACGCAGACGAGAGGCAGGAACGCGAGCGCGAAGAAGAACGCGAGGACAGGCCTCGAAGGACGGCTCCGGCGTCGCATGGGCGGCGAAGCATACTTGCTCGGCACAGCGGGAAGCGACTAGAACCGAGGTTTGTCGGCCGCAGTCTGGATCGTCCCATGCTTCAATGAGGAGAACCGCCTCGACCGGAGGCAAGTGGGGGAGCTCGCGAACGATCCGCGCGTTTCGCTCGTGCTCGTGGACGACGGCTCCCGCGACGGGACCCGGGCTGTGCTCGAGGAGGTGAGCGCCGCCGCGCCGGGGAAGGTCACCGTCCTTTCGCTGCCGACGAACCGAGGAAAGGCGGAAGCCGTCCGGACGGGCCTCCTCCATGCGCTCGCGCAGGGCGCTCGCACCGTCGGATACGCCGACGCGGATCTCTCGACGCCGCCGGCGGAGCTGTTTCGCCTCCAGGACGAGCTCGAAGCGGGCGCGCTCGACGTCGTCCTTGCCTCGCGCGTGCTCATGGTCGGCCGTCGCATCGACCGGAAGGCGTCGAGGCATTACCTGGGCCGCGTGTTCGCGACCTTCGCCGCGAACATCCTCCGGACGCCGTTCTACGACACCCAGTGCGGCGCGAAGCTGATGCGGGACACCAGCGCCCTCCGGACGGCGCTCGCGTCGCCGTTCATCTCGCGCTGGGCCTTCGATGTGGAGCTCCTCGGTCGCCTCCTCGTCGGCGATCTGGGCGTGCCGGGCGTACCCGTCGAGCGGATCCGCGAGGTGCCCATCGAGGAGTGGGTCGACAAGCCGGGCTCGAAGCTCGACCTTCGTGGCATGTCGGCCTCGCTCGTCGATCTCGGGCTCATCGAGCTCGATCTCCGCGCGCGGCGAGCGCGGCGCGCACGCAGTTGATGCGGGCGTCGTCCGCCGTCGCCGTTCGGCGGCACCTTGCCGGACGCGGGATTTTGCGGGTCGCGGCGAGAATGCGCGCCGTCGATGCTCCTGATTGAAAACGTGTGCTTGACAGCCAACGCGCCGCAACGTAAACACGCGCTTCCTCGACGGGCCAATAGCTCAATTGGTAGAGCAGTAGACTCTTAATCTATTGGTTTCGGGTTCAAGTCCCGGTTGGCCCACCATCTCTCGTGTGACGAAGCAGGGCGGAATCACCTTCCGCCCTGTTCTGCTTTTGTGCTCGTGCTTGCCGCTCGAAGCCGCGCGCGCCCTCGCCGGATGTGCCTGCGTCGCCCTCGGACCGGGACCTCGGCAGCTCGCCGCAACTCGAGGTCTCGAACGAGCGCACCGGCATCGGAAGGCCCGTCATGGGTCCCGTGCCGGCTCACCCTCCCACTAGCTCAGCACTCGTGGGACGCTGAGCGCGTGGACCGTCTCCTCTACGCAGGCGCAGACGTGCGGGTGGATCCATCCGGCGATGGCGGGTGGACGGCAGAGCGCCGGTCGACCTACCTGCTTCGCCCGGACGTCCGGTTCCCCTTGAGCGTCGACCCCAACGTTTGGGAGCGCCCTGCCGGTGACCTCCCGGCCCCGTTGCCGTGGACGGCCGTGGAAGACGTCCAGCAGCGTGCGGCGGCCCTGATGGCGTCGAAGCATCACGTCTGCGTCGCGGTTTTTGCGGCAGCGGCCGAGGATCCTGCAGAGGAAGAGGACCTTCGCTCCCGTACCGGAGCGGACAGTCCGCTCGCCACGCATCCCGCGTGGACGTTCGTCGGCTTCGACATCGCCGACGGCAC
>Ga0233377_1000541_pt1 | contig 16826 bp, 13 predicted proteins | sample ElkDunMinimDraft_6_FD_191540 | JGI IMG/M metagenome (GOLD analysis project Ga0233377, IMG submission 191540) | Fecal eukaryotic communites from dung pellets of Tule Elk in California, USA - Elk Dung E36 | ecosystem: Host-associated > Mammals > Digestive system > Large intestine > Fecal | place...
CGCGGATGCGCAGGCGAAACGCGTCGAGCTCGTGCTTCTCCTCGACGCCGTCGTGGAGGACGGTGATCTCGGGCTGGATCGACTTCCTGTCGTCGCCCTCGAGCGAGAGCGTGACGAGCGAGTAGCCATACAGCGGCGCGAGCAGCAGGTACCGCACGCCGATGAAGAGCTGGATCGCCTCGATGTCCGTATCGCGCTCGGGCGTGGGAGCTTGCTTCTCCTCCTCGACGAGCAAGGCGCCGACGAGACGCCGCCGGAAGTCGGCGAGCGTCAGGCGTTGGGGCTCGAGATCGCCGTCCGCCTCCGCGGAGCCGACGACGAAGTCGACCAGCGTCTGGTCGGGGCTCCGTCGGTCGATCGTGAGCGCCGTGATACGCGCGCCGACGATGATCGAGAACGCGAAAAAGCGCTCTCCGACGATCTCGCAGAGCGCCTGGAAGCTTCCGATGCCCTCACCGATGCGTTCGAACCAGCCGTCGGTCCGCAGTGCATCGAGTGGGAATTGTTTCTTGGCGGCCATGGGCAGCTGCTCGCGCTGGCAAGCCCAGCCGCGAGAGGTTCCTTTAGGATCTCACCATTTGGCACGCAAAGTCACGCCGTTCTTTTTCTCGCGGCCGTCTGCCTCGCCGCTTTCGGCCGAGTCTTGCTGCGGCTCGTGCTCTGAATCGTGCTCTCGCTCCCGGTTCGGGCCCTCTGCTGGGGCGCGGGCTTGCTCACCCCCTTGTTCAGGGACGACGGCGACGGCGAGGCCAAGGCCGGGCTCGCTGGCTCCCGCTTCCCGCGCCGCCAGCGGATGCAGACCGGCTTCACGCCGCAGCCCTCGCAGCGGACCGGGTCCTTCTTCGACGGACACCGCTGGACCATGCCCATGTGGCAGAGCGAAAAATCGTAGCGGGTCGGATCCTCGGCGTCGTAGCGCGCGAGCGCAGCGGTGATCTCGACCGCGGTCTTCCACGAGACGTCCGCGCGCTTCGTGAATCCGAGGTTCCGCGACAGCTTGTGGATGTGCACGTCGACCGGCATGAGCAGGCGCCGGGCTGGCACCGGCCACAGGCCGAGGTCGATCCCGTCCGCCGGCCGGATCATCCATCGAAGGAAGAGGAGCAGCCGCTTCGCCCCACCGCCCGCTCGCGCGTTCGACAGCAGGTTCACCGGGCCGCGACGGTCCGTCTTGCTGGACTGGCCGGGCAGAGGCAGCCCGCCCGCGACGCGGATGCGATCGCAGAACGTCGCGAGCGCTTCGCGAAGAGCCTCGTGCTCGTCCGGGAGGACGCGGTCGGCCTCGCGAAGCGCACGAGCGAACGCGGCGCCGAGCGATCCGTCTTCCCGTTGCACGCGCCGCGCGCCCGCGAGCAGGCGAGCGACGTCCTCGCCCTTGAAGACCCGGTGCTTCCAGCCGTCGAGCACGCGATGGAGCGCGGCCTCGTCGTCCGCCGCCTTGGACGGGCTCGGACCGATGCGCGCGAGCAGCTCGGCGACCTTCATCCGGATCGCCTTCACGTTCCCGAACGCAAGGTTCGCGGCCACGAGCGCGACGAGCTCCCGGTCGGCCTCCGATGCGAAGGCATGAACGAAGTCGACCGGATCGTTCACGCGCCGCGCGCGGAGGTCGTCCCGCGCGCGGACGCCGTCGAGGGTCGTCTTGATCGCCGATTGCCGCTCGGGATCCGTGGTCATCAGATGTCGATGTCCCGGCCAAATGTTTCGGGCGGGGTCGGGTCGCGCTTCGCCGCGGCCTCTGCTCGCTCTCGCTCGGCCTTGATCTGTGCAAGCCGGGCCTTCGCGATCGGCAGCCAGCGGTCGCTCTTGCGCTCACCTGCTTCGACGTAGTCGCCGAACGACTTCTCCGCCTGGCGCCACTGCCTCACCGCCTCCCGCGACGACGTCGCGACGCGCGCCCGGGCGACGGCGCCGAGGCCTTCGTACCAGTGGATCTCGTACGCCGGCACGAAGAAGACGTCCTTGCTACGCAGGAGGCGCGCGAGGCCCATCGAGCGCTCGATCTCGAGCGCGAAGCGCGCCTCTTTCTCTGCAGTGAGCCGATCGCCCGCGCGATCGAGCGCAACGGCGAGACCCCAGGTCGCGAGCGGCGCGGTCTCGCGCGCCGGTACACGGCCTGCGATGCGGAGCGCCTCGCGATAGCCCTCGATCGCCTCCTTGAGATCGCCGAGATGCATCTGCGTCTCGGCGAGGTTCAACGTCGGCGTCGCGCGATAGATCTCCTCCGTCTCGCGACGAAGGACCTCGAGGTAGGCGTGGCGCTCGCAGACGTGGTCGCCGAGGTGCCCGCACGCGAACGCCAGCCGGAGCCACGCCTGGTCGACGGCCGGATGCTCGGGGAAGTCCGCGATCGCCGCCTTGTAGACCTGCGCAGCGCGTGCGTGGTTCTCGAGCAGGAGATAGACCTGTCCGAGATCGAAGCGCAGAAGCGCGCTCTTGCTCTTCTCCGCTCCTGCGCGCTCCAGCATCGCGAGGACACGCCCGCGCTCGCCGAAGTCCACCTCCGCGATCGCCGTCCGGATCAGGCGCTGCTGAACGGCGCGATGCAGGTCGAACGCCTCGGCGGCCTCGGGGTCCTGCGCGCGTTCCCAGATCGACGCCGGGGTGTCGGCGCCGGCGCTCGCCGGAACGACGGAGAGCGCCCCGAGCAGCGCGAGTGCTGCGAGGCGCTTCATCGCGGGCCTCCCGGCGTCGGCGCCTCGGGCTTTGGCGCGGGCTTCTTCGCTGCTGGCGCGGTGACCCCCGCATGCTCGCGCGCGTGCTCGGCCCACGGCCCCTTCCCTCCCGCGCCACCGAGGTACTTGCGCCAGGCCTCCTTCGCGGGAGCGCCACCGTCGGCCTCGAGCGCGATCGCGGCGAGCGCATCGGTCTCGTGCGGGACCCCTGCGTCGGCGAGCGCCCCCGTCACGCGGGGATCGGCGAGCAGCGGCTTCACATCGCCTCGCAGGCGCTCCGCGAGGACGGCCCTGGCCTCGTCGCGGAGCCCGCCCCGATCGAGCGCGAGGGCGAGGGCGGCGACGGACGCGACCTGCATCGCATCGACCGCGTCGCGTCGTGCCTGGCGGAACATCGCGACCGCATCGTCGATGCCTGCGGGACCTTGCGCCATGACGGTCAGCCCCGCCTCGAACGAAGCGGATGAGCGCTCCTGCGCCGTGAGCGCGGACGTCCGCGGCAGCGCCGCGCGGTAAGCTTGCGCGGCCTCGGCGAGGTGGCCCGTGCGTGCGTTCGCTCGCGCCCATGCGAGGAGCGCGACCGGATCGTCGAGCGCGCGCTCATCGCGGCGCTTCGCCTCTTCCAGCGTGCGAAGCGCGTCCTCCGGCTGGCCGAGCCGGAGGAACGCCCGGCCCTTGAGCACGCTCGGCGCGGCGCGACCGGGGAGCAGCTTGTCAGCCTCGTCGGCGATCTGCGGGACCTCCTTGACGAGGATGATCGAGCCCGAGCCGACGAGCTTCGCTGTTCCGCTTGCGAGCAGATCGCAATACCGCCGTAGGTTCGGCTCCTTCGCACGCTCCCACGCGTTCGCGGCTCGGTAGCCGTCGCTGATCCCGCACTCGACCGGCCGAGCCGTGCCGAACGCGCCCTGGGTGGACGCGGGAGACAGGAGCCAGACGAGCGCGAGAACCGGGCGGTGCACGGCTTTCGAAAGTAGCGCAAAAGCCGCCGCGGTGTGAGCCCGGCGCGGCGCTGGGCCCGGCGGCGCGGGATCAGACGGCGAACGGATCGCGGAGGACGATCGTCTCGTCGCGACGTGCGCCGATGCTCGCGAGGACGATCGGACAGCCCGCCTCCTCCTCGATGAAGCGGAGGAAGTCGCGCGCGCTCGCGGGGAGCTCATCCAAAGCGCGAGCCTTGCCGAGCTCTTCCTTCCAGCCGGGGAACGTCTTGTAGACGGGCTTGGCTGTGTCGAGATCGTCGATCGGGAAGTCGGTCGTGCGACCATTCGGCGTGTCGTACGCGACGCAGGCCTTCACCTCGTCGAGCCCGGTGAGCACGTCGAGCTTCGTGAGGGCGAGCCCGTCGAGGCCGTTGACGGCCACCGCATACCGGAGCGCAGGCATGTCGAGCCATCCCGTGCGCCGCGGACGCCCGGTCACGGACCCGAACTCCGCCCCGACCTTGCGGATGCGATCACCGACCTCGTCGTGGAGCTCGGTCGGGAACGGCCCGCCGCCGACGCGCGTGGTGTACGCCTTCACGAGACCGATGACCTCGTCGATACGGCTCGGACCGACACCCGCGCCGACACAGGCACCGCCCGCGGTCGGCGTAGAGGACGTCACGAATGGATAGGTGCCGTGGTCGACGTCGAGCAGCGTGCCCTGCGCGCCCTCGAGGACGACGCTCTTCTTCTCGCGGATCGCGCGCTCGACGAGCGGCTGCGTGAACGCGAGCATCGAGACGATGCGCTCGCGCGTAGGCTCGATCGTCTCGAGGATCTCGTCGACGGTGGGCTCCCGCTCACCGAACGCCTTGAAGAGCGACGACCATCCCTCGAGCGCGCGGCCGACGAGATCGCGAAGTCGTGCCGGATCGCGGAACGCGCCGAGCGGGATCCCGCGACGCGCAACCTTGTCCTCGTAGCACGGACCCACGCCGCGCTTCGTCGTGCCGATGGCGCCCTTGCCCTGCTCGCGCAGGCCGTCGATCGTGACGTGGTACGGCAGGATCGCGTGCGCGCGGTCGGAGACGATGAGCCGGGACTTCGCCATCACGCCGCGGCGCTCGAGGTCGTCGAGCTCCGAGACGAGGCTCTTCGGGTCGATGACCATCCCCTGGCCGAGCACACACGTCACGTCCTTGCGGAGGACGCCGCTCGGCACGAGCCGGACGACGATCTTCTCGTCGCCGACGACGAGCGTATGACCTGCGTTCGGCCCACCGCCATAACGCACGACCATGTCTGCGCGCTCGGTGAAGATGTCGACGATCTTGCCCTTGCCCTCGTCGCCCCACTGCGCGCCTACGATCACGACCGCCGGCATCTCATGCTCTCCTTGCGCTGCCTCGGGGCTCACTGCCCGGCACGCTCGACTCGCTGCTTAGCACGCGTACGACCTCGTCGGTGCTCGTCTTCCGTTCCACAGTGTCCTCCCAGACGAACGCGAAGCCCCATGATGCCGCATACGCTTGGGCCCGCACGGGATCCGCGACGGCAACGGCCGCGATTCCACGCAAGCGGAGCTCGCTCAGTCGCGGATCGTCGTCACCGCCGACCACGACCACTCCGCTCCTTCGCGGCGACACCTCGCGCGACGCGCGAACGGCCCAGCCGAGCGCATCGAGGTCGAGCGCGAGCCCGACTGCAGGTCGCGGCGCACCATAGCGGGCGAGCAGATCGTCGTAGCGACCGCCGCCGCCAACGGCCTCGCCCGGGCCTTCCGCGTAGATCGAGAAGATCGTCCCCGTGTAATAGGAGAGGCCCCTCACCTCGCCCGGATCGGCGGACAGGTACGGACCTAGGCCGCGCGCTGTGGCCGCATCGAAGAGCGCGAGGAGCCGCGTCACCGACGCCTCGGCACGCGTCTTCGAGAGCAGCTTTCCCGCCTCGACGATCGCGTCGCGACCACCATGCAGCTGCGCGAGCGCGATCACCTGCGGGCCGATCGCGAGGCCGGCGCACGACTCGGCGAGAGACGGCTCGTCCTTGCGCGCGAGCGCGCCCGAGATCTCCACCGCACGCGACGGCGGGGCATCGGCGAGCAGCTCGCGCACGATCCCCGAATCCGAGATGTCGATCGTGAAGCGCTCGAGCCCGGCCCCCTCGCGCAGCGCATCGGCCGCGAGGCAGAGCAGCTCGAGATCGCCATCGGCGCCAGAGACGCCGCAGAGCTCGACGCCCACCTGCGGGATCTGCCGATGCTTCTTCGCGCGCGATGCGCGCCGCCGAACGACGGTCCCCTCGTACGCGAGCCGGAACGGCGCCTCGCGCTCGCCGAGCCGCGTGGCGACGATGCGCGCGACCTGCGGGGTCATGTCCGGACGGAACACGGCGACCTCGCCCGACTCGGGCTCGATGAAGCGCATCACGTCGTCGGCCGCGGAGGCGCCGAGCCCGCGCTCGAGAACGCTGGCGAGCTCGAAGGCCGGCGGCGTCACGAGGCGGTAGCCGTGCAGCGAGAAGCGCTCGAGCACAGCACGCGACAGATCACGTCTGCTCGCCGCCTCTTCGGGCAACAGGTCTCGCATCCCAGGCGGAAGCGGATGCTCGAGCGCTCGCGGTCCTTCCAACATCGCGAGGGCAGCAGATCCCACGGGAAGTGGAACGCGTCAACGTCTTGTCTCTTCTGCGTCGCGCTCGCGCTCGCCTTCGTGCTCGAGCTCGAGCGCGCGCAACACCTGGCCGCGCGCGCCGCGTGACTTCAGAACACGCCGCGAAGACCGGCCCAGCCCGTGCCGATCTCGGGCGTCACACGGACGCCCATCCGTGCGGTCGAAACATCGGCCTTCGCGCTCGGCGCGGTCAGGTAGAGGACGAGCGCAGCGACGAGCGCGGCGCCACCGACGCCGAACGAGATGTTCGAGATCATCCCGGTGGTCTCGCCCTGGCTCGTCGTCGCCCGACCTTCGTTGGTGTTCGGGCACCCAGCAGGATCTTCCCGCTGCGCGCTCGCGGTGCAGGGGTTCGACAGCGTCATCAGACCCGTGACCGTGCCCGCGGCGACGCCGACCAGACCGACGCCCGCAAGCACGACGGCGACCGTCTTCTGTCCGGAGCCTCCGCTACGCTCGGCAGAGGGCGGCGTGAGGGCGGGCGTAACCTTCGCGTCCTCGGGCGCGGATTCGGGCGTCGGCTCGGCGACGACCTCCGCCTCGTCTTCCATCGGAGGCACGACGATGCGCTGCGGGCGATCGCCCTTCGCGAGCACCACGTACGTCACGACCTGCGCCTTGCCCTTCGCGCGGAACGTGACCTTCCGCTCGCCGGGCTCGGCCGCGAACACGACGCTCTTCTCCGCCTCGGGGACGCGGCGATCCTCGACGAGGATCTCGGTGAGCTCCACCTTCTGCTGCCGCTCGACGACGACGCGCACGAGCGACTTCTCGAGCTCGGCCATCCTCTGGCGAGCGAAGTCACGTCGATCGCTCCGCTTGAGCTCGATCGCCTTCACCTCGGCTTCCTTGAACTCGACCCACGAGAGCCACGTCGCGCCCTGCTCCTTGTGGCAGTAGGCGAGGTTCAGGAGCGTCCCGAGCTGCTGGTCCTTCCTGTAGGCCGCCTCGAACTTCGGGCATGCTTCGCCGTAGCGCCGCTCCTCGAGGAGCTTCTGACCTTCGCGGAAGAGCCGCTCGGCGTCCGCGTCCTTGTCCGCGACGGAGCGCGGTGGGCTCTGCACGGCGGGCGAACGCGGCTGGGCGCTCGCGTGCGTCGACCAGAGCCCGGCACAGAGCAGAAGACCGAGCGCTCTCCTTCTCATTGACCGGAGCGCGTCTGGGGTAGGCCCGCCGGGAGCGACTTCGCCGACGATGCCGCTGGGGTCTTCGCCGTCGATCGAGGCGGGGCCGCGGCGGGGCGGCTCGTCACGATCGGGGCTGCTTTGCTCGACCTTGCGGTGGCCGTCGACGAGGCCGTGGTCGGCGGCATCGGCGAGGCGCCGAGGACCGTGCCCTGCACGGTCGGGGGGAGATCGTTCTCGACCGACGCCGTCTGGACCGCCGCGGGCGTCACCACCGTCGTCGCGACCGGCGAGGGCACCAACTCGACGACTGCCCCCGGCGGCTCCACCCGTGAAGCGGGATCGAGCTCCGCGCCTGCGGCGGGCGCCCGGTTGCGGAAGGCGACGAACCCGACGAGCGCGAGGCACACCCCGAGGATCGCTGGCGCGGCGATGCCGGCGACCAGCCAGCTTCGCCTCGACTCGAACACGGAGAAGCGCCGCGCGACCGTGCTGGCGGTCCCGTGCAGCTCCGGCTGCATCGAGTCGCGGCGGCGTCCCGGTGAGGACGGGATCGCGACACGCTCGGACGAGGCCGCGGCGCCGTTGCGAGCACGCGGGCCGCTCGCCATGTCGTCGAGCATCGCGCGCGCGAGCGTCGCCTGGATGCGATCCGCGGAGTGGATCCACGCGCCGGAGCCGTACGGGACGAGCGCCTTCGCGAGCTCGCCGACGTCCGTGAAGCGGTCGTCCCGGTTCTTCGCGAGGCACTTCATCACGATCTGCTCGAGGCCTTCCGGCACGCCGGTCACGAGCGCGCGGATCGGCGCCGGCTGCTTCTCGAGGATCTGCGCGAACGTCTCCTGCAGCTCGTCGCCGCCGAACGGCATCGAGTTCGTGAGCAGCTCGTACATGCAGACGCCGAGCGACCAGATGTCCGTCCGGTGATCGACGCTCTTGGGGCGTCGTACCTGCTCCGGGGACATGTACGGCGGCGAGCCGAGCACGGTGCGCCCGCCCGTGAGCTGCTGCGCACGTCGGTCCGACGGACCATCGGCCGACTTCGAGATGCCGAAGTCGAGGATCTTGAGCAGCTGCGTGCCGTCCGGCCTGTTCGCGAGGAACAGGTTCGAAGGCTTCAGGTCGCGATGGATGATCCCACGCCCGTGCGCATGCGCGAGACCTTCGAGCGCCTGGAGCATGTAGTCGACGACGAGCCACCGCGGGAGAGCGCCGCGCGCATCGGCGATCTGACACAGGTCCGCTCCTTCGAGCAGCTCCATCACGATGAACGGCAAGCCGTCTTCACCGACGTCGACGTCGATCACGCGCGCGACGTGCTCGCTCTTCAGCTTGGCGGCGGACCGAGCCTCCAGCAGGAGCCGCGACTGGGCCTCGCGGTCGGCGACGTCCTGGTACAGGAGCTTCACGGCAACTCGCTGATCGAGCAGCTCGTGATACGCCTCCACGACGAGGCCCATGCCGCCTTCACCGAGGAGGCGCTCGACGCGGTACTTGCTCGCGAGCAGATCGCCGACCTTGAGCAGCGAACGGCCGCCGTCCGATCCCCTGCTGGACGCAGTTCGCTGCGATCGCGCGAGCTTCGCCGCCATCAGACGTCAATCGTAGCGGTCGGTGCGGCTGCGCTCCAAGGGAGAAAGCTCCTGAAATCCGGCAGGCACCTTCTCTCCTTCCGAGACCTCCGAGACTTTCCGACGCTCCAGACGATCCAGCGCTCGCCTCTCGCAACGGGTGAGCGCCAGTTCCGCACGCGCTTCCGCGGGCTTGTCGCGCAGCCTCGCGCTTCTCGCGCCTCGTGCTCGCATCTTTCTCTGCGCGCGGTCTGGATCACCGCTCGACCACCCGGGAGCTCACGGCAAGGTTGGGCTCCGATCCCAACAGCACACGTGTTGGGCACGGCTTCAGCTGTCGGAAACGCTACAGGGTGAGACGTCGGCTGCGGGAGGCCCTGCACCTGGATTTGTCGCGGGATTTCGTGATGCCCGTCCCCTCCGGGCGTTCTGGCACCGTCGGCACGGCCGTCGCATTGGGGCCCATCGAGAAAGGACTCCCCATCATGGCCTTCGCCATCCAGCGTGACATCCTCGATGCAGCGGTGACCGGCGACGCCGCGGCGCTCGACCACGTCCTCAAGACGATCAAGCCCCACGTCGAGCGTCAGCTCCTCCGCTATCCCGTGAGCGACGAGGATCGCCGCGACCTGCTCCAGGCGACGATGATGCAGATCGTCCGCCGCCTCGGCTCGTTCCGCGCGGAGGCCAGCTTCTCGACGTGGCTGTTCCGCGTGACCGCGAACGAAGCGCTGATGCTGATGCGCTCGCGACGTCGCCACCGCGCTCGTTTCGTCGAAGGAATGGAGTGGGAAGAGCTCGCGACCTTGCCCGCGATGAACGACACGGATCGCTCCGATCCCGACCTCGGCGTCAGCGCGCGCCAGCGCGACGAGCGCGTCCGTGATGCCCTCGGCGAGCTGCCGGACGACTACCGCGACGTCGTCATCGCGCACTACCACATGGATCTCGGCCTCCAGGAGATCGCCGACCGCCTCTCGATCACCGAGAGCGCTGTCCGCTCGCGGCTCCACCGTGCACGCTCGCGCCTCCGCACGCTCCTCGAAAAGCGTGACCTGGACGCGTACACTGCAGCGGCCTGAACACGCTCCTCACTCCCCCTCCCTGCAGCGCTCTCCTCTTCGACCTCGACGGTACGCTCGTCGACTCTCGGCGAGACATCGCCGACGCGTTGAACGCAGCCCTCGTCGAGGCGACCGGCCGTGAGCCGCTTGCAATCGAGGCCGTCCTCCCGATGATCGGTGACGGCGCTCGCGCGCTGGTCGCACGGGCCCTCGCCTCCGGTGGAGCGGAACAAGACGCGCATGACCTCGAGCTGCTCGAGCGCATGGTTGCGCTGTTCATGCAGCGGTACGCCGAGAAGCCGGTCGTCCACACGCGCCTCTTGCCTGGCGCGCGCGAGGCGCTCGCGCTCGGGCTGCCTTCGGCGCTCGTGACCAACAAACCGCGAGCCATCAGCGTTCTCGTGCTCGAACAGCTCGGGATCGCGGGCGCCTTCCGCGCGGTCTTCGCCGGAGGAGATGGGCCGCTCAAGCCCTCGCCGCACGGCGTACGCGAGGTCGTCGCGAAGCTCGATGTGCCGATCGAGCGCGCATGGCTGATCGGTGATGGGCCGCAAGACGTGCTGGCGGGCCGCGCCGCGGGCTGCTTCACCATCGCGGTGCCGGGCATCGCCGACCGCGAGCGTGTCCTCGCCGCCGACCCCCATCTCGTCGTCGAGTCGCTGCTCGACGTCGCGCGTCTCGCTCGAGACGCCGGCGGCGTCACTTCGGCTTGACCTCGATCTCCTTCAGGCGCGCGCGGACGCCGTTCATCCGAGCGATCGCCGCCTGGAGCATCTCCTTGTCGCGCGCCAGGTCCTTCTTCTCCTCCGGATCGTTCGCGAGGTCGAAGAGCTGGTAGTTGAAGCCGCCGGAGTGAATCAGCTTCATTCCGGGGCTCGGACCGAAGATCACGGCGCGCCTCACGCCGTTGTACGGACCGGCCGGCATGTCGACGTAGACGTCCCGCTCCTCGTGCTCCGCGTCCTTCGGGAGGAAGACGTCGTCGAGCAAGCTCTTGCCGCGGATGTCTCCGTTGTCCGGCACCTCGAGGCCCATGAGCTCGATGATCGTCGGCGCAACGTCGATGTGCGAGCGCTTGGCGGTCACACGGCGCGGGTCGGCCCCCGGTACGTAGACGAAGAGCGGTACGTGGACGAGCTCGTTCCAGATCTCGGACCCGTGATAGAGCATCCCGTGCTCGTAGAAGGCCTCGCCGTGATCGGCGGTCATCACGATCGCGGTGTCCTCGGCCCAGGGCTGCGACGCGACGTAATCGAGCACCCGGCCGATGTGCATGTCGGTGTACCAGACCTCCTGGTTGTAGAGCGCGCGCTGGGTAGAGAACCCGCCCTTGCTACCGCTGAAGTCCGGTGAGCCCGCGTGCGGCACGTATTGCGCGTGCGGATCGAAGAAGTGGAACCACGCGAAGAATCGATGCGGTGGCTTGTCCCCGGATCCCGCATCGTCTGCGTCCGTGCCCGCATCTGCGCCGACGGAGCCGTGCGTCTCCACGGCCGCCGGCGCAGGAGCGACGCCCGCGTCCGCATCGTCAGGCGTGATGCCGAGCGTGTTGTCGGGCCGAGCGAGCAGCTTGAGCGCGAGGTCGGCCATGCGCTCGCTCGTGATGCTCGTGTCGTTGTCGCCCATCCCCGGCGGGATCGCGGACGTGTCCCAGACCTCGAAGCCTTGAGCGAGCCCGCTCGTTCGCTTGAAGTACCAATGGCACATGCCGGCGAAGGTCCGGTAGCCCGCCTCCTTCCCGCGCTCGGCGACGAACGTGTTCGCGTCGTCGTACGTGTTGAAGTGGCTGAAGTTGGTGAAGGTCTCGCTCGGGTACTTCCCGATCAACATCGGGCCGACGGCCTTGCCCGTGTAGGAGGCCATCGAGTACGCGTTCTCGAAGATGGTGGCCTTCTCCGCGAGCTTGTCGAGGTTCGGCGACGTCGGCTTGCCGTACCTCATGAAGCCGAGATCGGGGCGGAGCGTGTCGACCGTGAGGAGGATCACGTTGTACGAGCGCTTCGGCTTCGCGGTCGCCGTGTCGGCGCTCGTCACGACGGTCACCTCCGGCTCGGGCGCAGGCGTGTCGGCGCCCGAGCAGTCCTCGTCGATCCCGTTGCCGGGGACGTCGACCGCGTTCGGGTTCATCCGCTTGTCGTTGTCATTGCAGTCCCCGCCGCCGAATTTCGCAGAGAAGCCGTCCTTGTCGTGATCGGTCATCTTGCGCAGCAGCGCGAGCGCCATCTTCCCGAGCGGCGAGTGCTTCTCGAGCGCGCGCGTCACGACCGGCTCGTCGCCGAGCCGCGACCCGGCGTCGATGCACAAGACGAACATCACGGCGTGGACCACGAGGCCGAGCGCGGCGGCTCCGAGCGGGCGCGGATCGGGACGGCCACGGCCGTCGACGACAGGGAGCTTCGCCATCGCGATCGGCGCGGCGAACGCCGCCGCCGCGATGATCGCGGAGCTCGCCGCCGGCCGCAGGTCGAGCTCGGACCGCTTCAGGACGCCAAAGATCCCGAGGACGCCACCGTCGCCGCCCGTGTCGCCCTTCGCGATGCCGAACGCGAACAACAGCGCGACGACCACGAGCGCGCCGGCCCCCGTCACCGCGGGATCCAGGAGCTGCGGGAGGCTCTCGCTCCCGAGCGCCAACAGCCGGCGGAACAGCGGCAGCACCGCGAGCGCGACCGCTCCACAGACGACGAAGACGCCGACCGAGCCTACCCCCACGGTCAGGCCTGCTTCGGCCGGCTCTGCCGCCGCCATCGCGAGGCGACCGACATGGGCCGAGAGGATCGTCCCGGCGAAGATCGCGAAGATCGCGAGCGGGAGCGCGGCCGCAGCGCGCAGGCGGTCGAGCACCGCGCCCTCGCGGAGCTCGGCGAGCGTGCTCAGCGGGTTGTGGGCGCGCTCCGGGGACAAGAGCAGCGCGAGCACGCCGACGCCGAGGCCCACGCCGACGGCCACGGGGAAGAGAAGCCCGAGCTCGGCCACGACGATCGTGGACATCGCCGGCAGCTGTGCTCCGGCGGCGGCCGCTCCCGTCGACACGAAACGTGCATCGAGGAGCGCGACGACGACCGCCGCAAGAGCGGCACCGCCGAGAGCAAGGAGCAGGCGCAGGAGCGCGCGGATCATAGGTGAAAGGGCCGGCCGAGGTCGTCGGAGGACGAGCCGGGCCCGGAAGGTTACTAAACCGGGCTCTTCTTCGCGAGCCCTCGCGCCAAACCCGGTCTACGGCTCGCTCGTCGAGTGTCTTCCGGGCGCGTGAGCACGCCTTCCCGCTTGCGTTCCGCCGTCCTCCGGATCCGGCCCCGGACCGATGCCGCTCCTCCTCCTGCTCGTGGAGAGCGCCCTCGCATCCCCCTGCTGCTTCGCGCCCGCGAGCGGATGAGCGGCGTCGTAGACGGCGAGCAGATGAGCCACGGAGACGTGCGTGTACCGCTGCGTGGTCGACAGCGAGGAATGGCCGAGCATCTCCTGGATCGAGCGCAGGTCTGCACCGCCATCGAGCAGGTGCGTTGCGCACGTGTGCCGCAGCGCGTGGGGATGGAGATCCGCACGTCCGACCCCCGCGAGCCCGTAGCGCCGGACGATGAGCTGGGCGGCGCGCGGACCGAGCCGGCGGCCGCGAGTCGAGACGAACACGGCGTGCGCGTCCAAGAAGCCCGTCTTCGCATGCGCGAGCTCCGCGCGAACGGCGAGCCACGCACGAAGCGCGTCCTCCGCCTTGCTCCCGATCGGGACGATCCGCTCCTTGCGTCCCTTTCCCATCACGCGGACGCTCCGCTCGGAGAGTGACAGGTTCGCCAGCGTGAGACCGCACGCCTCCGAGACGCGCAGCCCGCCGGCATAGAGCAGCTCGAGCAGCGCGCGATCGCGCAGGGCGACGGCCTCCTCGGCACGGAGCGCGCCGGTGTTGTCCGCATCCGGCGACTCGACGACGAGCGCGGTGTCCTCGGCGGAGAGGAACGTCGGCAGCTCGCGTCGCACCTTCGGGCTCGCGAGCTCGGCCGCCGGGTTCACGTCGCTGTGCCCCTTCTGCTTCATCCACCGGCAGAACGCGCGAACGCTCGCGATCTTGCGGGCGATGCTGGATGGCTTGCACGTCCGCGCGAGCGTGCCGAGCCATGCGCGCAGCACGTAGACATCGAGGCGCGGCGTCGCGCGGCCTTCGGCACGCTCCGCGACGAACGCGAGCAGCGCGTCGAGGTCACGCCCGTATGCCTCCACGGTGTTCGGAGAGGCGTGCTTCTCGGACTCGAGATGGATGACGAAGGCGTCCTTCAGCTCGGCCAATTGCACGCTGCGAGCCTACCGGTACCGTGGAGCTCCGGCCAGTTATGCGGCTCGCATCCGCGGCTGGAAAACCGGCCGACGAGCGGGTGCTGGAGCGACAAACGGTTGCTCCCGTCGTCTTTCCGCCGATTTCCGTCCCATCGCTTCGTCGCTCCTCCTCCGGATACCCCAGGTATCCGTCGTCGTCGCTCCTCGCGCTGCTCGGAACTCGGCGGAAATCTCGGTCCGCAAACCGCTTGTCGCTCTAGGCTGGACCGTCCTTGTTCCGACGACTCTGGGAGAAGCTGAAGACGATCTGGAAGCTCGCGAAGTCCGAGCGGGCATCTCCGCGCGAGATCGGCTGGGCCGTCGCGATCGGTGCGTTCGCGGGATGTACGCCCGCCATCGGGGTCCACGGTCCACTCGCGATCGGGCTGGCCACGCTGTTCAAGAAGAACCGGCTCTTCGCCTGGCTCGGATCCCGGATCTCCAACATGGTGTTCCTGCCGTTCATCGCGATCGCGGAGGTGCAGGTCTCGCATCGCCTTCGCACCGGCGAGTTCGTCTCGCTCGACCGCGAGCAGGTGCTCGAGCAGGCGGGCTCACTCCTCCTCGACTGGTGCCTCGGCACAATCCCGGTCGGCGTCGTGATCGGCTTCCTCATGGGCATCATGGCCTGGGCGGTCGCGCTCCGACGCGATCGCCGGCGCGCGGAGGCGGAGAGGGAGGCGGCCGAGAAGGCTCCGGCCGGAGACGTGAGCTCGTCGATCGACGACGCGCCCGCTGTCCCCACGCCGACGGACACCGCTCCGCCGAGCGTGCGGAGCGCCTAGCGCGACAGACGGTTCGCCGCTCTAGCGCGAACGTTCGGGACGAGAGCTCACGCGCAGGCCGCGTGAATCTCGGCGACCGTCTTCGGGATCTGCTTCGTGAGGTTGTCGGGCTCACCTTCGGTGACGAGGATGTCGTCCTCGATCCGGACGCCGATGCCGCGCCACTCGGGGGCGACCTTGTCGTTGTCCTTCGAGATGTAGATCCCCGGCTCGACGGTGAGGACCATGCCGGCCTCGAGCGGGCGCGCCTTGCCGCCGACGTAGTAGTTGCCCACGTCGTGCACGTCCATGCCGAGCCAGTGACTCGTCTTGTGCATGAAGAACGGCTTGTAGGCCTCGTCCTTGATCAGCTGCTCGACCTCGCCCTTCAGGATCCCGAGCTTCACGAGCCCGCGAGTGATCACGTCGACGCAGGTCGAATGGATCTCCTCGAGGGAGCCGCCCTTGCGCGTCTTCTCGATGCCCGCCTCCTGCGCATCGAGGACGAGCTCGTAGATCGCCTGCTGCGCCTTCGTGAACCGCCCGCCGATCGGGAAGGTGCGCGTGACATCGCTCGCGTAGTAGTCGTACTCGCAGCCCGCATCGATGAGGAGCAGCTCGCCGTCCTCCATCTTCCGGTTGTTCAGCCGGTAGTGGAGGATCGTCGCGTTGTTTCCGGAGCCGACGATGCTGCCGTAGGCGGGCCGCTCGGACCCGTGCATGCGGAACGTCTCGAGGAGCATCGCCTCGACTTGGAATTCGTGCATCCCCGGCTTCGTCGCCTTCATCGCGCGGAGGTGGGCCTCCGCCGTGATGTCGGCGGCGCGCCGCATCGAGGCGAGGTCCTCGGTGCTCTTGAACAGCCGCATCTCGTGGAGGATGGTTCCGGGGTCGACGATCTCGACCGGCCATGTATGGCCGAGCTTCGCCCGGGCGCGTGCGCGATCGAGCCCCTCGAGGATCTTGTCGTCGAACGAGCGATTCAGCCCGAGGCGGTAGTAGAGACGCTTCCGGTTCTGGAAGAGCTTCGGCAGCTCCTCGGCGACCTTGTCGATCGTGAAGGCCTCGTTCGCGCCGAAGTGCTCCTTCACGCCGTCGACGCCTGCGCGCGGGCCGTCCCATGTCTCGCGCTCGGGATCGCGCGGACGGACGAACATCGTCGACTTCTTTTCCTTCGCATCGAGCACGAGGACCGATCCGGGCTCGGCGAAGCCGGTCAGGTAGAAGAGATCGGAGTCCTGGCGATACTCGTGCTCGACGTCGTTGTTCCGCGTGAAGACGGGCGCCGAAGCGAAGACGGCGACGGACTCGGGGTCCTTGGCGGCGATTGCCTCGACGAAGGCGCGACGACGTTTGCCGTAGAGCTCGCTGTGGCACGTGCACATGTTCCTTCAAATGCCACGGGGGCGGGCGCGACACAACCGCGCCCAGCGGGCGTCGCGCCGCTCAACACGCGCGCCCGTTCGCTCTCGCGGGCACGTTGGCGTGGTCGTGCTCGGCCGCTCGTCCTTGCTCCGCCGGTCGGTCTTTCGATCGTCGTCCCTCGACGCGGACCAGCGCGCCAACCGTACGAACACCACGAGGCGCCAGCTCGAGCATGGGGGTCGGGATCCCCGATGGGGCGCAGCGCTCTCGGTTGCTGCCGGAGCATCCGCGCGCCGCTGCGAGGTTCTCTTCCGTCCGGTCCGTGCCGCGCCGTGCCGCGCCGTGACGCGACCCTGA
>Ga0233377_1000544_pt1 | contig 16763 bp, 7 predicted proteins | sample ElkDunMinimDraft_6_FD_191540 | JGI IMG/M metagenome (GOLD analysis project Ga0233377, IMG submission 191540) | Fecal eukaryotic communites from dung pellets of Tule Elk in California, USA - Elk Dung E36 | ecosystem: Host-associated > Mammals > Digestive system > Large intestine > Fecal | place...
TCTAGCTTTTGGAATTCCGTTCAACATGACCCCATCCACAGTATATGGCACAGCATATTTTGCTTTGGAACCTGCAGAAAGAGCTACCCTTGATTTAAATGCAATCACTACATTTTTATTAACTCGACCTGGTTTTTCACTCTGCTCAGGCATAACAGCAATGGCATCATCAAGATCTTTTAATATAAAATCATAAGTTTCTTCTTCACTTTTTCTAGGTAATTGCAGAGGTTCTACATTTCCATTTTCAAAATGCAAAACCTGATCAGTAATTGGAACCCCACCATATCTTCTAGCTAAAGCGAAATAGGTATAAGAACGAATGAATCTAGCTTCAGAAACCCATCGGTCAATTTTTTCCTGCCCAAGAGTACTGGCATATTCAGGTAGTTGCTCAATTAAATAATTGGCATTCCTGATAACCACATAGGCATTGTCCCAATATCCACGTATTGGATTTAAGAAGCCATTTTGATTTCTATTTGCATTTTCGCCAGTATTTAAGCTTGGTAACCATATTTGATTCCAAGTATTGAAGCCATCATTTTCAGAACCACTGTATTTAAAATCCTCCATAGGTATTCTACTGTATAAAGCAGCCATGTAGGCTTGCATCCCATCATCAGTAAATACAACTTTATCTTGAACAATATTAATTGGAGAAATATCTAAATCATTACATGCACTAAAACCAATCAATAAAAAGGCAAGTGCTATTATTTTAAATCTCTTTTTCATAACCATGATATTAAAATGTTAGGCTAACACCAAAATTGTAGGTTTGGCTGTTTGGATATAAATAACTGTAGATTTCAGCAGGGTGCTCAGGATCTACGCCCTTAATTCCTGTTATGGTGAATAAATTATAAGCACTGGCGAACAGTCTCAATCCGCTCACACCTGCTTTATTAATCCAGGCTTTAGGAAAAGTATATCCTAATTCTGCACTTTTCAACCTAACGTATGAACCATTCTGGATTCCTCTTCTTGATTTCTCATTGATGACAGTCCCAGTATAAGCATGGTATCCTTGAGTCCATGATGTTGCAGGGTTATATGGATCTGCAGTTGGATCAGTTGGATGCCATCTATCCATAAATATATCCAAAGCATTACCATCAAAAGCAAGTGGAATAATCAACTGTTCTCCATAAGCCACATAGGACATGGCTCCACCCTGGAGCAGAAAATTCAGATCAAAGCCTTTGTAGTCAAATGAAAAAGTCGAACCGAAAGTTAATAGAGGAATATTACGGCGAGCTCCTCCTCCAGCAACTTCATTGCTGTTGGGGTTGATTGAAGTCGCAATCGGGTATTCGTCCATTCCATCAATAACTCCATCAGCATTCCAATCTTCATAAATATAATCTCCTGGTAGTGTCCCTCGTCCGGTGAAGAAAGGAGAATTCACGATTTCATCATAATTTTGAAACTGACCTTCATAGCCTAGCCCAAACCATATATCATTGTATCTATTGTTAGGATTGTTTCTCCAGTTGCTATAGGAATTTCCATCCCTGTTTCTTTCTTGGTAAGTAATCTGAGTACGAGTTAGGGCCATCATTCCAGTAATGGAGTAATTCAATTCTCCAAGCGTGTTTTTATGACTCAATTGAAGTTCAATGCCACGGGTCCTATCGCTATTAAGGTTTTCTTGAGGAAGAGGAGTTCCAAACATTCCTGGAACAGTTACCGTTCTATTTCCCAAAAGACCGCCTCTGTTTCTTTGGAAAATTTCGAAAGTTAGGCCCAATTTTCCATTCCATAAATCAGCATCTAAGCCTATGTTGGCCAGATCAGAGGTAAACCAAGTAATATTTGGATTAGGAGCAATCCTGAATCCCAATGAATTGATAAATTGTCCATCAAACATATAGCCTCCAGGAAGACCTTGACTATTTCCTGAATACGGATAGTCATATCCCGAGATAAATTGATAAGAAATGGCAGAATCATCACCCACACGACCGTAAGAACCTCTCAATTTTAAGGTATTGATGAATTTTAGGGACTCCCTGTTTTTGAAGAAGTTTTCTTGCGCTATATTCCATCCAACGGAGGCCGCTGGAAAGAATCCCCAGCGTTTGCTTTTGGGGAATCTAGAAGATCCATCATAACGGAAACTTACCTCAGCTAGATATTTTCCTGCATAATCATAATTCAAGCGACCAACATAAGCTCTAGTTGCATTTTTATAAATTCCGTTTGCATTACTTTTGGCTTCTTGGTTTTGAGTTATACCGGCAAAAAGATATGGCAATGGTATACCCAATTCACGGTTAGCAAAGAAATTGTCGGCAGAATTTTCGCCCTCTTCATATAAGAATAAGGCTTTTACATTATGAGTTTCATTAAATGACCGATCATAATTCAATGATAATTGGAACAGAGTTGAAGGAGTATTTCCATAATATCTTCTAATTTGATTAGGACCATTATTGCCATTTGGTGCATAACTAGCATCTGCATCATTATAATTATACACATCAAATTCTTTTCTATAGAATTCATTATCATTGAATCTGGTATCGTAAGAGAAAGTACCTTTTGCAAGCAGTCCTTCAATATAAGGCACTCTATAATCCAATGATGCCTGACTTTGTATCCAGGTATTCTTATCTTTTGAATATCCAGATACTTCATCATCGGTAAAGGCACCTGGGTGCTGAATAGTTAATCGATTGAAATATTCAGGATTATTATTTGCGTAATATAGTTCATTTGGTTGAGCTCGCCACAGCATCTTAAATAGTTCCCAAGATTGAACTGTAGGGCTTTTTTTAGTTTCGAGAATACCGTTGATTTTAACAGCAGCTGTGATTCTGTCTGTTATTTTTGCATTGACATTGGTTCTGAAATTATAGCGTTCATAGTTTAGGCTTCCAGATTTCCAAAAGCCTTCTTGATTAGCATAACCTACATTTACAAAGTAATCAATTTCCTGATCTTTTGAAGAACCACTCATGCTCAAATTATGTTGAGATTGAGGCGCATTGGTTTGCATAACTTCCTTATACCAATCTGTACTTCCCCTCGTTCCATTTAGGTAGGGTGCGAAATCATCTTCATTATAAGTAATTGTTGGAGCATCCACATTGTGCATGGAGCGCTCATTGAACAATGTATATCGATCAATTGCATCGATAGGTTTTGGTAGTCCAATAGGTCTTTGGAAACCGATGTAATTGGAGTAATTGATATTCGCCTTTCCTGAGGTTCCTTTTTTAGTTGTGATTAGTACCACACCATTTGCAGCCCTAACACCATAAACAGCAGCAGCAGCATCCTTAAGAACAGATATGCTTTCGATTTCATTAGGGTCAATCCGAGTTAAAGTTCCTCTCGGTACACCATCTACGACCACTAATGGAGAACCAAATCCACGAATATCGAATTCATTTGAAAAATCACCGGGTTCAGATGTCTTTTGAACCACACGTACACCCGGCAATTTCCCAGTCATCATATTTTGAACGTTCTGAGTTTTAGTTGTGTTTAATTCCTTTCCCGAAATTGATGAAACAGCGCCCGTGAGTGTTTCTTTCTTTTGAGTTCCATAACCCACAACAACAACATCTTCAAGCATATTATTGTCGGGGGCAAGATTAATACTTAAATTGGTATTAGAACCTACTTCTACTTCTTGCTGTAAATAGCCCACATATGTTACGATTAATTTATCTGTGGAACTTGCTTGAATTATAAACTTACCATTTGCATCTGTTGAAGTTGTTTGGGTACCGTTCAAAATTTTGACCGTAGCACCAGCCAAAGGCTTAGCATCCATCCCGAAAACGGTGCCATTAATGTTTTTTTGCTGTCCAGTTACATGCCCTATGGAAACCAGCATAAAAAATATTAATAAACATAAGGGTGCCCTGGAATTGATTTTATATAATCCCATAATTTTAAATACTTGTAAATTGGTTATAGACCTTGGTGATAATCACCAATTAATTAAATTGTTAAAAATGCAATCTCTATTAGAAGATTCTGTTTACTGAATAGCACTAGCCATCCAAAAAATACTGGTTTTCAAATTTTAGTTTCATGGTTTTATAAGTGATTATGAAACAAGATTAAGAGGAGAGGTATAACAAAGCATTAATAAAACATTAACAGATAGAAAACAAAAAATAAAGCACTGAAATTCAGCGCTTTATTTTTTATAAATATTTTATATTATATTATTTCTTTGTAATCTTTTATATAAGGTTCAGCGTAAAGTTGTTGGTAAACTTGTTGAAAAGTTTCAAAACATTGGTGTGCTAAGCTGTGATATCCAAGATGAATTAAGGCTTTGCATTTGTTAATCATAGCCTCTTCATTGACGCTGTCAAAATGAAATATTCTATTTGAAATTTCTACAATCAATTCCGGATTATCTTGATATTTTGGATTATGGAAAAGGCTTGACAACAGTCCAATTGCATGAATAGAAATTTCATCCTTAATGGAATCCAACCACTCGTAATCAGATTCATACATAAAGCCTCCATTTCCAAGGAGAGATATTATCTTCTCTACCTCTGAAGGATTAAGGGAAGATCCTTTTTTAGATAGTTTTAGAAAATCGGACAAATCAGTTTCAATAGTTTCCAAGTTTTCAATAGACCAATAACCACTTTGCTTAGAAATTTTAATATCCCCAAGCTGTTCTAATAAAGAGTTTATTTTGGCAATATTTACTGATCTGTTGTTAGTTGCACTCGAGACTGACTTATCGCTCCAGAATATCTCTACTAATTTTTCTGAACTAATACCTCGACCCCTGTACAGCGTATAAACCACAAACATACTCAGTAATTCTTTGAGAAGCTTGGAGAATTGCTTTGTAATCTCGACACCGTTCTTATTGAAAATTTGGATGTCACCCCTAAATAAATAAATGGCAGATCCGCGATTTACTGGATCGGTTTCGATTTTCTCAAATTCTACGGGTTCATCACGTAAAATAGATTTTTTAAAAAGCGGTTCTTCGATCATTGGTTTATTAAAATTATGCCTCCTTTTACGGCTTATAAGGATCAGTATTAATATAATTCCTATAATACCCAAAGCCAGCAAGACACTTATAGGCCAACTGATTGGTGAACTTGATGGATTTCCTTTATCAATTAAATATGGTAATGCTGGCGCCATCAATGTAAATATTCTAACCCTGCTTTGTCTGGCATTAGTATCAAAATACATAGTAACTGCAACAAACTTATTCGATGCTTTTGAATAATATAAATCTGCAAAGGATTTGATATCGTGGAAATCAAAGGGAACAGTACTTCCTAATTCTTTGATTTCTTTTCCATCTGGAGAAATCGATATTAGCTGTAGGGATGATTTAAATTTATTTTTGGGGAACATCAATCCGTATATTGTATTTGTACTGTCGTTAAATACTAAAGAATTTGCCCATACCCCTTCAATTTCAGAAAAATTCACTTCAGATATCTTTTTAAATTCCCTGGATTGAAGATCCATTTTCATGAGGTCACCTGAAACTTTAGGATTAAGCATTTGGTTTCCTGTTGCACTACCATATCCCCCCAATAAAAATATACTTCCATTTTTACCCGTACCTAAGGCCCCAAGATAATGTGGAAATAGGGAATCACCGGCGAAAGATAAGCTATCCCAAGTTTGACTAGGAAGATGGTATTTATGGACGTGATTATTATATTGGAAGTGACCATACCCAGCAACCATATAATAACTGGAATCTTTAGGTGAATAGAATTTATTAAAAGATAAATAGTGAGTTCCTTTAGCTGGGAAGATAAAATCCTTGGACCATAATCTAGTTAATGTATCAAACTCAGAAACAATTTTTTGATCAATAGATATCAGATTAATTTGTCTAGTCAAAGGATTTAATATGGCCTGATATCCATTAGGAGCCCGCATAGGAGCTTTAAGGTATTTCCACGAGGTGAAATTTTTTGTACCTAAATAAGTTCGAACTAATGAATCTTCTGAAATAACATAAACACACTCTCTTACGGGATCGAATGAGAAGCTTGCTCGGCCTGAAACATAATAATCATTTTCAAGTGTCCACTCTTGTCTTAACCTTTTGATCCATAATGGGTTATTTGCGATTGCGTTTTTCAATCCCTCTTTGTCTTTTACAAGTTTTCCAAGAGTTTGGTCCAGAGCCCAAAGGTGAGACAGTTTCTTTTCATTATAAATAGCAACATCTTTTATCCGCATTGGCGGCAAATCAGATGATTGAAAAAGGGTGTAATTATTAAACCCAAAGGCCAATTTATAGCTTTTCATGGTCTTAAGATCTATTTTATACTCAAAGGTCTTATTTAAGCATTTGAAAAGAATCTTATTTTCCTTTTTATCTAAAACGAGTTCAATCTTGCTCCAATTGTAATACAGAATATATGTGGGAATATCAAAATTGATATTTGTAAAGGTATCACCCACAATTAATTTGAAATGCTTTCCATATCCCAAACTTCGATCATAAATCAGATCAATGTTTGTTTTATCATCTATAATTAAACGGAAAATATAGCCAAAATAATCCTGTTGATATGGCTTAAATTGAAGGTCAAAGGTAAGTTTTGTCTGATCAGATAGGTTTAATGGATCTTTATCGCCAATGCAAAGACTTGTTCGTTTATCAAATTCATTTTCATGGCTAACAAATTCCAGCCCATATTGTCCAAATGCAATAGAGCATAGAAAAATGCTAAATAAAAAATAAACAATAATAAACAGACGAATATACTTACTTCTCACATTAAAGATATTGGTTAGCTACTGTGCGGTTTATAACATGTAGCTGTAATTTACACTATATTCATTTAATCGCAAAAGAGTTTTTTAACTAAAAACAAAAATCAGATTGTTTTGAACGCAATAATAGATAGGTTTAACACTATGAAAAAAACTGCTTCTAATTCTCTAAAATTCAATCTGAATTCTTGTTTTTTTGAAAAATTAATATTCAATTTTTAAATTCATTCAAATTAATTTAATTGATTATCAGCTATTTATGCTATTATTTAATAATGTCTATAGATTTAGTAGATTATTTACATTTTCAGTTCCTATATTTGTTTTGTAAAACATAACAATCTTTAAGATGAACAGACAATTAAAGGCTAATCAAAATTCAATTTTTTACACTTTCAGTTATTTATTGATTGATAAAAGAGAGGATTTTTGCCGAATGTGTAATGAAACTATCTTCCCCAAATAGGATCAAGCGGGAGATTACTAAATTTCCCGCTAATCCAATCTAATTAAAATCCCTTCAGGGAATCCAAAAACAATCGCTTAATCTTTATAAAATGAACTCAAAGAACACTCTTTGGTATCTATACCTCTTTTTTGCCTTTTTTTCAGTTACAAACAGCTCAATTGCCCAAGAATTACCAAAAGCAATCGTAAATGCAACCCTTAGTGGAACAGTATTAGACTCCATTACAAATCAGCCAATTGAAGGAGTAACCCTACAATTAGAAGGGGTAACACATCAAGTAAAAACCGATAAAGAAGGGATTTTTAATTTTGTTACCGGACAGAAATTACCCTTTAATATAATAATCAGTAGAATTGGTTATCAAAAAAAGAGAATAGTAGTAAAAGAGTCCCCAGCAACAATCTTATTGCAACCCTCAAATGAACAATTAGACCAAATAGTAGTTACCTCAAGAAGAAGAAAGGAACAAATTCAAGATGTTCCAATTCCCATTACGACAATAAACGCTGCCACAATTGATGATGCCGGAGCATTTAATGTAAACAGAATAAAAGAACTGGCACCCACTGTTCAGTTATATTCTTCAAATGCCAGAAATACCACTCTAAATATCCGCGGACTAGGATCCACCTATGGATTAACAAATGATGGAATTGATCCGGGGGTAGGATTTTATTTAGATGGAGTTTATTTAGCTAGACCAGCAGCCACTTGGTTAGACTTTATTGATATAGAGCAAGTCGAGGTACTTCGGGGGCCACAGGGAACCCTCTTTGGTATGAATACCACATCAGGGGCATTTAATGTGACATCAAGATCTGCAGAATTTACTCCATCAGCCAACTTTGAGCTTAGTTATGGAAACTATGGTTTCTTACAGGGGAAAGCCTCAATAACAGGTCCTTTAAGCAAAAAACTGGCGGCTAGAGTTTCCTTTTCAGGTACTCAAAGAAATGGCACTTTATTCAATGAAAATACCAATAGGGCTATTAACAACATGAATAACTTAGGTCTAAGAGCACAATTATTATACAAACCAAATGACAAGATCAATATCACTTTAGCCGCGGATAAAAGTATTCAGCGTCCTGATGGATATGGATGGGGAATTGCTGGAGTAGTAGAAACACAGCGAGCAGAATATAGACAGTTTAACAATATCATTAAAGATCTTGGTTATGAGCTCCCATATCAAAGTGCCTTTGAAAGAAAAGTTGATCTAAATACCCAATCTAAGGCAGATAATGAACTAGGAGGAATTTCATTAAATGCAGATTTTAAAATTGGAAAAGGTACACTGACATCAACTACAGCTTGGAGATATTGGAAATGGGTTCCGTTGAATGACAGAGATTACCTAGGGCTTCCTGCATTTACTATTTCGGCAGGAAACTCCCTTCATGATCAATTTTCTCAAGAATTTAGATATTCAGGAAAGATTAGAGAAAATATCGACTTAGTAGTAGGTCTTATTGGATTATATCAAGATTTGAGGACAGATCCTGTACATACAGAAGAGGCTGGTTCTTCATTGTGGAGATTCGCACAGAACACAGAAAGTGAGCTTTGGAAAACCCCGGGGCTATTTGACAATTTTGGAATAAAAACCAAATACGGAATAAAAACAACAAGTTTAGCTGCCTATACGCAGATAGACTGGTCGATAACGGATAAACTACACCTTCTTCCAGGATTACGTTATAATTATGATAAAAAAGAGGCTAATTATAATCGTCAAACATATGGTGGATTACAGACAGAGGATCCTGCCCTACTCGCACTGAAAAACGCAGTTTATACTAATCAGGCCTTTGATACAGATGCATCAGCAGGGAATTTCTCTGGACAAATATCCGCTCAATATAGATGGAACAGAAACTTAAATGCATTTGTCACTTATGCTTTAAGCTATAAACCTGTAGGGATAAATGTTGGTGGTTTACCAACATCAAAAGGAGAAGTACTTTTGGATTTAGCGAGAGTTAAACCTGAGTCTGTAAATCATAAGGAAATAGGAATTAAATCCAGTCCGAGTAGAAACTCTATTCTTAATCTTACACTTTACCAAACCGATATAAAGGATTATCAAACTTTGGTTCAAACACCTGAGCCAGGTGTGAATAGAGGATACTTGGCAAATGCAGAAAAAGTAAGTGTAAAAGGGATTGAATTGGATGGAAGTTTAAGAGTAGGACATTATCTGCGATTAAATGCCGCCGCCGCATATACCGATGGAAAATATGTAAAATTCACGAATGCACCAGTTCCATTGGAAGAAGTTGGTGGAGCAGAAGCATTTAAAGATATATCTGGAGGAAGATTACCAGGTATTTCAAAATGGTCTTCATCAATTGGCGCCGAGTTGTCTCAAAAAGGGAATTTATTAGGTTTAGAAGGTTCGTTTTTCTTAGGCACAGACCTGTTCTATAGATCGGAATTTTCATCTAGCCCATCCCCATCTAAATATTTAAACATTGATGGTTATGCCTTATTGAATGCTAGACTTGGATTTAAAGCAAGTAATGGTATTAGCATATCAGTTTGGAGTCGTAATCTTACTGACAAAAATTATTACGAACAATTGCTGGCAGCTCCAGGTAGCTATGGTCAGTATGCAGGAATAGTTGCTGACCCTAGAACATATGGGGTTACAATTAGATACAATTTGAATAGTTTCTAATAAATAAATAGGTTATCGTCTGAACCTAGCTATCCCCAATAGCTAGGTTCTTTTATTTTCCTTTGAACTTCAATATATAGTCCCCTTCAAAAGGATCGCCCTGCATCAAACTCTCCCCAACAATTAACTTATAATCACCCTTTTCATCTAACGAATAATCTAAATCTTTACCAAATGGGCCATCACTTTGTTGGTCTGGCATAATAATTTGATTGATTCGAATATTACCAGTTTTTCCACTTATAATTTCAGCATTAATACCTTTAAAAGAATCGCTATTAAAAGTAATTGTGTCTGACTCTTTAGAAATTTTATGAAGCTTTATCGAATCCCAATTAGATTTTAATTCTATTGCTTTTGAAGGAATACTCGATGCAGAATCAATAGATTCAGTGATTGATATGGAATCAGCGACCGTATCTGCGCTATTATCATTTTTACTAGCACTATTACTATTACAACTAGCAAATAATGCGAAAGCAGTAAATAGAAGGGCAGAATTTCTGAAAGAATTATTAAAGTTTTTCATGATTTCCTATTTTATACTTGAAAACTATAAGGTATTTGTGCATAAATTGTTCCAAGACGTACATAAAAAAAGTGGCTCCAACAATTGTCGGAGCCACACTCTGTTTATCTAATAATTAATTAACTCCGTCCTTTTTGGTTGCTGTTAAATGCATGTCCACATGATACGTTCCTGGGAGATTGAATTTAAAGTCAAACCTGATTTGTAAGATATAAGATTTTGGATCTGTTTTATAAGTTATTGAGTTAGGTGGATTCCAAGAATCAACATAATCAACCGACTCGATCCATTTGTCATAAATCCTATAATAACAGAACACGCCATTTGGTTGAGAATCCCAATATACATCAGGGAATCGAGCCTGAGCATAATCGTAAATCACGGAATTCTCTGTAACGGAAGTTTTATAAGCAAATGTTTCCCATGTGTTTAAGAACGTATTTCCACTAGGTCTTTTTTCCAAAGCTTTTCCTGGGAAAACCTTGCCATTTTTATCATACACTTTTAAGATAATTTGGTTAGGACCATTCGCATCTCTGGTAACATTAATTTTGGTATTTGCACTTTGAACTTTATTGATATCAAACCAGTCCACATCATGAGGATATCTAATGCTATTTCCTGTTCCAGGTTCTACCAAAATGAAATATGGCGCTGTGGATATTTCATAAATCACCGGGTTGTTCATCTTGATGCTCGTTATACCTTCGTATTTTTTGGTGCCATTAGGATTTTCTATTTCTAGATCTAATAGGTATTCACCTGCAGGCACGTTGTCTGTTGCTTGGGTAAACATTAATTGACCGCTCTTTTCGAGAACTTTAAGTGGCAAGCTCATTTCTTTTACACGCTTTGCATTAATTAATTCTAACGTAGTATCAGTCTTTGGGTCATATTTTTCTTTCCAAACTGTAATTTCAGATTCTTTAAAAAATGCTTCCTCTCTCTTGCCTGTTTCTTTGTTTCTCACGTCCAATAATCTGATCTTAAAGGGAGGAGTTGAATTATCTGGAATAATACCAGTAATAATCTTGAATACCCCTTTGTCCACAACGACTGGGTTTGCGCCATAGCGGATATTGTCACTCAAGTATCCAACATCCACTTTCTTACATCCTGCAACCATGATGGAAGTAAGTATCAATAGCATTGCTGAAAATTTATATATAGATTTCATGCTCTTTCTAATTAAGGTTAAGTTTTAAACTTCTTATCCAGGTATGTGCATTATTAATAACATGAACAGTCCCGGAATTGGTTATAATTCCCGTTGTCTGTAAGATATTCCGAGAATCCACTTTGTTGGCATCATTACTTGGATCTTTAAGAACGCCGCCCACAATGACATCTTTTTCTCCAATAATTCTATTGAACCACATAAAATAGGGTCTGTTAGGAATAATACCTCCGGCGTTATAATCATCATTTCCATGCTGCTCCAAAGTGACCAAGAATTTATAAGGGCTGGTACTACTTTGGAATTCTTTACCATTTTCATCCAATTCCTCTCTCTCAATATTTTGAGGGAAGAAATAAACGGACAGGGAATCTTTTAGCATTTTTGGGGAGAACTCTTTAAACAAAGAGTCCAACGTATAATTTTTTCTTTCGTCAATTTTCCTAATCTGAGCCTGTCTAAGAGCAATATACGAATTCACGCTATAGTCAGTAGGTACGATGAAAGTTCCTTTGGAATTGATTGTTTCTTTCATTTGCGCCTTATCTACTATTAGCAACAGGGTGTCAAACAAACCTTTTGGATGCGCCTTCAAATAATCATATGTAGTCATATTCACTTTCGGGTCGCTTACTCCGCCATCAATAACAGCATCTTTTTGACATGAAAAAATCATGGTCAACACTGCTGGAATAATTAAGAGTTTAATATTTTTTAGTTTCATGATATTCTTTGATTATGATTAATACCTTCCTTGCCAATAAGGGATTTGAATGATTTCCCTGTTTGAATTTAAGATTGAGTTATGGATTGGAAATCTATATCCTTTTAATGCAAACCTATCTGTTGTCGCATTTGTACCTCCAATGTTCCAAATTATTAGGTTCGTTGCATTGAATTTAAAGTCTGATGAAGATTTTCTTTTCCAAATATTTCGTACAATATCAAAATAAATATGTCCTTCACCAATCAGCTCTCTTTGTCTTTCTCTCAAGATTTCAGTAAGCAATTCCGAACCTACCAATCCTGGATTAATGTCAGTTGCTCCAGATCTTTTTCTTATGATATTTACAACTTCCTTAGCTTCTGCATCTCTATTTAGATAGTTCAACGCTTCGGCTTTTAAAAGAATAATATCGGCAAGTCTAAAAATAACCAGATTGCTTTCAGCTCTGATATCTGTCATTGCTGCAGCATTTCTATATACAAAATTGGCATATTTAGTAAGGGAAATACGATCTACACTAGTTGCATTGTCGGCTGATACCGATCCCTCATCAAATTTTGAGAAGAAGTCCGTTCTTCTTAAGTCATTGGTATCATTATAAAGTCCATTATAACGAGTTCCGTCAATAAAATATAGAGGAACTTGATTCGGCATTCCTACATATTTTTGGCTACTCAGTGTAATAAACATAATGGAATTTGTGAAAGGACTGAAACTATCCCCTGCAGATTCATTTTCAGAGTCCTTGGCAGTTAACACAAATATATTTTCTTTGGATTCTGCATTTTTAAAAACATCCTTTACATTTCCACCAGCTTGCAGAGCAAAGACTCCACCTTGGTTTATTAGGGAGTCTGCATAGACTACAGTTTTTGCATAATCATTTTGAAATGCTGTAGCATGAGCTAAAAGAGCAAGGGCCGCTCCTTTGTTTCCTCTTCTTCTGCCAGAAGCATCAACAGATTGCCATTCCATTAATGAGGAAGCCTTTTGTGCATCACTTACAACTTGTCTTAGAATTTCATCGCTTGAGGTTACCCCTTTTTTCTCAGCATCGCCGGCAGTTTCTGTTGGGTTCAGCTGAAGAGGAACATCTCCCCAAACTCTAGTCATATAGAAATAACTCAAAGCACGCATATAATAGGCTTGACCTATTAAATAGTTTTTCTGTCCGGTTTGGAATTTTGAATCAGGAATTTCTGGTGTTCTTTTAATGATTAAATTAGCCAAATCGATAACGCGGTACCAATTTGTCCAATTGGAAACACCCTCCTCGCGATATGGCGCAGTAAAATTCCCTGAATAAACGCCATTGTGATTACTATTGTCATTGGTAATCAATTTTCCAATGGGAAGATCGCCCCAGAAAAAGAAGGCCTGAGACGTTGTCATAGACTTACGAAACAATCCATAAGCTCCATTGATTGCTCCTTCAACATCACTTTGGTTCTTCCAAAATGCATTACTATAAGTGTCGTTCTCCAACACATTTGCAAGTTCCTTTTCACATGAAACAAATCCACCTGTCGATGCCAACAAACAAAGACCTGCAATATATTTTATAAAATTTTTCTTTTTCATGATGTATCAATTAAAAATCAAACTGAATACCTAATGTAAATTTCTTTGGCAATGGATATCCATCTGCCATATCGTAACCACGTCCGTCAACACGTTCAGCATCGATACCAGAGAATTCTTGGAACATTAAAACATTGTCCATTGTTGCATAAAGTCTCATAGTATTCAATTTAGCTGCACGCATCCAACCATGTTTTTCAGGATTGAAACGGTACGTTAAATTCACGTTCTTAATACGTATATACCAACCTGGTTCCATAAACATAGATTGTCCAGTTCTCCAAGTGTATAATCCTAAATATGGGTTGAAGGCTGGATATTGACTCACGTCTCCTTCTTGTTTCCAATAGCTATACTGCTCCATATCCCCAATAGATCTTCTTGCCATATCAAATGGATTACCATAGAAAAAGCTATTAGACATGCGTTGAGCGAAAGACTGGTTCATAATATCTCTACCAAAGGTAAAGGTGGTCAGGATTTGTAATGAAAAATCTTTGTATGAAAACAAGTTGGTAAATCCACCAACAACCTTTGGATTCGCATCGCCAAAGAAAGTACGGTCATCTTCACCAATTGCATCTGAGATTTTATAATCTCCATTGACATCCACCCAGTTTGCGTATCCCGGTTTTAAAACACCCCATTTAGTTCCACCAACAGCTCCTGTATATGGATTTGTGATTAGGTCAGCTTCAGAACTGATTGCACCATTCACCAAAAATCCATAATACATATTCAAAGGCTTACCAACGACATAAACCGCTTCATTGTAGTAAATATCTCTATTACCGTTAGGCAATGAGGTTACCATGTTTTTATTGAACGCAAGGTTAATAGAAGGTGTCCATTGGAAATCACTTTCGTTAGGAAGTACCCTTCCTCCGACATTCAGCTCTATACCTGAGTTTCTAACAGAAGCCGCATTGGTAAATGTGCTCAAATATCCCGTGTACTCTGGGATAGTAATACTCAACATTTGACCAGACGTTTCGCGGGAATATGCATCAATATTAAAGAATAATCTGTTATTGTAAAATATACCGTCCAGACCCAAGTTCCAGGTTTCAGTTTCTTGCCAAGTGATATTGTCATTGGTAATCCCTGCATAGTTTGGAATAATAGCGGTTTGTCCACCGTATGTATTTACGGTTCCAGATCCGGTATAAGAACCATCACCAGGGACATAAGCATTATAACGGTCATTATCGAAAATTGAACTCTCATCACCCGTCTTACCCCAACTAGCTCTCAATTTCAACTCATTCATCCAGCTCAAGTTGCTTGCGAATTCCTCATTTGAGATAATCCATCCTATAGCTAACGAAGGGAAATCACCCCATTTGTTATTCTTACCAAATCTAGATGATGCATCTCTTCTCCAAACCGCATCCAATAAATATCTACTGTCGTAGTCATAGTGGAACGCTCCTAAGAAAGATAGTTTTGAATAAGACGACACATCTGAATTTCCTCTTAGATTACCTGCCTTAATCCCTTTAACAACTTGGATATTGTCGTTTGGAATTCCTGTTCCTTGCAAATACAAGCCTTGATTTGTACGAGTTTCAAATTCTTGAATTAAGTTGGCAGTGAAATTATGTACATCATCGAATGTTTTAGTCCACAATAAGTTGTTCGTCAATAGATATTTTCTGAACTGTGTATAAGTAGACTTACCGGCAGCCAACCCATCGCTGTTTAAATAAGATGGCGAGAAGAAATCATTTTTGGCAGTCGAATAATTAAAGATACTTCTAGTACTAATTCTAAAGTCCTTTAAAAAGGTATATCTCAATTCTCCTACACCACTCAGATCCACGTTAATATTGTCATTTCGTTGATGATTATAAGGATTGACCAATGCATCTAGATCTTCTCCATCCAGTCTATAAAGGGAGGAATACATATTGATTGGATTTACAGAATATACGTTTCTATACGAATTGTTTTTAATAAAGTCTACCGTTCCGCGACCTTCTTTTCTATTCATTGTGGATGCCTTGAAGTTAGTCAACAACTCTAAGTTTTTAGAAAAATTGAAGTTAACATTACTTGTGAATGAATATCTTTTGAAACCCGTATTGGCAACAATACCTTTTTCATTATATAAACCACCACTGATGCGGTAATTGATATTTTCAGTTCCCCCAGAAACGTTTAAGTCATAGTTTTGGACGCCTCCATTTTGGAAGAATAGATCTTGGTAATCAGTATTATTATTGAATGCCGGGTTCAAACTATCGGTCAGCATAATCGGGATATTGCTAAGTTGAGTTTCGTTACCGTAAAGATAAAGCAGGTCTAATTTTTGATTTCTTTCTGCTACACCTAGAAGAGTATTTAGCTTTTCAGGCTTAGCAACATATCCTTGGTAAGTATTTACTGAGATTCTTGGTCTTCCGACTCTTCCTCTTTTGGTTTTAACTAGGATAACACCGTTGTTTGCTCTAGCACCATAAAGCGCTGCTGCAGAGGCATCTTTTAATACGTCGACAGATTCAATGTCATTCGGGTTCAATGAAGACAGGAAGTTCGTTCCCGTTACGTTGAAAGCACGGATTTCATCATCAGCTACCGGAACTCCGTCGATAACGTACAGTGGATTGCTGGTAATATTATCAGCATCAAAAGCATCGTTTGATCTAGGAATGTTTGCATTACCGCGGATGACTAGTGAAGTTTTAACTCCAGGCATCCCTGTAAAGTTTTGTACATTCACTCCGGGCAATTTCCCTTGAAGCAATACATCAATACTTGCTGCAGGTAGGTTTTCAATATCTTTCGCCGTAATACTTGATATTGAACCAGTTGTTTTTCTTCGATCGATTGTGGTGTAGCCCGTTACAATCA
>Ga0233377_1000545_pt1 | contig 16757 bp, 10 predicted proteins | sample ElkDunMinimDraft_6_FD_191540 | JGI IMG/M metagenome (GOLD analysis project Ga0233377, IMG submission 191540) | Fecal eukaryotic communites from dung pellets of Tule Elk in California, USA - Elk Dung E36 | ecosystem: Host-associated > Mammals > Digestive system > Large intestine > Fecal | place...
AGGTCTATACTATTATCATCTGGCCCTTTTATGGGGGGGTGAGAATAAGAGCCTGCCAATCGTATTAGAACCATCAACACCAGGAATGCAGCCTGAGGGACATACGGAGTCTGAAACATTTGCTCAGGCAGTTGTTGATTTAACAAAGGCTTCTGAATTATTACCTGAAGAATGGGACAACACGAACAAAGGTCGAGCAACCAAGGGTGCTGCATTAGCATATAGAGCAAAATGCCATATGCAGGAACATAAATGGGCTGAAGCAAAGAGCGATCTTGCTTGGTTGGTTACAGGAGAGGGTAAAAAGTATTATGATTTGACTAGTAATTATTTTGACAATTTCTCAAAGGACAAGGAGAATAATCAGGAATCCGTATTTGAAATTCAATATTCTGATGCTAATCCTGCGCCATCTGGAGATGGAGATTTTGATATTGAACCGAATCTTGGACTAAATAGAGGACAATTCTTTGCTCCTCCCGGAATTGGCTGGACGGATGGCGAATTAAGACCATGGTTGATCACGGAGTTCAAAAAGGAAAAGGACTTAAGCAATGCTTATGACAATCGACTTCGCTACACAGCATTCTATAGTGATATGCACCTCGATTTTCCAAATAATAACAAGATTTATAGTTTAACAAGTAATGCTGAACAATGGAATAAAGATAATTTTAAAGGAAGAGTATTCTTTAGAAAGTACAGCTCCGAATATTACCGTAACTACGATGATTATTATAATCCAACAAACGTTCGCTTAATCCGCTATGCAGATGTGTTATTGATGTATGCTGAATGTGTGGCAGAGTCAAATGGATCGTTGGTAGAAGCTGTTGCTTATGTTGATAGAATTAGAGCACGTGTAAATATGCCAAAATTAGTTGTAAATCATTCCGCAGCCACCTCTAACCGTACTACATTCTTAAAAAGATTACAGATGGAACGTTTGTTAGAACTTGCAACTGAAGGGCATCGTTGGGCTGATATTAAGCGTTGGGGATTGTTGGATACTCAGGAAGGACTTACAGAATTAAAAGGAAGAGATCCTGATTTTGAAAATTTTGTTGTTAAAAAGCATCGTAGTTTACCTATCCCATCGGATGAAGTAAACAATAATCCTAATGTTACGCAGAACCCTAATTATTAGTATAGTTTGTTTTTTACCAGGCATATATTATGTCTGGTAAATATTTAATTTTATTGCTATGAAAAGAATATGTTATTTATTGTTGTTAATGCTTGTATCCTTCTCAAGTTGCGCAAAAAGTGAGAAGCCAGATTTTGTATTTAAAAATCCGGTTCCTTTGGGAGACCCCTTTATTATGTTACATGATGGTAAATATTATGCTTATGGAACCAATGCCGAAAATGGGATTGAGGTTTATACCTCAGATGATTTAAAGGAATGGACTAAAGAATCCAGTCTAGCTCTTAGATCAGAAGATTCCTGGGGTGGAAAATGGTTTTGGGCCCCCGAGGTATATTACATCAAAGAGAAGAATAAATTCTTTATGTATTATTCAGCAAATGAACATATATGTGTAGCCACATCTGATTCTCCAATGGGACCATTTGTTCAAGATAAGAAAGAACCTATGTTAGCAGATGAGAAAGCAATAGATAATTCATTGTACATTAATTCAGATGGTAAACCATATCTATATTTTGATCGCTTTAATGATGGTTTAAATATTTGGGTAGCAAAGTTAAAAGAGGATCTTAAAACAATTGATTTGGAAAGTATGAAGCCATGTATTCATGTCTCACAGGAATGGGAGACCGTTTGGCCAAGAGTAAATGAAGGATCTTTCGTAGTAAAACATAAGGATTTATATTATATGACCTATTCTGGAAATAGCTATGAGAGCCAATCATATGGTGTTGGATTTGCAACCTCAAAATCAGTAGATGGTCCTTGGGTTAAGTATGATAAAAATCCTATTCTACAAATGCCCGAAGATTTAGTAGGAGTGGGACATAGTGCTATGTTTGTGGACAAAGATGGAAAGATGAAAATTGTATTTCATGCTCATCATTCCAAGGAAAGTATTCATCCACGGGCAATGTATATTGCCGATGTTAGTTTTACAGATGACGCGGTTCCAGTGATGACTATTTCTAAGGATATTATACGCCCTAAATTAAAATAAGGGGATTTAAACATGAGAATTAAAGTCATCCATATCATTCTTGTTTGTTTTTTACTATTATTATTAAAGGTAAATTCAAAAGCTCAAAATACTTCTGGAAAAGAATTGGCAGATGTAAGAATTGCCTGGGACTATTCATCATTACATCAGATGGCAGAAGAAGGTGGCTATCCTCGATTAATCAGACTTCGAAATGGTAATTTAATGGCTGTTTACGAGAATAGAAGAGGGGATATACATTTAATCAAAAGTGAGAACCATGGAAATAGTTGGTCAGTACCTGAAGTTATATTTTCTTCTTATCCGTTTCATGTTGAAAATTCAAAGGAATCCATTAGAATTAATGCTACGAATCCGGAGATTATAGAATTGTCCAATGGAGATATCCTCTTTGCATGTAATTATAGACCAAGAAAGGATAATATCGCTCCATTTTCAATTGGTCTAAAAAGGTTGAATCTTAGATCAAATCAATTGTCGGATACAGAGATTCTTTATGAGGCCGGTAAAAAATTTAAAGACGGATGTTGGGAACCTTCATTTCTTCAATTATTAAATGGGGAACTGCATCTTTATTTTGCCAATGAGAGCCCATTCAGAGCTAGTGATGAGCAAGAGATATCGGTTTTAAAATCCAATGATAATGGGGAAAGTTGGTCTGACCCTGAAACAGCTTCATTCAGAAAAGATAGACGGGATGGGATGCCTGTTGCAGTAATTTCAAAAGATAAAATTTATCTTGCCGTGGAAGATAATAAAATTGGACAATTTAAACCTTACATCATTCAAAGTTCAATTAATCAAAGCTGGGGAGAACCAGTAACAGCAAATTCTGAAAATCGTTGGTATGCTTTAGAAGAGCGAGTTGATGATTCAGTATATATGGGAGCTCCGTATCTTCTAAAATTACCGAATGATCAATTTTTAATTTCTTATCAAACAAATAGAGATAGAAATCATAATTGGGAACTGTCAACAATGGAGGTTGCTATTGGAGATAAAAATGCAAGATCATTTAAGAATATAAGTCAACCTTTTCCTGTAGCGATTAATAAAGAAGCAAAGTGGAATTCAATAGCCAATTGGGATAAAAATACTGTTGTAGCATTGAGCTCAACAAATTTTAATTCTGAGAAGATCTCACCATGGATGATTAAGGGATATTTAATTCCTAGTTCTGTAAAGTTAAAACAGGATACTGTTCAACTTTTTATAGGCTCCTTAAGTGCTATAAATTTAAAAGCAGAAATTTATAAATCTAATGACAAATTAGAAATTAGTCTAGAAGGAAACAGAAAGGATTCAAATAGTAATACTATGGAATATATCCTTTATATCCGCTCTGATAAAAAGACAGAAAAGATTGTAATTCCCGTAAAAGGGAAGGATAATACAATAAAAAAAAGTATTTCTCTGTCTAAATTATCCAATAATTTCAATTTGGGTATAACTTTAAAATATAGTGACAGATCAGGGAATATTATTGAAGAAAAGCTTGTTCATATGGATGAACAAAACCCTGATACATGGATAAATTTTGAAAAATAACAACTACAACAAATGAATAAAAACCTATCATTAACCTTATTAGCAATTGCATTATGTTTAAGTGCACAGAGCCAGGAAATGACTCAAGCAGTTACATTAAAGTCGCCAGGAAATTCCTCCAGGAAATATGAATTAAACCTCAATGGTAACAATCTTTCTGCTTCTGAGAATCTTCCTTTAGATATTCAGCAAAAAGTTTCAGAAAGTAGCAAAGGAACAACCATTGAAGTCACCATCACTGCAAAGGAAAAAGTATACTATAATTTTGAAAAGACTTATAAGATCAGTGATTATAAGCACACAGAAAGCGAATTTATTATGCCAGGTTTTTGGTATCATAAAAACTTAAGGTCTCCTAAGGAAGCGCCTTCATTTGCGACAAGCGATAGTTGGCAGGTTCGTGAAGATCGATTGAGTACACCATTAACTGGAATTTTTAGTCCTCAACTGGGGTCTTTTTACTCTGTAATTCGTAAAGATGCGATGAAACAAGATGCTATTGCTCAGCATCAGTCTGGTGAGGTTATCCTGAGTTCCAAAACAGATTTGGGATTTACGGGGTTTAAAAATGAGGCAGGGTCCTCTGCTTTAGTTTTTGGATTTCCGTATCATGAAGCCCCTAAGTCGTATATCCGCAAGTTAACACTCGTTCCTGAGATCATTGCATTTGAGAAATTAGAAAAGGGAGAATCACGTAAATTAACTTGGGAAATCGCCAAAGGAAAGGCTACTGATTATAGTGATTTTGTGTCCAAGATCTGGACCTATTCCTATGACACCCAAGGTCCAAAAGCATTAAATGCGGATTATAGTAATGATGATGCAAAGAAAATTCTGACCAACTTCTTTAAAGAAAGTTATGTCGATAAATATGATTTAAAGTATTATTCCGGGGTACACATGCGTACAGATGATTGCGCAAGCACAGGTTCTGCAGAAGTTGGATTCGTTGGTCGTGTACTTTTGAATGCCTATAATTCATTGGAATATGCAGAGAAACATGGAGATCAAAAATTAATCAGTGATGCAAATGCTATTTTTACTAGCTATTTAGAGCACGGTTTTTCGAAAAACGGTTTTTTCAGGGAGTTTGTTGACTATAGCCATAATAGTGAAACTGATGTTTTAAGTATTCGCAGACAGTCAGAAGCGGTGTTTGCGATTTTAAATTACCTGCATTATGAACAAACAAAAGGTCGCAAACATAATGACTGGGAAAATCGGATAGAGCAGATTTTAGCAAATTTTGCGAAGCTACAATTGCCTGATGGTAGTTTTCCGAGGAAATTTGATGATAACTTTGTCGTTAAAGATGAAAGCGGTGGAAGTACTCCTTCAGCAACCCTTCCTTTGACAATGGCACATAAATATTTTAAAAAGAAAATATATTTAGATCAGGCAAAAAAATCAGCTGATTATCTTGAAAGGGAAATCATCAATAAATCAGATTACTTCTCATCAACTTTAGATGCAAATTGTGAAGATAAAGAAGCCTCTTTGTATGCTTCAACAGCCATGTATTATATGGCTATGGTAACAAAAGGTAAAGAACATCAACATTATATAGACCAAAGTATGAGAGCTGCCTATTTCTGCTTGACATGGTATTATACTTGGGATGTTCCATTTGCGCAAGGTCAGATGTTGGGTGATGTTGGTTTCCAATCAAGAGGATGGGGAAATGTTTCAGTAGAAAATAACCATATTGATGTGTTTATTTTTGAATTTGCGACTGTTTTAGATTGGTTAGCTAAGGAAAGAAAAGAAAATCGTTTCTCGGACTTTTCCAATGTTATAAAATCTTCAATGTTGCAATTAATGCCAGTTCCTGACCATATGTTTAATATAGCGAAAGTTGGATATTATCCAGAGGTCGTTCAGCATACTAATTGGGATTATGGGAAGAACGGAAAAGGCTTCTATAATGATATTTTTGCCCCAGGCTGGACAGTAGCGTCGTTGTGGCAGATGTTGTCGCCAAATAGGGTAGAAGAGTTCTTTAAGTAAAATTAATTTGTAGAATAAATATTCGAATATCTTCTCAAGGCCACCCGATTTGAATTACTATAGCAATTCAAATCGGGTGGCCTTGAGGTTTAAATACTCTTTCTTTTATACAAACATATCATCCTTTGTGATATTAGCTGCTTTAATAAATTCTATATCTATCAGGTTCGTTTACTAACATATCATTCAGTACAGATAAGAGTCGAGAAATATAGTTTAAAGATCCTTCCTTTGTCCTAACAATAGGCTGAAAGGAGATTAATTATTCTGTTTTGAGCCCTTAATCTCTACTTCATTTCTGCGATTTTTCCTTCAATTTGATGGGTATGTCTTTGAATATGGACAGCAATAAAACTGAGCCATTCGAATCTTGTGAAGAATCCCATTTGAGGAAATTCCATGTCTTTACATAGAAGCATTAAATCCTTGTCTTTAAGGTCTACAATTAAATTAGTCTTGCAATCTTTTAGTTTGATTAGGATATCATCTTTTTTATAGAGATTGTGTCTCGGTAATAGACTTATATTAGCTTTATATTTTGAATTGAAATCAAGAAAAATCTGTTTTATTGCTGGTACTTTATCATCAAATGCTCTGGTAATTTCTTCTGTTTGTCGATCCGGAATTCCTGAACTACAGATTAGGATATGTTCAACAATTTGTCCGATAGTCCAACCCTGGTCCTCAGGTTTTTGATTAATTTGATCTTCAGTCAACCCTGAAACTAATCGGATTGTCTTATCAAAAGTATCATTTAAGTTTTTAGATATTTGTTGATTGATTTCCATAGTTAGTGAATATTTATACTAATTTCTTAAATTATTGGCATAATAACACTTATCATATGGCAAGTTTTTATTTGGAAGTTTCTAATTGAATAAGATTTCTTTTTTTGTCTTTCTTTCCTTTAGCCAATTTTTTGGATAGATCTTCAGATTCAGAAATTAATGAATTGATATAATTGATTTTGCTATCCATTAAAACCTGATCCATAGTAATTCCAAGTTTTGTCAAATTAACCGAGAGGCCAACAAGTAATGCATTAATTCGATATGCAAGGGTCTGAAAATGAATAATGTCAGTTTTTAGAAATTTACCTTTCAGGGGTTCCTTAGCAAATTGATCAAGAGAGTCATAGGCTTGAGCTAGAGAAGCTTGGGTAAACTTTCTTAATAATCGAAGATCATAATAATTCAGGTTTTGAGATTGATAACTTTCCTGAATTTTATTACAATATGATTTGAAATGCTGAAGCAGAGAGCCTGTACTTTGCTCAACACTACGATAATGATTGATTGGAATAGCTAAGCAGCCTAATATCGCGAAAACTGATCCCAACAATGTAAATGCAAAGCGACTCCCTAAGATATCTTGAATTTCGCCTTCATGAATATGCTGGCCTAAAAGAATGGTAATCGTTATAAAAATACAGCATACCAAATAATTAGGTTTATTGAATAATAGGAATAGATAAAGGCAAAATGCAGCAATTATTACTAATGTTAAGCTATCTTTAATCCATAATAATAAGATTAAACTTATGGCTATGCCTATAACAGATCCAATTATTCTTTGATAGTTTCTTTTTTGGGTATTGTTATAACTTGGTCTCGCAACTAGAATAATAGTTAAAAGGATCCAAGAAGCATAACGATATTCAGGTAGAAAATAACCTATTAAACCTCCTGCCATTAATAGCACTGACATACGAACTGCATAAGAGAAGATAGGAGACTTGAATGAAAGATTTTTCAATATTGTTTTTACATTGCTCTTTGGAGCAACAAAATCTAAATAATTCTTACTTTCAACAAATGTAATATCCTGATAGACTTGTTTAACCTGAATTTTTTGAAGAATATCAGAAACATGTCTCAATTGCGTGCTAATTGAACATACTAAGGTCCATTTTTCAGGTTTTGCATTAGCTTCTTCAGTTTCTAATTGGAGAAGAAGTTCCTCAAGTTTTATTCGTCTGTTAGGATTGTTTTTTCTTCTGTTATTAGAAACGGTTAAACTTTTCGTTTCTTTAGATAAAAGTAATAAGGATAGACGGATTAATTTTAATGTGTTTCCTCCTTTTAGAGTCTCTCGTATATGTTCATAATCATTGTCAATTGCCATCAACAATTCATATAAATCAATTAATTGATAGAGCTTTGCAAGCCAAAGCTTGGTTTCCTGATCACCTTCAGTAAGTAACTTTTTGTCTCTTAACAGAATGGATCTGATTGTTTCCAGTTGATCGCTTACTCTTACATGTAATGCACTTAATTCTTTATATGCTTTGGTTAAAGGAAGTTTTTCATCGTAACAATCAATCTTCAGTCTAATTAGTTTGGCCATATTTTTTATACCGCCTTCTACAGCATATCGAAGCGAACGATGGGGCTGTAAATATACCTGAGCAATACAAATTAAGAAGAAACAAAGAGCACCAGCAGTGAGTGCCAGACTAAATTGTAATGGATCTGTAGGTCTTAGTCCTATTGTGAAACTGGCAACAATTAACCCTAGATTACCAACTACATTTACACGAAAACCTAGTAAGGCGATGATTGTATATAGAAATCCAAAGGATCCTAGTAATAAGATTAAAATCCAAGAATGATAAAAAAGAGCTATGGAGATGCTGAGAGAAGTTATTAAAAAAATAGGGATACAATAAGCGGCAGTACTCAATTTATCTGATTTATTTCCAGGTACATCTGTCAATGCGGCCAATAAAGAACCGACAGCAAAGGAGATAGCGATATGTCCATCTATAAAGTAAAAGATGAAGGTGCTAGGTATTAAAATGACCAAAATGTTCCGAAGGGCATCAAGACTAGATTCAGTTCTTAAAAAGGGTGCTAAATTCGAAAAAACAGTTCTAAACAATATCTTATAATTGAATTAATGTATTTTGTTGCAAAAATACAAAATTCAAATGGTTTTTAAAATATGATAATGATTTGTAATTTATGCTCAGTATTTAATTTTGTTTTTTATTTGTTTTATGATTTTAAGTTTTGTTTGATTATTATTATTATTATTATTATTTGCTTTCAGTTTTCAAGAACTTATATACCATTCCAAGCATAAAATATTGTCTTAGCGTTAAAGTTTGGGAATAATTTGTTGAGTTACCATTACTACCGAAGTAATTAGATACATTTTGATTTAAAATATCAAAAGCAGAAAGTTTTAATTCTCCTTTTCCGAATACAGGGTAATAAATAGAAGCATTTAGTATATTAAGATTTTTTCTTTCATTATTTATTCCAATAACTTGATTTTTTACTGTAAAAGAACTTTCTATTCTAAATTTTTTGACATTATTCAATAATAAAGTTGCCCCTAAACTTGTATTCGTATTATTCGTGTTTTTGAAATTCTCTGAGTCATATTTAAAATTTATTTTATTGATGTTCATTCCAAACATTGGGGTAAATGTAAAAGCACTTTTATAACTAAATGTTACGGTATTATTCCAGTTCCCATAAATCTGACTAGCCAGGTTTTCTTCTCCATTTGACATACTATAATTTTCATAATTTCCTACATAAGCATAAGTAGAATAGCTAAGATTCCAATTTTTGTCCTGAAGAAATGTTTTTGAAAAATTAACATTCATATTGTAAGATTCTGTTCCTCCAGCTTGGTAATATTGAAAGGAACTGGTGCTATTTTCCGTATTGTATGTGCTTGCATTTCCTATACTATTGTCTTTGGTTGTATAGTTTCCTGATAAGTAGAAATTAATTTTAGATTTATTGAAATACTTATTATATCTCAGGCTGTATCTTTCTTCAATTGTATTATCGAAATATGGACTAGCTAAGCGTAAGAAAGTAGGAGAGAGATCTGAATTAACAGTCACTATGCTATAATATGATGGTGGGGAAAAAGCTTTATTATAACTTACATTAAAGCTTTTGTAAGAAATATTTATGTCTGGCAACCAATAATTAGTTTCATTTTTAATTTGATCAAGTTTTTGGTAATAATCAAAATTATTTTTTTGATTAGCCCAAGTTATTCCCAAAGAAATAGGTAGATCTTTTATTAAACTGAAATTCCATTTTGTACCAACATTAAGAATATCGTATAATAATCCTTTATTATTGGCTACATCATTTCTATTTGTAAACTCGTCTGAATTTATTTTATTAAGAATATCTTCTGTTTTCCATTCATTTTGATGAATTTGTTGAGTGAAAATATCAAAATTGATTTTTTTGTGAAGTGGGACCTGAAGATTTATTTTATGATTGAGGTTGAAGGTTTGATTTAAAGAATTTTCTATTTGATGAAGAAGTATGGTGCTATCATTAAATAAGTAATAGTGATTATTCGAATTTTGATTACTTATTGCAGATCCATCTGTATTTCTAATTTGATGATTTAAGGATAATAACCATTTGTTTTTGAATTTCTTTTCTATATAAAAGGCATGGTAATAATTGAATCTTTTGTTGGAATTTAAATTGTTTGATTCTGATTTTCGGATTTGCTCATTTTCATTTCTCCAACTGAATGAATTACCTGAATTAGTGCTCTTATATTTAATTTGGCTAAGATTTGAGGTAAATGTAAATTGAGCTGTCGTATCAAGTTTATATCGAATAAATGCTCTTATTTCATGATTAAAATTTGAACTCTCCGAAATGTTTTTACCCTCTGATTTTTCTAAAATTTCATTATAAAAACTGTTGCCAAAATGGTTGTTATCATTGAAATAGTCGTGTTGACCATAGTTATACGTTAAATTGGTTTTTAATTTTTTTGCAATATCATAATTTACGTTTACCCCTGCCGACATTTGGTTCATCAAACCATTCGACATATAATAGCTATAGCTATTATTTTCACTTCGATTCATCCCTCCATGTTCACTGAGTTCGGAATAATCGAATCCTTGTCTATTAATATTGTTTGCATAGCCAATAAAACTAACCTGCAAAGTGTCACGGAATGTATTTATTAGTGCACCAGATTCATATCGGTCTCGTGTAGCGGCTCCTCCATATAATTTTCCAAAATTAGCCTTGAGGAACTCTTTTTTCATTTTTAGATTCAGGACAATTGGTAGTTCGGAATCATCAATTATCTCTCTCTTTGATTCCCCTTTGTCCTTAATTACCTGAACGATATCAATTAATGAAGCATCTAGATTTTTGGTGGCAATTTTAAGATCTTGAGCAAAGAAATCTTTATTATTTACTCTGACTCCTGAAACCTGACGGCCCTGATAATAAATCGAACCATCAGCATTTACCTGTAATCCTGGTAGGATGCTTAATAGTTCCTCTACCGTAGCGTTAGGTCTTGTCTTAAAATAATCTGCTTTATATTCTAAGGTATCTCCATTCATACGGATAGGAGGTACACCAGTAATTTGAATTTCTTCTATAGAATTCCCTCGCATTACGATGCTATCCAGGTTTAATTTTTCATCAGGTTTTAAGTTGATTTTTTTTTGAAATGGGCTACTATTTACATGGGAAACAAAAAATACCAATGGTTTATTAGTTGGAATTCTGACTAGATCAAATTCACCTTTTACATTGGTTAGCGCATAAGTTACCACAATAGAATCAATTTCGGAAACAATAGATACGGTAGCTTTTTCTAGAGATTTCAACTCTGAATCGAATACCTTTCCTTTAATTGAGGCATTATTTTGAGCATAAACACTAGTGATCAAAAAGAAGAAAAATGTTGCTAGGTAGATTTTCTGCATATTAGGTTTTAATTGGTTGTCCTAAATTATGATTTATAAATGAGAATTAATTATGGGGAAATTGATTTAACATTATTTAGCATTTATTCACAGATATGAGAGTAATAAAATGTGTTTTTAAGGTTTGGAAATCAAAGAAGAAGCTGTCCAAAAAGGGCAGCTTCTTCATCTTTAAGAGACCTTTTTAGACAGCCCCTTACTTTCATGTGTAAAATGTAGATGTAGTCCTAAACTATTATTTAAATGAATAGTTTTCGGAATCGGTCAAAAGATTTTTATACCAGAATAAATAGTTTTAATGAGTTTTCTCTAAATTACTGAAGCACCCGCAGCTGCGACGGTATGATCATCTTCAACAGTACTACCACTAACTCCGACTGCACCGATAATATTTCCATTAGCATCCTCAATAATAACCCCGCCAGGAAATGTAATTAAACCGTTATTGGAGTGTTCTATATTATAGAGAGGACCCCCTGGTTGCGAAAGCTTGCCAATTTCACCCGTATTCATATTGAAATATCTAGCTGTACGTGCCTTCTTTTGAGAAATATCAATAGAACCCAACCAGGCATCATCCATCTTGTTGAAAGCAACCAGATTTGTTCCTGAATCAACGACAGCAATATTCATCTTAACCCCTAATTCCTGTGATTTTTTAATAGCAGCATCCACAACTTTACGTGCTTGCTCTAACGTGATGTTACTCATAGTTTTTAATGTTTAAGTTTATATTCCATAAAGTTATTTTATGTGTAAGTGTAAGAGTATAAGTATAGTTTCATTAAGTATCACAATAGTTCCAAAATAAAAAGTAAATTAGTACTACCTTAATCAATAGTAAATATGAGTTATACAATTGATCTATTGTCCATTCAAACTCCTGAACATCTGAGACGAGGGCAAGAGAATCAAACACGTTTCGATTGTGTTGAGTTCGAGGTTATTATCTTTGAAACTTTTCAGTCATCTACAAAGGTTAGAATTACTTATGAGGGCTTATCTATATCCAGTATGATTCGTGGTCATAAAACTGTATATACAATGGCAGGGGAGACTTTTAAGTTTTTGCCGGGTACTTCTTTGATTCTGCCTGAGGGTGAAACAATATATGCAGACTTCCCTGAAGCCGATTTAAAGAATCCTGTTCAATGTGCAACTATATTAATATCTAGAGCTTCTCTTGAAGTTCAGTTAAGATTCTTAAATGAAAACTATTCTGAAGGTAAAAATTGGTCCCTAGATTTTTCAAACTTTCACTTTAATAATAACTCGGCTTTAGTTAGGGCATTTAACGAATTGTTACAGGTAGCAACTCAGGAGCAACCAAATATTCCTTTGAGTGACCTACTCTTAAAATCATTATTGATTCGAATTATCGAATCACAAAATGAGCATGCAAATGAGATCAAAAGAAGCACTCCTAGTAGTCAATTACATTTAATAAAGAATTTTATCAAAGAAAATCTTGCTCAGAAGCTTAATACTGAGGAATTGATGAAAGTCGGGAATTGCAGCAAAAGTACTTTGCACAGAATGTTTGAAACCTATTGTGGGAAATCCCCTGGAGCTTATATCTTACAAGAAAGAATGGTAAATGCCCGAAATTTATTGTTACAGGCTGACTCTAATGTTTCTGATGTTGCTTATCAAACCGGATTTAGCTCCTTGAGTTATTTTGTGAAACAATTTAAGGCTTTCCATAATTGTACCCCAGGAAATTTTATTAAAAAATTTGGCAAGTAAAATAAGTTAATTGAATTTAAATAAGTAACCCAATTATGTTTAAAGAGGCCATTCCATTAGCAACTTCTAAAACGCTTACCTCTGATACAGGTTCAGTAAAGTAAATTATTGTCAAAATATTCAATTAACTGCGCTAGAATTCTAAATTTTTTATTCATGTCTCTACACCGTTAACAATCTGATCTTTAAAATCTCTGAGAAAATTTAAGGACAGAGGTTAGTAAGAGTAAAGGATAATATTTTAATTTTTTATTGATAAAGAATATGCAATTTTTCAATTAAACGCATCATTAAATAAAATGAAAGAGAATGAAATATTGTATATTATTTTAAATAATTAACTAATTCTCCCATTTTCATTAGGCTAAAATCGTATTTTTAATTAATACGTCATCTAGTTTGTTTTTAAAACCTTGATAAACCTTCTTTTTATTTAAATGAAAAATTATGAGTGAGAAATTTCTAATTGATGAGCAGACCTTAAAGGATATTCAACTTCGAGATAGACATAGTCGTACTATTTTAGAATTTTTTGACAATACTATAACTGATGGAGGAATGTTTTATCTAATGGACATTTTTTATAATCCTATTCTTGACGTTGAGGTTATAAAAGATAGACAAATGAAAATTCGACGCTTGGAGCCTGTCGCTGATGCGGATTTTCTTTTTTACAGGGTCATTGTTAAGGATCTTGAGAAATATGTAAAATCTTCACATTCTGGTCATGCTGCTTCTCTGACGATAATGGATTTTATTGGGGTCAGGACTCCTGCTTTTTATTATAAGAAAAGATCTATTCAGGAGGCATGTGATTTTATGATCAAATGTCAAAATTATTATAAACAAATCAATAAGGATATTAAATATCAAGATGTTGAAGATATAGTCCAACTTATTGAGGATTGTTTGTCAATGGTCTTTAAAAAGAAGAAATACGATACGGAAAAACTTAGGATAAATATTTTTAATATTGAGAATTATGATAAGATGATCCGATACACGTTGGCTCCTAAGATCAAGAAAGTAATTGAATTCTTTTATCAGATTGATGCCTTCCTGTCGGTAGCTAAAGTTTCTAAAGCGCATGGATTTTCATACCCTGAGGTTTATCCTAAAAATGAAACTGGAGTAATCGAAATGAAAGGTGTTTATCATATCTTTCATAAAAACCCTGTTAGAAACGATGTTAGAATGGAACGCGATAAAAAAATTTGGTTTTTGACTGGTGCCAACATGGCGGGGAAATCATCCATTATTAAAACTATATCCACAACTTTGTATTTAACACATATTGGATTTCCGGTTCCTGCAGATTCTGTTAAAACTGATTTGATTGATGGGGTCTTTACTAGTATAAACTTACAAGATAATTTGGAACTTGGATATAGTCACTTTTATGTAGAAGCTATGCGTTTAAAAACAATCGTTGACCAATTACCAAAGGATTCAAATGCAGTTATAATTCTTGACGAATTATTCAAAGGTACAAACCACAGCGATGCTTCTAATGCTATATTAAAAGTATTACAAAATTTGGCAGATGTTAATGGACCTTATGTAATAGTATCTTCACATATCACTGAATTATCTAAAGAATTGAAGAATATTCCTTCTATAGGTTTCTTTAAGATGAACATTGAAAGTGATCCTGAAGGACTTCCAATTTTTACCTATAAAATTAAAGAAGGAGTAGCCGAGGAAAAATTAGGGATGTGGTTATTAAAGAAAAGTGGTGCTTTTGAATCAATAGATAATTTGAAAAATTAGATGATATAGCAATTTTATCAAAGAATTTTAATTTAAATAGGCCTTATAATGGAGAAGGCAATGATAAAAAATTTTATTCAACAATTAACTAAAATCTCAGAAGGTTGATTCTCCATTAATCTTTATCACGTAGGTCAAATTGGAATTACTGTTGAGTTTTTGATTTTGCGAGTTGCTTTTTGATGATTGAGTAACATAATTATTTCATAAAAACAATTTAATCTTATTAAAGCTGTTTTTTTATTGTTTATTTTTAGGATCATATATAACTGACTCTATTTCATTTAGAAATGAACAGTTTATTTATCCTAAATTGTTATTTTGAGTTCCCTTTTTATGGATTTCAAAACATTCAACCTAATTAAACAATAATATGAAATCTATTCCCTCAAAAAATTTTCTATGGCTTTTTTGCCTGATTTTATTTATCAGTTGTGCAGAAAAGAAAGATCCTTCAAGTGATTTTAAAATTGGAGTTGCTTTATACTCCTTTAACAAATTTCCGTTTAATGAATCGGTTGAAAAAGCAAAATCAACTGATGTAAAATATGTGGAGGGTTTCTCCTTTCATGAGTTGGCTGCTGAATTTGGAAATAAAAGGATTGCTGAACTCTCAGAACAGGAAATTACAAGATTAAAACTAATATTAGATTCTAATCAGGTCAAGATGCCATCTATGTATGCTGATGGCAAAACTTTAGATGAATGGAAGCAATTGTTTGTTCAAGCTGAAAGACTTGAATTGGAATTTATTGTGGGAGAACCTGATCCGCAATTTCTGGATGATGTAAATCGATTAGCTGGAGAACATAAAGTAAAATTTGCAATTCATGAACATGCAAAAGGCTTAAGTAAATACTGGCATCCTGATTCTGCTATGGCTGCAATCAAGGGAAGAGATAATCTTAAAATCTGTGCTGATATTGGACATTGGATTAGGAGTGGATTGGATCCTGTAGAATGTTTGAAAAAAGTTGAAAAGCAGGTAATCAGCTTACATGTAAAAGATCTGGATTCATCTGGGAATATTGATGCAAAAGATGTGAATATCAGCGAGGGAGTAATTGAATATCCAAAGGTTATTCAAGAGTTAAAAAGACAGAAATTTTCAGGATATATTTTTATAGAATGTGAACATGATTGGGAAGATAATTTAAAAGATGTAAAAGAATCCGTAAATTATATGACCCAAGTATCGAAATAAACTAAACTATGTCTGCAAATAAAAGAGTAGAGAACCTGATATCACGCATAAATTTGCATACTAAGGGAATAAAAATGAAATTATTTAACAAGAAATTTTAAACATCTAATTATGAAATTAAGAAGCAAAGAATGGTTTGGTAGAAAAGGGAAGGACGGTTTTATTTACCGTGCTTGGATGAAAAATCAGGGAATACCTGCTGACATGTTTGAAGGAAAACCAGTTGTTGGGATATGTAATACATGGTCAGAACTAACACCATGTAATGCTCATTTTCGAGAACTTGCTGAAGCTGTTAAAAAGGGAGTTTTGGAAGCAGGTGGTTTTCCGGTAGAATTTCCTGTGATGTCCCTTGGTGAAACATTGATGAAACCTACAGCTATGTTATTTAGGAATCTGGCTAGTATGGATGTTGAAGAATCAATACGAGCAAACCCTATTGATGGGGTTATATTGCTTTGTGGTTGTGATAAAACAACCCCTTCGCTGGTTATGGGAGCTTGTAGTGTAGACTTACCTACAATTGTGGTTTCGGGTGGAGCAATGTTAACGGGCAAATTTCAAGGAAAAGATATAGGAACAAGTGATGTTTGGCGTTTTGCAGATG
>Ga0233377_1000546_pt1 | contig 16728 bp, 13 predicted proteins | sample ElkDunMinimDraft_6_FD_191540 | JGI IMG/M metagenome (GOLD analysis project Ga0233377, IMG submission 191540) | Fecal eukaryotic communites from dung pellets of Tule Elk in California, USA - Elk Dung E36 | ecosystem: Host-associated > Mammals > Digestive system > Large intestine > Fecal | place...
GACTAAAAAATACCAACATATCGTAATAAACATCTTCCAAATCTGACAAATCAGATGCTACGGTTCTATAAAGAACTGCTTTCGAAAAGTTTATTTTGTGCTCAGAAATAGTTTCTGGGATATTATCACGTAAAATATCTGTACAAGGAAGTAAAAATTTTTCTCCTTTGTGCTTTTTCATTACCTCTACAAGATCAGTAATTGTTGCTTTTCCAAAGAAAATTTTACGTTTTCTGTACGTCACATATTTCTGTAAATACAAAGCGATTGCTTCTGAAATACAGAAATATTTCATTGTGTCAGGAACATCAAAACGCACCTCCTTTGCCATACGAAAGAAGTGGTCAACAGCAACTTTAGAAGTTAAAATTACTGCGCTGTGATCTGGGATGTTCACCTTTTGGGATCTGAACTCCTGTACATCAACACCTTCGACATGTATAAATGGACGGAAATCAATCTTCAATTTATATTTTTCCGCCAAATCAAAGTAGGGCGATTTATCACCTTCAGGTTTTGGTTGAGAAACCAAAATAGTTTTGATAGCCAAAGTTCTACGTTTTATGCAGTTAAACAATTTTTTGAAACCCTACTGTGTAGTGTAATACAAGTACTACAGGTAGTATTTCGAGGGTGCAAAGATACAAAATTATATAATACCATGTAACCCCCTCTAAAAGTACTGCAATAATGGTTTTTAATATTCGCAATGTAAAATAAGCGATTAATAGGATTTTAAAGGCTTCAAAGAAATAATCAGCAGCACTTGAATTAAGCAACCAAATGATTCCAAGTGCAAAAAATAAGTAATTGAAGAAGAGTAGGTTGACCCATGATTGTGAAATGAATGTACGAATGAGCGCATATTCACCAGTTACAAAAGAAGTTAGAATTAATCCAAGAAAAGTATAGCAAATGACACATAAAACCACAGCTAAAGTGGCAATTGTTAATTGTAAACTGTTTATTTCAAAACCAGCAATTAGCCATGTATTCTGTTCGAGGATCGCTAAATGTTGTGCAAACAAAGTGAAGCAGACCCATAGGCTAATTAAAAAGTTAAATGCTAAAAGGATAAAACCTGTTGAATTGAACCGAATTTCAAATTTTTGTAAACTTTCGGGTGTTCCTAGCGTGAAAAATGAGCGAATGCTCGATGATAATATTGTTGGTTCTAATCGTTTCGCAAGTGCTAATAATAAAAAACCAATGAATAATAAACAGCCCAACACCCATCTTTCGGTTTCGAAGATAGGATTTAACTGCGTGGGTACTTCCTTGATTTCTGTGTTAACTACAGAAAAGAGAGGGAAGTTCATAATCAAGGAAAATGTATTCGTCACAGTTTCAACTTAAGTTTCTTAAAAAATCATTTATGGACAACAAAAATATACTAAATTTGCCTATCATTAATTGAAAATAAAAATGAGAACGGATTTATACACTCATCCTGATTATTACAACATGGATGATTTGCTTACAGATGAGCAAAAATTAGTTAGAGATTCTGCCCGTGCATGGGTGAAAAAAGAGGTTTCTCCAATCATTGACGAACATTACGAAAAAGCTACATTTCCTAAACATTTAATCAAAGGTTTGGGTGAAATTGGTGCTTTTGGACCATATATTCCTGAACAATACGGAGGTCCAGGTTTGGATCAGATTTCTTACGGATTGATTATGCAAGAGTTGGAAAGATGTGACTCAGGTTTACGTTCAACTGCTTCTGTACAGTCTTCTTTAGTAATGTACCCTATTTGGAAATACGGTTCTGAAGAGCAACGTATGAAGTATTTGCCGAAGTTGGCTTCTGGAGAATTTATGGGATGTTTCGGTTTGACTGAGCCTGATCATGGTTCAAACCCTTCTGGAATGTTGACTAACTTTAAAGATGCTGGAGATCACGTAGTCTTAAATGGTTCAAAAATGTGGATTTCGAACGCTCCTTTCGCTGATATCGCTGTTGTTTGGGCGAAAAACGAAGAAGGACGTATTCACGGTTTGATCGTTGAAAGAGGAATGGAAGGATTTACAACTCCTGAAACTCACGGTAAATTATCGCTTCGTGCTTCTGCAACAGGTGAATTGGTTTTTGATAACGTAAAAGTTCCAAAAGAAAATATTTTACCAGGAAGATCTGGTTTAGGTGCTCCATTAAGCTGTTTAGATTCTGCTCGTTTCGGAATTGCTTGGGGTGCTTTGGGTGCTGCAATGGATTGTTACGATCAAGCATTGCGTTACTCTCAAGAGCGTGTTCAATTTGGAGTTCCAATCGGTGCTTTCCAATTAACACAAAAGAAATTAGCTGAAATGATTACTGAAATTACAAAAGCTCAATTGTTGTTATTGCGTTTAGGTCAATTAAGAGAAGCTGGAAAAGCAACTTCAGCTCAAATCTCTATGGCAAAACGTAATAGCTGTGAAATCGCATTGAACATCGCGCGCGAAGCACGTCAAATTCACGGTGGTATGGGTATTACATCTGAATACTCAATCATGCGTCACATGGCAAACTTAGAATCTGTTGTAACGTACGAAGGAACACACGATATCCATTTGTTAATTACAGGTATGGATGTTACAGGTTTCCCTGCGTTCACAAGAGAAATGCCAGATTTGAAATAATAAAATTCTAATCAATAGGAAAGGAGAATTCAGTAATGGATTCTCCTTTTTTGTTTTTAGATAAAAATAGAATTTCATTATATTTATGGTATGATATTTTTAAGGTTGATCATTGTTTACTTGTTGATTTCGTCAAATTTGGTTTTGTATGGGCAAACGATCAAAGATACTACGCACTATTACTTTTCTCCGATTGAAAATGAAAGAGGCGATTTAGTTGTTTTTCCTGATGTTGATGCACAATATCAAGATGGCACTTTATCATTATTGAAATTTTTAGGTGAAAACTTGATGTATCCTAAGTTATGTGTGGAGTTGGGTGTACAAAGCAAGTTACATTTGCGATTTACTGTAGAAAGTGATGGCACCGTTTCTTTAATTCAGGTGCGACTTAAAAAAGAGTTCGATTGTTTTGAAGAAATACTTGATCAGTTTCCTGATTGGTTAAATAAGATGAAAAAGTGGACTCCTGCTCTTGCTGATGGGATACCTGTTGCTTCCTATTTCAATCTTCCTATTTCTTGTATTAAAGTACAGTAAAGTATTCATTCGAAGAACTGCTTTTTTAGATTACAAAGATCAATCTTATTTTCTTAATTTTGCACGCTGAATCAATAGCTTTAAAAACACAAACGAGATGACTCAAAAATTATCCATATACAATAGTTTAACAGGAAAGAAGGAGGAATTCAACCCAATTCACGAAGGTAGAGTAGGGATGTACGTATGCGGTCCTACGCTATATAGCGAACCACACATGGGGAATATGCGTACGTTCATGAATTTTGATTTGATTTACCGTTATTTGTTAAAAGCTGGATATCAAGTGAAGTATGTGCGTAACATTACAGATGCAGGTCATATCACAAATAGCGCTGGTGAAGATGTAGATAGCATCGGAAAAGTTGCGCGTTTGGAGCAAGTTCAATCACTTGAAATTGTTTATAAATACAACCGCAAGTTTATTGATTTACAACAAGCTTATAATTTATTGTCGCCAAGCATTGAGCCAACTGCAACGCAACACATTCAAGAACAAATTGAAATCATTGAGAAAATCATTGCGAACGGTTATGCGTACGAAATAAATGGATCTGTTTACTTTGATGTGAAAGCTTATTCTAAAGATCATAATTATGGCATTTTAAGTGGAAGAAAGGTTGAGGAGCTAGAAGAATCTACGCGTGAGTTGAATGCACAAGATGAAAAACGTTTTTTTGCTGATTTTGCCCTTTGGAAGAAAGCAAATCCTGAGGATATGCAAATTTGGCGTTCGCCTTGGGGTGATGGAAATCCTGGTTGGCACATCGAATGTACAGCGATGTCTACAAAATATTTAGGAAATCAGTTCGATATTCATGGAGGTGGAATGGATTTGAAATTTCCACATCACGAAGATGAAATTGCACAAAACTGCGGTTCTTTTGGTTGCAATCCAGCCAATGTTTGGATGCACGCCAACATGTTAAACGTGAATGGTCAGAAAATGAGTAAATCATTTGGTAACTATTTTTTACCGATGGAAATCATCGAAGGTTCTACGTCAATTTTTGAAAAACCCTACAGTGCAAATGTTGTTCGTTTTGTATTAATGCAAGCACATTATCGCTCAACAAATGATTTAACTGTTGCTGCTTTAGATGCTGCAGAAAAAGGATTACAGCGATTGATGGATGCCATGGCTTTGTTGACTAAGTTAAAAACAGCTGCAAGTTCATCAGTTGATGTAAATGCACTTGTGCAAGCATTTTACGACTCAATGAATGATGATTTTAATGCACCAATCTTAATTTCAAAGTTATTTGATGCAGTTTCTTTCATCAACCGTGTGAACGATGGAGCGGATACAATCACAAATGAGGATTTGGAGAAGTTAAAGGCAGAAATGGAAAGTTTTGTGTTTGATGTGCTTGGACTAACACCAGCAAATGAAGGTGGTAATGACCGCTTATCTCCTGTTATGGATTTGGTTTTGGACTTACGTACAAAGGCAAGAGAAAATAAAGATTGGTCTACTTCTGATCAAATTAGAGACGCCTTAGCTAAAGCTGGCATTGTTGTAAAAGACTCGAAAGAAGGTTCAAGCTGGTCTTGATCCTACTATTCTAAATAATTATGATCCTCACATAGTAAAATGTGGGGATTTTTTTATGTGGATTTGTGTGCTAAAACGTTTACTTGTTGTGTTTTACAACTAAAATATAATTCAGAAAACCAAAATATTCATTCAATTGCCACAAATATTCATTTAGTTAATTGACTTTGAAATTTGCTTCTATCTTCGTTAAAGAAATAAGGAGAAATAAATCAGGTAGCTTCTTACGTTTCGATTTGAAATTTTGATATGGGTTTACTGCTTGGAGAGGCAGGTTTCATTTTCTAGTTTGATTGTAGAGTATACAGTTTTTAATTCTCATTCAACAATTTCAAAACTACTCAAAACGTAAGAAGTCCTGTTTATAAATGATTGAAATTACAACTATACTACCATATGAAAACTATCTATTTTAATACCTACTTGTATTAAAAATGAAAAGGGTTGATTTTATCAACCCTTTTTTATTGGATATAAAATTGGTCTACTCGGACTTGCGTCATTTACAAACGGAGCTACCTGTAAGTTCAAAATATAGTTTCCATCAGTTACCGAATTCGGTACGAAAATGAATTCTGTAATTGTTTTGTGGAATTGAGGATTTTGTGGTACTTGCCAAAATGCATGGTGCATCGCTAAAACACCATTGTCTGATTCTCTATCCACTGAAGGCAGGTCAAGCAATAAATGAACGCATCCCATCGCATCAATTGTTTCTATGCATTCGATTTGCAAGTAAGCAGGATTGGTATTGGAATAATTGGTCGTTAATTTGTCCTCCAAATTTGGAAGTGTTCGAATAATCAAAGCTTGAGCTTTTTGATGTCCAATAGCATCCTTTAATTGTTCATTTGTTATAACGAAATCACCATTTTCTAATTCTATTGGTGTAATAGAAATGAGTAGTGCATCAAAGAAAAAAGTCTTTAGGTGCTCATTGATAGAATAAACTTCTTTCGTGATATGACCTAAGCATTCTGTGTGCGTTCCATTTCCATGAGGATTGAATGTAATGTCGCGAAAATTTGTGCTACCTCCTTCGGCAACGCTGCCAACATAACCGTTTGCACGAACAGGTTCAATCGTCGGTTCATTTACATACCATGCTTTAGCGCCCATTGGCTGTTTTCCAACTGCGATGGAAATGTCAATTCCTTCAGACGTGTCAATGAAGTTGGTGTTGTCTAGAAATAGTTTCATGCTTGTTTAATTTAGCCTAAATGTAATCAATTTCTTAGTTTCTATTTGTAGTTAGGTAAACACAAAAAAAGCGCTAAGTAACCTCAGCGCTTCAATTATTATAATCTGATTGAATCAACTTCCGTACAATTCTTGACGTGTTTTTTCATACAAAACCATTCCGGCTGCAACTCCAACGTTTAATGATTGAATTTCTCCACGCATCGGGATTTTCGTTGAAATATCACTCATATTGATCAAATCGCTGGTAATTCCACTTTCTTCAGAACCCATGATGATTGCAACAGATCCACGCAAGTTTGTTTCATACAAATTGCTTTTTGCCTTTTCTGTACATGCAATGATGCGAATACCACTTTGTTGTAAGTAGAACAATGAATTTTTCAAATCATCCGTTTTACAAACTTTAATTCTATTCAATGCTCCTGCAGATGTTTTGACCGCATCTGAAGTTACCAACGCAGAACCTTTTGCTGGAATCAATATAGCGTCTACACCTTGGCATTCAGCTGTACGAGCAATTCCACCAAAATTTCTAACATCAGTAATTCTGTCCAAAACCAAAATGTTTACTTTTTTGTCTTGTCCAAGCAATTCATCTACTAAATCCTCAATCTTACCATATTCAATCGGTGAAACGTAAGCAATTACACCTTGGTGATTGTTTTGTGTTAAACTGTCTAATTTCTGTGTTGGAACATATTGAAGCGTTAAATCTTTTCCTTTCAATGCTTCTTTTAATTCAAAAAATAAATCTTTATTGATTCCTTTTTGAATCATGATTCTGTTGATTTCACGTTCAGCTTTGATTGCTTCAATCACAGCTCGCACTCCAAAGATGATATCTTTATCTTCTTTGCGACCGTATTTTTGTGAATTGTCACGTCCGTTATCTCTACCGTAATCGCGGTTATTGTCGCGACTATTTTCTCTGTTGTAACCGCGGTTATTGTCGCGATTAGTTGATCGATTATCCTCTTCCATTAAAACTTAATATCAAATACAATTGTTATTTCTTCATGAACTGAACGAGCTACTGGACAAGCCTTCGCTGCGCGCATTACTTTTTCTTGATCTTCAGTCGACCAACCATTGCCGCTTAAATCAAGTTCAATTACGATTTCTCCAATTCTTCGTGGAGCAGCAGTCATAATTTTTGTTACATCGGCAGTTGCGTGTTGAAAATTTAAACCATGTTGCTGACAATAGATTCCAATGATCGTCATCATGCAAGACGCATAAGAAGTTGCGACCAAGTCGGTTGGTGAAAAAGATTCACCTTTTCCGTTGTTATCAACAGGTGCATCTGTCAAAATGGTAGTTCCAGATTGAAGATGGGTACATTTTGTACGTAAATCGCCTAAATATTCAACTTTTGCTGTGCTCATTTCTGTTCATTTAGTGGTGCAAAGGTAGCAATAAATAAGTGGATTGATGCTGTAATTTGAGAGTTCTTCTACACGTAAAAAACCAAAAGCAGTCATGGAGATAACTGCTTTTGATTCAAACTAAACTAAACTACTATGAAAAAACTACCTAACCTAACAACTAAACTACTATTTTGAATACTTCTCTAGCATAGAGATTAATTCCTTATTCTCTTGAATTTTGGCATGATCTAACGCCGTCATTCCTCTATTATCTTTTAAAGTCGTGTCTGCATTTTTGTTCAGTAAAGCTTGAATAATTTCAACCTTACCAAATGTTGCTGCAAAAATCAAAGCTGATGCTCCGTTAAAATTTACTTGGTTCACGTCAGCATTGTTTTGCAATAATAAGTCGACCATGCGCGTGTTCGCTTTAAAAATCGCACCCATTAATGCATTGTTGCCACTTTTATCTTGAGCATTGATCGCTGCACCTGATTTAATTAACAAGTTAGCTGCTTCGTAACTGTCATTGTAAATCGCTAAGATCAATGGTGTAAATCCTTTTGTATTGGAAGAATCAATGTTGATTCCAGTTTTAATTTGTGCTTCAAGTGCGACCACGTTATTTTCGCGCGCTGCTTGAAAAATGTCTTGTGAATGTGCTTGGATGCTTACTACTAAAGTCATCACTAGGCTTAAAATTATTGTTTTCATGCTTTTCAGATTTATGTTAAATGTTAGGGCGTGCCCCTCCGAAATTCATTTTTTATTCAGTTGGTATATTGGTTAGTCGGGTCGGGCTGTACATTACAAGTCCTCATGCTTGCGGGCTTTTCTCTTCCATCCCTCACGCAAGATCTTGGTTAAAATAGGGTGCGCTTGACGCACACCCTAAATCTAACTTTGAAAAATTATTTTTTGAAATACTGCTCGATGTCAGAAACTTTCAATGCTGTTTCTTTCAACAAACGTGTTCCGAAATCTTTATCAGCTTGGTAGAAATTAGCAACCATTTTCTTAACGATTGTCTTATTTTCAACTGCATTTAAAGCTCCAGATAAGTTTTTAATTAAATTATCTTGATCTTTTTTAGAGAATGAACGGTATAAATCACCTGCTTGCGCGAAGTTATTTTCTTTGTCAATCACTTGTTGAGCCGTTGTTGTACCTGGAGTGAAAACTGATTTAGAATATTTGAATTTCGTATCTTCTTTCACCTCTGGCATGTTTTCAGACGGTTGGTAATTAACATCTCCAGTTTGTGCGCGCATTGACATGTATCCATCTTGGTTGTAAGTTTTAACTGCATTTTTAGGTGCATTTACAGGGATTTGTTGGAAATTACCTGTTAAACGGTGTCTTTGCGTATCAAAGTATGAGAACAAACGACCTTGCAATAATTTATCTTCTGACGGTTCGATACCTGGAACCAATGCTCCTGGTGAAAAAGCTGCTTGCTCTACATCTTGGAAATAATTAGTAGGATTTTGGTTCAATGTCATTGTTCCCACTAAAATTTTCTTTGCAATTGCGTCTGGCCATACTTTAGTTACATCTACTGGATTGAAATCCAATTTATCGAAATCTTCTTTTTTCAATAGTTGAACATATAAATCCCATTGAGGAAAGTTTCCTTTCTTAATGTTTTCATGTAAATCCAAAGTTGCGTGCTCGATGCTGTTAGCTTGGATTTTAGAAGCCTCTTCTGCTGTTAAATTACGTTCTCCTTGTTTAGGCAACCAATGGTATTTAACATACGTTACTTCACCTTTTTCATTTACCCATTTGTATGCGTGAACGCCATTTCCAACCATTTCACGGTAGTTAGCTGGTGTTCCGTAATCTGAAAACAACCATGTTAACATGTGCGTTGCCTCCGGAACGTTTGCAAAGAAATCAAACACACGGTTTGGATCAGATGCACCGTTCGTTAATGGAGACGGTTTGAACGCGTGAACCATGTCTGGGAATTTGATTGCATCACGAATAAAGAATACTGGTAAATTGTTTCCTACTAAATCGTAATTTCCTTGTTCTGTATAAAACTTTACTGCAAATCCACGTGGATCACGGTAAGTTTCAGGCGAACCTTGTTGGTGTGTTACTGTAGAGAAACGAACGAATAATGGAGTTTTGCGACCAGCTTGTCCAAATAAATGCGCCATTGTTACATCAGAGAAATCTGCTGCAGCAACGAACTCACCGTATGCACCTGCACCACGAGCATGTACAACTCTTTCTGGGATGCGCTCACGATCAAACGCTGCTAATTTTTCAATTAAATGGATGTCTTCTAGCAAAACTTGACCATTGTTTCCAATCGTCTTTGAGTTTTGATTATCTCCAACTGGCGCTCCAGAATTGGTAGTAATTGTTTGACCAAATACTGTTGTGGATGCCACTAAAGCGAATAAAAATAAGTGTCTTTTCATTATGTAAATTTTTATAGTACAAAGATATGTTGTATTTAATTATATGTTTTATCGATTAAAACAATGTATTGATTGATTTTCTTTATAATTATATTTAGTGAAGAATTGAATTAATTTGTACATTGGCTCTACAATTAAATTATAATCAAGATGGCATATTACAAAACTATTGACGGAAAAAAATACGATGGTGAAATCATCGATTTAGCGGAGAAATTAACAGCTGGAGCTGGAGATGGACGTATTTCTATGGAGGATGCTAAGGCATTATTGGAAGCAGTAATGGATGGCAATTCTTATACAGATATTGAAAAGGATACGATGGCATATATTCGTGACAACTTTAAATGGACCGACGCAGCAGATGATTGGTTTAGAACGGAGATTCGTAAATGGGCTGCAACGAAATAATTGATATTGAGCCGCGTTTTATCGCGGCTCTTTTTTGTTCTAATGTTTCTTTTAGATTTTAAAGGAATTTATTTTACTACTACATTATTATGAAACTATTATTTATCACTTTATTAGGTGGCACTTTTTTAGGCTTAGCACCTTCGCAATCAACTACTGCATTTATTTGCATCAGTCCTTCAGCTAAGAAATTTCATTACAATAGGTCGTGTAGTGGACTGCAAAAATGTAAGCATGAAATTCGAAAAACAACTGTTGGTGAAGCGAAGAAACTAAATTACACGATTTGCTTATTTGAGGATTAATTGATTTTTATACACTGAATTCGCGTGAGGGATAGTAGTGGCATCCCCCGACGAAGAAACGACATTTTATTGCTTTATAGTCGGGGATATAGCGGATAGCCCGACCCCATTTTTTTATGGGGGCACGCCCAAACACTAATTTTAATCTTTTTACACTTAGATGATCACACTCGATAGCCATCTACTCATTTCATCTTCCGTATAGTTTTTGCGATTCGCAATATCCTTTACTTGATCTTGGCCTATTTTCCCCAATCCAAAATACTTTGCCTGCGGATGAGCAAAATACCATCCACTTACTGATGCAGCAGGATACATTGCCAAGTTTTCTGTTAACTCAATTCCTGTTTTTGCTTTGGCATCTAATAGGTCGAATAAACCAATTTTCTCTGTATGATCTGGACAAGCTGGATATCCTGGAGCCGGTCGAATTCCACGGTAATTTTCTTTGATTAATTCTTCGTTACTGAAATTCTCTGCTGAGGAGTAACCCCAATAATTCGTGCGAACTTCTTCGTGGAGATATTCAGCAAACGCTTCTGCTAATCGATCGGCAAGTGCTTTCAATAAAATGGAATTGTAATCGTCGTGATTGGCTTCAAATTCTTGAATGTACTGTTCAATTCCTAGTCCTGAAGTAACAGCAAAACCACCAATGTAGTCAACTAATCCTGATTCTTTTGGTGCTATAAAATCGCTCAAAGCTATGTTTGGTTGACCAGCAGTTTTCTTGGTTTGCTGACGTAAAGTTCGCTGTGTATGGATCACTTCTTTTGTTTGAGGATCGTAAATTTCAATGTCATCACCCACACTATTTGCTGGAAACAACCCTATGATTCCCTTTGGTGATAACCATTTTTCGGCTGTTATTTGTTGCAATAATTCTTGTGCATCTGCATATAATTTTGTTGCTTCTTGTCCGACAATTTCATCTTTTAAAATTGCTGGAAATTTTCCGTGCAATTCCCATGTTTGGAAGAAAGGTGTCCAATCGATATAATTTAGTAATTGTTCTACACTTACCTCAACTTCATGGATTCCCAATTGCTTAGGAGTAAAGATATCTTCTTGTTTGAATTCGATTTTAAATGGATTTAGGCGCGCTTGCTCTAAACTTAAAATTTCTTTTGCACCTCGGTGTTTTTCATGATGTTCACGTAGTTTTTGGTAATCCGCTTGTGTGTCTTTTACAAATTGTTCTTTCTTATGTCCCAAAAGACTTTCAACAACTGTAACACTTCGCGAAGCATCAAGTACGTGCACCACTTGATCTTTTGTAAAACATTGTTCAATTTTCACAGCCGTATGTACACGCGAAGTAGTTGCACCACCAATCATCAATGGAATGGATAAATTGGCACGTTCCATTTCCTTAGCCACGGTTACCATTTCATCTAAAGAAGGGGTGATTAATCCGCTTAATCCAATTACATCTACCTTGTGTTCTATTGCCGCTTGAATAATTTTTTCCGTTGCAACCATTACTCCAAGGTCTATAATTTCATAGTTGTTGCAGCTAAGAACAACTCCTACAATGTTTTTACCAATATCATGTACATCGCCTTTTACTGTGGCCATTAGCACTTTTCCTGCTGCGGCAGATTTACCATCTTTTTCAACCTCGATGAATGGTTGTAGGTAGGCAACGGCTTTTTTCATCACACGCGCAGACTTTACCACTTGTGGAAGAAACATTTTTCCGCTACCAAATAAATCACCCACGATGTTCATTCCATCCATGAGTGGACCTTCAATCACTTCAATTGGTCGAGCAAATTGCTTTCTACATTCTTCCGTATCTTCATCAATAAAATCGACGATTCCTTTCACCAATGCGTGAGAAAGACGATCATTTACCGGAAGATTTCTCCAAGCTAGATCTTGTTCTCTCTTTTTTCCTTCGCCTTTAACAGTTTCTGCATATTCTAATAATCGTTCTGTCGCATCTGGTCGACGGTTTAGTAGAACATCTTCTACATAAATCATCAATTCTTTGTCCACTTCATCGTAAACTTCCAACATGGTAGGATTCACGATTCCCATGTCCATCCCATTTTGAATGGCGTGATATAAAAAGGCTGCGTGCATTGCTTCTCGAACTTTATCATTTCCTCGAAACGAAAACGACACATTCGAAACTCCACCACTCACGTGTGCTCCAATAAGATTTTCACGAATCCATTTAGTTGCACGAAAGAAATCTAACGCATTGTTATTGTGTTCATCCATTCCCGTTGCAACAGGAAAAATGTTTGGATCGAAGATGATGTCTTCCTTTGGAAACTTAACATCATTCACCAAAATGTCGTATGAGCGTTTGCAGATTTCTATTCTTCTTTCGTAAGAATCCGCTTGTCCGTTTTCATCAAATGCCATCACAATTACCGCAGCACCATATTTTTTTATGGTTTTCGCCTGTTGAATGAAATTTTCTTCGCCTTCTTTCAATGAAATGGAATTTACCACTCCTTTGCCTTGAATGCACTTCAATCCAGCTTCAATAATTTCCCATTTTGAACTGTCAATCATGACCGGCACACGGGCAATGTCTGGTTCTGCAGCGATGAGGTTTAAAAATTTCACCATTGCTTCCTTTCCATCGATCATACCTTCATCCATGTTGATGTCGATAATCTGTGCTCCACCTTCCACTTGATCTCTTGCGACTGCGAGTGCTGCTTCAAAATCACCTTCTTTGATCATTCGTAGAAATGCACGAGATCCTGTAACGTTTGTACGTTCACCGACATTCACGAAATTCGATTCGTTTGTTATGATTAATGGTTCTAGACCGGATAGTTTTAATGTTGCTTTCATTCCATTCAAAAAAAGGGGTGGGAATTTTAGGACGGGTAGGGGAGAATTGCAATTCTCCCCTACCGATTTAAAAATCCTACAATGATATTGTTCTCGGTTTATAATCCGCAGCTAAATCTGCAATCGCCTTTATATGTTCGGGCGTTGTTCCACAACATCCACCAATGATATTAATTAAACCTTCATCTAAGAAATCTTTAATTTGTCTACGCATGATCTCTGCTGTTTCGTCGTATTTACCGAATTCGTTGGGTAATCCAGCATTTGGGTGGGCACTAACTCCAAATTTTGCGTTTTTGGCTAGTATTTGAAGATACGGTCGCATCATTTCAGCTCCAAGGGCGCAATTTAATCCAATTGATAGCAAAGGAAAGTGCTCCATTGAAATCAAAAATGCATCTGTTGTTTGACCAGTTAATGTTCTTCCTGATTGATCAGTAATTGTTCCGGAAACCATTACAGGCCATTGTTGCCCTCGATTGTCAAACACTTCTTGAATTGCGAAAAGTGCTGCTTTGGCGTTCAAGGTGTCAAACACTGTTTCTACTAGTAGAATGTCGACTCCACCGTCTAACAAAGCATTGATTTGTTGGGTGTATGCAGTTACCAATTCATCGAAAGTGATTCCTCTAAAACCGGGATCATTTACATCAGGTGAAATGGATGCAGTTCTATTGGTTGGACCGATGGACCCTGCCACGAACCGTGGTTTATCTGGATTTTTGGCTGTGAATTCATCTGCAACTTCTCGAGCAATTTTTGCTCCGTGGAAATTGATTTCATACACGAAATTTTCTAGATCGTAATCTGCTTGTGCGATGGTTGTACCTGAAAATGTATTTGTTTCAGCAATATCAGCACCAGCTTCAAAATACGCAGCATGAATTTCTTTGATTATTTCTGGTCGCGTTAAGGAAAGAAGGTCATTATTTCCTTTCAAAGACTTATGATGATCTTCGAACCAGCCTTTTCTGAAATCTTCTTCCTCGAGTTTATAACGTTGAATCATAGTTCCCATTGCTCCATCGAGGATGAGAATACGTTCTTTAATTATTTGTTGAATGGTTTTCATAGAAAAAATGCATTTAGCCTACTATGAAAAAAGACGAGAGAAAATTTTCGTCAACAACTTATCTTTTCCGCTTGATTGCGAATTGGATTTGGCACCTTTTCTAGTTCATAGATAGGTTGCCAAGGCTTCAAAGGGCCGATTCCCTCCACCTTTCTTCATAAGTTATGGCAATGAACAAGGTACAAAAATATGAATTTCAATCGACAATTGTAAGGATCAATTTTATTTTTCTTTTTTTCCAGAAAATATACCTTTTTTTGACATTCTTCAAACCTCTTCATTAACCGAATGAAAGCGTTGTTTATACTGTGCTTAAACGGTTTATTTAGGAGTTTAATTTTTTTTTCTGCTTTCATAATTTAAATGGAAAGTATACCTTTGCAAAAACTTTTTTAATGGAAAATAGCAGCCCTGCAGTTTTAGTACTACAAGATGGTACAACATTTCACGGAAAAGCAATAGGTAAAATAGGTACAACTACCGGTGAAATTGCCTTTAATACAGGGATGACGGGTTATCAGGAAGTATTCACAGATCCATCTTATTTCGGTCAGATTTTAGTAATGACAACTTCTCACATTGGAAACTACGGTGTTCATGTTGAGGAAGTAGAATCGGATGCAATGATGATCGCTGGTTTGGTAACTAAAAAGTTTTCTCCTAACTATTCTCGTACTTCAGCGAGTAGCTCCTTGGGGGATTATATGGAACAATTCGATAAAGTTGGAATTTCTGATATTGATACTAGAGCTTTGGTTCGCCATATACGTCACGCAGGAGCGATGAACTGTATTATATCTTCGGAAAATTTAGATGTTGATTCTTTGAAAGCAGAATTAGCGAATGTTCCTTCGATGGATGGTTTGGAATTATCTTCTAAAGTTTGTACAAAGGAAGCATACGAAGTGGCACCTGAAAATCCTATTTGTAAGATTTCTGTGATTGACTTTGGTATCAAGAAAAATATTATTCGTTGTCTAGTGGAACGTGGAGCGCACGTAAAAGTATTCCCGATGGGAGCAACACTAGAAGAATTGAATAGCTTTAATCCAGATGGATTTATGTTGTCAAACGGTCCTGGAGATCCTGGTGCAATGCCAGCTTCTATTGAATTGGTGAAACAAGTAGTAAATGCTGGTAAACCTGTTTTTGGAATTTGTTTAGGACATCAATTATTGGGATTGAGCCAAGGTTTGAAAACGGAAAAGATGTTCAATGGTCACCGTGGAATCAATCATCCAATTAAGAATTTAATTACTGGTAAAGGGGAAATTACTTCTCAAAACCACGGATTTGTAATTTCAAAAGCTAGTTTGGAAGCAAATCCAGCAATTGAGTTAACACATGTTCATTTAAATGATCACACGGTTGCAGGAATTGCATTGAAGGGGAAACCTGTTTTCTCTGTTCAATATCACCCTGAAGCGTCGGCTGGACCGCACGATTCTAGGTATTTATTTGATCAATTTATTACCAATATAAAAACACACAAAGCATGAGTTTTATTGTAAAAGTTGTCGGAAGACAAATTTTGGATTCACGTGGAAATCCAACTGTTGAAGTAGATGTAGTGACGTCAAACGGAGTTGTTGGTAGAGCAGCAGTTCCATCTGGAGCTTCTACAGGAATTCACGAAGCAGTTGAATTACGTGATGGTGATAAATCTGTTTACTTAGGTAAAGGAGTTTTGAAAGCTGTAGCAAACGTGAATGGACCAATCAATGATGCGTTGGAAGGTTTAGATGTTACAGAGCAAAAGAATATTGATAAAGTATTATTGTCATTAGATGGAACTGAAAATAAGTCGAATTTAGGTGCCAATGCAATTTTAGGAACATCTTTGGCTGTTGCACGTGCTGCTGCACAAGAAACGGGATTAAGTTTGTTTCAATACATCGGTGGAGTAGGAGCGGTAACGTTGCCAGTTCCAATGATGAACATTTTAAATGGTGGTTCTCACGCAGATAATAAAATCGACATCCAAGAATTTATGGTGATGCCTTTTGGAGCAGGTAGCTTTTCAGAAGGTTTGCGTTGGGGAACAGAGATTTTTCACCACTTGAAAAATGTATTGAAAGAAAGAGGAATGTCTACAAATGTTGGAGATGAAGGAGGTTTTGCACCAAATTTAAGTTCTAACGAAGAGGCAATTGAAGTAGTATTGTTGGCAATTGAAAAAGCTGGTTTCAAAGCCGGTGAAGATGTTTGGATTGCATTAGATGCTGCTTCTTCTGAATTCTATAAAGAAGGAAAATACGTTTTTGAATCTACTGGTGAATCAAGAACTTCTGAAGAAATGGTTGCGTTCTGGAAAGAATGGACTGAAAAATATCCAATTATCTCAATCGAAGATGGGTTGGCAGAAGATGATTGGGCAGGTTGGAAATTATTGACTGAAACA
>Ga0233377_1000550_pt1 | contig 16619 bp, 12 predicted proteins | sample ElkDunMinimDraft_6_FD_191540 | JGI IMG/M metagenome (GOLD analysis project Ga0233377, IMG submission 191540) | Fecal eukaryotic communites from dung pellets of Tule Elk in California, USA - Elk Dung E36 | ecosystem: Host-associated > Mammals > Digestive system > Large intestine > Fecal | place...
CACAGATGAAGACCCAACTTCATATTTAACAGAATCGACTTGTGAATCTATTATAGAATAGAATTTCACAATATCCAGATTTGGATGTGAAAGGTCAACTATTACATGATTTTCATCAGAATTATTTACTACTTCAAATTTTATCCAATGTTGCGCTCTAACCGTTCCCAAGTTTGGAACTTCCGAAGTGCTTCTAGAAAATAACTCTGGATGTTTTAGGATTTCATTGAAATTTTTGGTTCCAGAATCATCCTGGTAAGTAAACAAATACTTGCCCACATTTTTGACATCTTCACCCTTAAAATATATTGTGCTATCTATTGCAGCCTTAACCTCTAGGCTCATCAGACAACTTAAAATAAATAAAGGAAGAAGGATATACTTAATCATGATGCTATTACTGAATTGAATTGACACTTAAAATTCGTTCCAGATCCACATAATACCTACCTGATTCGATTGGATGTTGAAGAAGAAGCTTTCTTGAAGCCCAAGCAGTAACACCCCCACCTAAAACTACTTCAGAAGCCAATTGTGGCCAAGATTTTAGGCTTTTACCAACTTCTGGAAGAGAAATTTTCATTCTTTCTGAAAGATCTTTTGCGTTTACTATATTCATCAACAATGCCATCTTACTATTCTTATCGAGAGTTTTCAAACTCTCTACAGTAATATCACCTGCAAGACCATGAAATATTGACATCGATGGATTTTGATCAAATCTTTCAACATCTAACATACCTCGGTCATTAGTTTCCATTATAACAGGAATTCTTAAAGCTCTTGCCCGAAGTCTGCTTTCAATTTTAACCTCAAAATTATCGCATACCTCAATTAACAAGTCTAGTTTAGATGTTCCCACAAGAAAATCCTCATAATTGCTGGAGTTTATTCCCTCTGAAAAAATCTCCACATCTATATAAGGATCAATTTCTGCAATTTCACGCGCTGCTAAGATTACCTTTGGTAATCCCAAGCTAAATACTCCTGCCCTTAATCTATTTAGATTACTCAGATCTAAAGAGTCATAATCCGCAAGCTTAAGCCTTCCACAACCCCTCTCCATAGCAATGGTAATCGCGACAGATTGCCCAACTGAAAGGCCAATTATTCCAACAGTTTTTGTAGAAAGAATTTCCTGTTCTTGCTGTGATATCTTTTGTTTATTTCGATTTGTCCTTACCTCCACAAATTCCTCACGGTCTAGGAGATGAACAATAGTTTTTCTCCATGGATAAAACACCCACGCCCCCATTTCCTCCATAGGTTTTTCACTATTTATAGAACCAATAAAGTCTAAAAATTGTTCTTCATTTGTTTCTAAACTAGGAAACCTACTGATAAAGAGATCTTTTAATTGTCTATCGTACACATCAATTTCAAATAAGATCTCTGCATTATCTTTTAAATTCTGAATTTTCAGAACATCCTCTTTACTTGATTTATAAAATATTATTGGTTTAAAACTATCTGTTGAATGCTTTAATAAATTTTCCATAGAATTTTAAAGTATAATAATATCATCAGGACTTACATTTTTATTGATTGATCTTGGTCCATTGGCCATACTTACAATGGAATTCATATCCCATCCTATTAAGTTATTTAGACTTAAATCATAATGTATTTCGATTTCTTTAGATCTTAGGACTTCAATTCTGGGTCCAACAGCGAGTTTACGGAGTGATAAAATAGCTTCTTTATCCTCTTCAGATGCCGTAGGAAGATTTATTACATCATCTAAGATCATCGTTGTGGCCAATAAATCTAATTTTGGATAATAAAATGTCCCATTATTTCCAACACCTGTTTCCTGTCTATAACCAACTGCTTTAGTCAAGTTAATTGTATAAGGCGCACAAAGCGCAAAAAGAGTTTTTAAACCAATTCTGGGCGCTATAGCTATTGCAGCTCTAGTCAAAAAGATACTACCAATACCATAACCAGCAATTTCTCTAGAGTTCCATAAGCCACAACCTTCACCAGTACCACCTTGAGCATATGACCAAACCAGGTCAAAAATCTTTTCGTCCATCATTCCAGTAGCCTCCTCGATTGGAAGGGCTTGAGTTCCACCCGCTACATGGATTCTTGCTCCCCCGTATACATTAGAACCATCAAGAGATTCCACAATTAAGACAAAGGCAGCAGGATTGAACATCCAATCATCCTTTGATGAGGTCACTTTTTTTACACCTATTGAAGTTAATACATGTTCATGCCCCTTAATAAATCTCAAACAAGTTTCTGGATCATCTATTGCTCTAAATGCTCTTAATCTAACTGCTGGCCTACCGTTTTTTAAAATTAAAGTCACTTTTTCTGTTGCTAATTTTAATAAATAAAATAAAATTTATTTTAAAGCTAATATTACAAAATTCAAACTATCAGAACATCTACCTTAATAGTTAAATGACTGACAGACACTTCCCCATTCAATAATTTTGTCAATTGAAAAATCACCTTTAATTCTATAGCTATCAAATGAGCTTTTTATAAGTCAATGATAGTCCAGGCCTGGTTATTCAAACATAATTCACTAAATTAAATTTAACATAAACTCAATTTCTAGTGTTATTGTTGTGGAATAAAAAAAAGATAAATTAAAAATACAGTTAACTTAATTAAATATATTTCAACATTTTATTTTTCCAAAACATTTTAGCCAGCTATTGCCTTTATGTCTTTTAATTCATATTTGAACCATTTCAAATCTAATTGTTGGCATTTCCAATCGCAGTTTTATTAGAATAATAATCTACAAAACTTTAATAAAGAACTAATTACCCATCATTTAGATTTACTAATCGTGTTTTATTAATAGTATGCTTCACTTAAATAATGCACTTAGGTTAATAGAAGCAAGTTACAACTTTTTTTAATATTATTTAATGAAAATTAAATCATCATGTGTTGATTTTCGGTATTTTTATTATAAAACGGAACAATTATATCACTATCTTTAAAATTAGCTATATTTGATTTTTCCTTAAAATCAATAGATGATAACCATTTTTCACGCGCTATTAATCTATCCCATTGGGATTTAGTTTTATTATATGGAAACGCTTCAAAGGTTCGACGAATTAAAGGAACTAAAAAAGAAAATTCAAGATTTTGACTCATTAGTTGCCTCAATTGATGACATTATTTTTGAAATTAGAAATGATGGGGTCATATTAAACTGCTGGACAGCCGAACCGAATCAATTATACTTTGATAAAGATTATATCATTAACAAATCTGTTAAGGAGCTATTCCCTAGTGAATTTTCTGATACTATAATTTATATACTTGAGAAATCTTTTAGGAAAAGGACTGGGTATTCTTTAAAGTATAAATCACCTTTCAGCGATAATATTGACCATTGGTATAAGCTTCAAACAAAAATAATAAAAAACAGAACTGAAAGTTTAACCGTTGTTGTTACTAATATTACCAGAGAACAAAAGTTACTGGCGAAAATTCAGATTAAAGAAGAAAAATTCAATCGAGCATTTCAAAACTCTTCCATTGGAATGTTGTTATTAAGTAAATCCTTGAAAGTAATTGAATACAATCAAGAATTGCAAAATATTCTGGATTATGCTAATGCGGCAGAAATGCTAGAAAAGAAAGTTCCTGAATTTATTCATGAAAACTATGCAGATCATATTCAAAGTGCTTTTAATGAGGTTAAAAATGGAATTAAAGAGAAAGCAATTATTGAGGCTCAGTGCTTGGCCAAGGGAGACAAAGCCATTTTCTGTCTTATCAATATCTCCTCGATTCGTGATGCTAATGGAAAAGTAGTCTATTTTCTTTGTCAGATTCAGGATTTGTCCTTATTTAAAAGTAATGAGGCTAAACTCAATCAACAAAATGAAATGTTGGAGCAAATGAACTATGAATTAAAGGTTAAAGTGAATCAGCTCGAATCTTTCAATCAAATATTAGCACATAATTTAAGAACACCAATCAGTAATATTGAAATGATTGTTAATCAAATCGCTCAAGAAAATGATAATGATCAAAAGGAGCTTCTTTTAAATCTATTGAAAATCAGCAATAATAAATTTCTGAGGCTTTTCGACAAACTAATTGAAACCTTAGATGTTCAAATTACTAATAATTATTTGTTTCAAACCAGCGAAATTGATGAGATTATTTTAAAATTAACAAAGGATTTTCAGCATCAGATTTCTTCAAACAGCTTAACAATTGATTATCATTTAGACGTGAAAACTATTGCGTTTCCAACTGAAAATTTATATTGTATTTTCAAATTTCTTATAACTGAATCACTAAGAAAATATCAAACCTTAAATACCATAAAAATCAACATCAACACATGGCAAATGGACAATGATATATTTATTTCAATTGAAAACAACTGCGAATCGCAACGGAGTTATGAAATTGAAACCGAATTTATGAAGATCAACGAAAATATAGATGAAAATTTTCTGATGGAGCTTCATATGGCAAAACAACAAATTCAATTTTTCGGAGGGACTTACAAAATATTCAAAAAAGAAGATGTCGGGAATAAAGTTGTAATAAGCCTGCCAAAATCTAAATAATCTATAAAATAAGATGGATGCTATAAAGGTTTTTTTAGTTGATGATGATTCTATCTTTTGTTTTCTTTTCCAAAAGTTATTGGATCAGCATTCTAATAAATCAATTGAATTGATCGTATTTCATGATGGTTATAGTGCTGCAGAATATTTCAGAAAAAACAAATCAAACCCGCTGACTTATCCAGATATTCTTTTTATAGACATTAATATGCCTTTAATGAATGGCTGGGAACTTCTTGAAACTATTTATAATGAAGACTTATTCAAAAGTAAAAATGTCATGAGGTATATTATAAGCTCTTCAATTAGTAATGCAGATAAGCATCATCGCAATAAAGCTTCCGATTATATCGAATTTATAACAAAACCAATATCAAATAAGGATTTGTTTTCAATTATTGATAATATTACACTGAATAACAAATCCTAAAGATTCTATATTAAGCTTCGTTAACTTTAGCCCTAACCTCCTTTAAAATCATCTTCATTGACAGAGCTTCATGATCAATCCAATTCTGATAATCATTGATTGCCTGCAATCTTAACTCATCTGAAATATACCCTTCTTTCACTAATTGTGTTGAACTGGCAACTTTCTTCCATACAGCAAGCTTATCGGAAAAGAAAGGATGTTCTTTGGTATAAAATTCATTTGATTCAAGAACTTCAATATTACTAAACTCACATTTTTCAAAAATTGAAGGAAGATCCTCTGCAATTCGGTTATTCATTCCAGAATCCGATCTCCATTTTAACCATTGAGAATAAAAATCCTGCATACTTTGAGGAATTGCGGGTTGCCATTCAATATCTTCATGATTATAGTCCAATATAGACAGAGTAGCATTCGGTTTCAAAAAGGCTTTCATTTTCTCAATCGCTGAGGTTGGATCACAAAGCCATTGCAAAGTCCTTGCAGAAACTACTAAATCAAACTTTTGACTTGGTTCATAATTCATTAGATCTACATGAATTAAATCTAAGTTTGTGACATTCGAATTTGATTTTTGTCCGCTTTCTATAAAATCCAAGGTATTATCAATTCCAATGACTAATCCAGTTTCCCCTACAATCTCAGCAATTCCTTTACTGATAGCTCCTGTACCACAACCAACATCAAGAACTTTCATTCCAGGTTTAATTAGAGGGACAAGAGTTCTATAGTCATTTTGTAATGTTCTGCTATCAAAAATTTTATCTGCAGCCTGCCCCGATCTGTCTACATGTTTTTGCATAAATGGATTAATTAGGTTGAATATTTTGGCTAAAATAAACATTTTTGGAAATTATTATCTGAACGTTTTATTTGAATTATTTTCTAGTAAAAACAAAGATTCTATGATAAAAACCTTCAATAAATAATAAAGAATTTTAGGTATTTAAGGATATGTCCCTGAATAACATAGCATAAACAGCATCAATTACTAAGAAATTTATATATTTGTTTTAATGCGATTCATTTCAGCCATATTAATGATTTACGTCATGGTATTAACCTTAATACCTTGCAGTGATCATTATTTTGAATCCAATTCCCTAGACAAACAGGAACAACATTCGCATAATTCCGAAAACCATGACTGTGGTCAGGATGCATGCACTCCATTTTGCACTTGTACCTGTTGTGGAATTGCTTTAAATGCGGCAGATTTTCATCTATTTAAGCTTGATAAACCTTTTGAAGCATATTTAGGAAATGAGTTAATTCTAAAAAATTACCCTTTAGTAAGCATATTCCAAGAAAACATCTGGCAACCTCCACAGGTTTAATATTCGATATAAGCTATAATTCTTAAACAAATTGTTTCAGAATAATTTATTGTATATGGAATTCTCTATATACAATAATCCATAATTATATGTTGAATTTAAATCAATTCATGTGCTAGATCATATTATAAAGTTTAGTATCAAGAACAAGATCATTATAGGCATAATGACATTAGTTCTTATTATTTGGGGAGTTTGGTCAGCGACCAGGCTTCCAATAGATGCCGTTCCAGATATTACGAATAACCAAGTTCAAATTTTCACAAGTACCCCTACACTGGCAGGTCAAGAGGTTGAACGTTTAGTAACATTCCCTATAGAGCAGAGTATTGCCAATATCCCTGATATTGAAGAGATCCGTTCCATTTCAAGGTTTGGACTTTCAGTGATTACCGTTGTTTTTAAGGAAGATGTTGATATTTATTTTGCGAGGCAATTAATCAATGAAAAATTAGGAGAAGCATCAGAAGATATACCTAAAGGCATCGGAACACCGGAAATGGCACCTGTAAGTACCGGTCTAGGCGAAGTTTACCAATATATTATACATCCTAAAAAAGGAAGTGAAAAGAATTATAGTTCGATGGATCTGCGAGAAATGCAGGATTGGATTGTTGCGCGTCAGCTATATGGTACTCCTGGAGTTGCAGAGGTAAATAGTTTTGGGGGTCAGTTAAAACAATATGAAGTAGCTGTTCATCCTGATCAGCTAAGAGCAATGGGTATTAGCATCCCTGAGATATTTACTGCCCTTGAGCAAAACAACCAAAATACAGGAGGTGCTTATATAGACAAAAAACCTAATGCCTATTTTATTCGAGGGATTGGTTTGGTGACCTCTTTGGAGGATGTCGGAAATATTCCAGTTAAAACAGATGGTTTGGTTCCGGTTTTTATTAAAGATGTTGCAGATGTGCGATTAGGAGGAGCTGTTCGTTATGGAGCATTAACCTATAATGGTGAAGTAGATGCTGTAGGAGGCGTGGTCATGATGTTAAAAGGAGAAAACAGCAATGATGTCGTAAACCGCATCAAAGAAAAACTACCCACTATCCAAAACTCATTACCAAAAGATATCGTTATTGAGCCCTATTTGGATCGAACTGATTTAATAAGTCGAGCTATAAGTACAGTTGAAAAAAACCTAATTGAAGGTGCTTTAATTGTAATCTTTGTATTAGTCTTGTTTTTAGGCAATCTTAGAGCAGGTTTGATTGTTGCGTCGGCAATTCCACTCTCTTTATTATTTGCACTGGGAATGATGAATGTGTTTGGAGTAAGTGCAAATCTTATGAGTTTAGGAGCTATTGACTTCGGATTAATAGTAGATGGTGCTGTGATTGTGGTAGAAGCAACATTACATCATTTGGGTCTAAGGAAATCGACCCATAAACTAAGTCAAAAGGAAATGGATCAAGAAGTCTTCGATTCAGCATCCAAAATAAGAACACAGGCAGCATTTGGTGAAATCATAATACTTATCGTCTATATTCCTATCCTGACCCTAGTCGGAGTTGAAGGCAAAATGTTTACTCCAATGGCCAAAACTGTAGGTTTTGCGATTTTCGGAGCTTTAATTCTGTCTTTAACCTATATACCCATGATGTGTGCTCTTTTCTTGCCTAAAAAGGGTCATGATAAAAAAACTTTTAGTGATAAGTTTATCGAGAAATTGCACAAATTATATGCTCCATTGTTAGACAAAGCAATCCGAGTTAAGTATATCATCGTTTCTTTGGCTGTTGCAATTTTCTTGTTTTCCATCTTTATCTTCAATAGAATGGGTGGAGAATTTATACCTCAATTACAGGAAGGAGACTATGCTTTTCACTGTATACTTCCCCCCGGGACATCACTAAGCCAGAGTATTGAAACTTCGATGCAGGCATCCAGAATCATCAAGAAATTTGATGAAGTAAAAATGGTTGTTGGAAAAACCGGATCCGCCGAGGTGCCAACTGACCCCATGCCTCCGGAAGCTACGGATATGATGGTTATATTGAATCCACAGGATGAATGGACATCTGGTAGATCTTATGAGGAACTTGGAAACGCTATTATGGAAAAACTACAGGTAATTCCGGGAGTTTTCTTTGAAAAAAATCAACCAATCCAAATGCGTTTCAATGAATTAATGACAGGTATTCGTCAAGATGTAGCGGTTAAGATTTTCGGAGAGAACCTGGATAGCTTAACGAATTATGCGAATAAAGTGAATGCCATAATCCATACCGTTCAAGGCACAACCACTCCACAAGTGGAGCAGGTAACCGGACTTCCACAGATTAATATTAAATATGACCGAGTTCGAATGGCTAATTATGGGCTCTCCATTCAAGACGTTAATGACATAGTAAGTACAGCATTCGCAGGAAAAAGCACCGGATTGGTCTATGAAAACGAAAGACGTTTTGATTTGGTAGTCCGTTTGCATGATGAGCATCGAAACAATATTGATGATGTAAGCGAATTGTTGATTCCGACAAAGAACCATCAGCAAATTCCATTATCACAGGTTGCCAAGATTGATTTCAGTGTGGGGCCGGCACAAATTAGTCGTGAAGAGGGCAAAAGAAGAATAGTAATTGGTTTTAATGTTTCAGGGCGTGATGTTCAATCCGTTGTAGAAGAAATACAAAATAAGCTAAGCAATGAAGTAAAACTTCCTTCTGGTTATTATTTCACCTATGGAGGTCAATTTGAAAACCTTCAAATGGCTAGCGCCAGGTTAATGATTGCAGTCCCTATTTCGCTATTATTAATCTTTCTATTACTTTATTTTACCTTCCATTCATTAAAGCAAGCAGCATTAATCTTTACAGCAATCCCAATGAGCGCAATTGGTGGTGTATTTGCATTATTAATCCGGGATATGCCATTTAGTATCAGTGCTGGAGTTGGATTTATAGCCCTTTTTGGGGTAGCCGTATTGAATGGTATTGTATTAATTGGGAAGTTCAACCAATTAGAAAAAGAAGGCGTAACAGACATAATCAAAAGAGTAAAAGAAGGAACAGAAGTCAGATTACGTCCAGTGTTGATGACCGCAACAGTTGCCTCGTTGGGGTTCCTGCCTATGGCACTTAGTACCAGTGCCGGAGCTGAAGTTCAGAAACCTTTAGCAACCGTTGTTATTGGAGGTTTGGTAACAGCGACCATATTGACACTATTTGTCTTGCCTCTATTGTATATTATTTTCAACTCAAAGATAAATTTCAAGAGTGGAGCTATGAAAACTATTATTTCAATTATCGCATTAGTATTTGCAGGCCTATCTACAGTAAGCGCTCAACAAAAAATAAATATTGATCAAGCGATTCAGATGACTTTGGAGAATAACAAAGGAATCAAATCAAATAGCCTACAAATCCAGGCAACTGAAAGTCTATTAAAAACAGCATCAGAACTTCCAAAAACAGACTTGAATTTCCAATACGGACAAAATGATGGTTTTGAAAAAAATGATGCAATCTCCATCGCGCAGAACATCCCCTTCCCTTCCCTTTTCAGTTCGAAAAGAGAACTAATAAGAGCGCAGATAAAGGAAAAAAGCATAGCGAAAGATCTAGGGGTAAATCAATTGAAACAGCAGGTAAGAACCTTCTTTTTCCAAATTGCTTATCTTGAAAATAACGAAAAAGAATTGCAATCCTTAGATAGTATATATATTGATTTTATTCGAATAGCAGAAGTTAGATACAATGCTGGAGATACAAAAAAGGTAGATATTAATACTGCACAAGCTAAACGAGGTGAAATTAACTTATTGTTGAGACAGAATGAGATCTTAAAACAGAATGCATACAACAGTTTGAAGACTTTGATGCAGACTCAGGAAGACTTTAAAATTGAAACTCCATTGGAATTTGAACCAATGAAGATAACTGATATCATCGATAACAGTAAAATTGAAAATCATCCCCAGATTCAGGCGTTATATCAACAAGCTAGAATTGCTGAGGCAAGTAAAAAAGTAGAGAAATCATCAGGCCTTCCTGATTTCAATATTGGATATACTAATGCGTCTTTAATGGGAATGCATGAACGAAACGGGGTTGAAAAATACTATGGTCGTGGACAAAGATTTAACTCATTTGATATTGGTATAGCAATTCCATTAACCTACGGTGCAACACGTGCGAAAATTAGATCTTTAGATTTTGAAAAACAGTCAGCGGAGCTTGCAGCAGATTGGAAAAAACAGCAATTACAGAATGAATATCAAAATCTGATGAATCAATATGAACAAAATATTGCTCAGTATAATTATTTTAAGGAAAATGCACTTCCCAATGCTAATGAAATCATAAGTGCAGCGAAACTTGGATATTCTGCAGGCGATATTTCTTATGTGGAATATCTATTTGCCCTTCAGACATCCACTGATATTTATTTAAACTATCTGCGGAGTATCCAAAGTGTAAATGAATCCGTTATTTCAATCTATTCAATCATCAATCAATAAGATATGCAGCCTAAATATAATATTAAACTAATGTTCATCGGATTAAGTCTCACACTGGCTTTATCCGCATGTAATTCAAATAAAAAACCCAGTGAAGGAACAGAGGAACATGCAGATGAACATGAACACGAACATGCTTCAGGAGGCGAGAAAACAACGATTACTTCCTTAACTGAAGAACAGATCAAGGAAGTGGGAATTCAATTCGGTCAGATTGAGCAAAAGAATCTCACCGCAGAAATTACAGCAAATGGGGTATTAAATGTTCCTAATAACAACCGTTCAAATGTGACTCCCCTTTATGGTGGCCAAATCCAAAATCTGAACGTTCAATTAGGCGATCATGTTAGAAAAGGTCAGACTATAGCAACAATCATAAATCCTCAATTTATTCAAATTCAAGAAGATTATCTGAATGCCAGCAACGAAATTATTGCGGCAGAGCAAGAACTTCAGCGTCAACAAGAACTAAATGCTGGAAATGCGGGCGTTAAAAGAAATCTTCAAAATGCCAGTAGCAATCTGAATATTCTTAGGACAAAAAAGGCCTCTACTGCTAAACAACTTCAATTATTAGGGATTAACCCAAATTCAATCTCTAGCTCATCTTTAAGATCTGCTTTAGCAATCACTAGTCCAATTAATGGTGTTGTTTCTAATGTATATGCTAAATTGGGGAGCTATGTAGATGTCTCTTCGCCAATTGCTGAGGTAGTAGACAATAGCATGATTCATTTAGATTTACAGGTTTTTGAACGCGATTTAGCAAAATTAAAGTTGGGTCAGGAAATAAGCTTCACGGCGACAAATAATCCATCAAAAGTATATACAGCAAAAATATCAAGAATTGGTGCTTCCTTCGAAAACGAAAGTAAAACCATTGCCATTCATAGCCTTGTTATTGGAGATAAATCCGGTTTAATAGATGGGATGAATACTTCAGGTTCAATTAGTGTTGACAATGTAACCAGTGCAGCAGTACCAAGCGAAGCAATTGTGGAAGCCGATGGCAAAACGTATATTTTTGTAGAGACTAAGAAAGAAGCCGAAGAAGATCATGAACATGAAGGGCATGATCATGAAGCTGCCGGAGAAGCTCATGAGCATAAAGATGGCGAAACCCACGATCATGATCATGAAAGCCCTGCAAGTTCGAAAAAAATCAATTTCGAAAAAATAGAGGTTATTAAAGGCGTTTCAAACATGGGATATACTGGTATTTCTCCTATAGTAGAAATCCCTGCTAATAGCAGAATTGTTATTAAAAATGCATTCTTTATTAATGCAAAAATGACTGGAACAGTGGGACATAGTCATTAGGAATTTAGGAAATTCAATAATAATCTTTAAAATAAACAAGGATAGAAATTAGGAAGCTTATAGCTAACCTTTTCTATCCTTGCTTTATTTATAAGAATGATTCAATTTTGTCTATCATAGAATATAATGAGTTGAGAACCTTAAACACATGTCCAATCGAAGCACAAATCATCAAAATTAATCTTCAGAACTTCATAATCAGTAACAATAATTTGTAATTTACAACATATTCAAATCAATATGGAACAGCAATTTACAGACATCATTCATTTAATTAAACAATCTCGAAATACCACCTTTAAGGCGGTAAATATTGAGCTGATTAACTTGTATTGGAATGTAGGAAAGTACATTAAAGAAAAACTTTCTGTTTCAGATTGGGGCGATAAAACAGTGGACGAGTTGGCAATATTCATTCAAAATTACAATCCAGAATTGAAAGGTTTTAACCGAGCAGGCTTGTATCGAATGATTCAATTTTACGAAACCTATGCTCATGTTGAATTTGTCGCACCGGTGGTGCGACAAATTCAAAACAATGAAAATCAGGAAACTAAATTATTGATTTGTTTCTCCTAACAAAGTAGACAATAACTCGTCAACACTAATAGTGGCATATGTAGATTCATGATCTGAATAAGCATACGGAAGTATTAATTGATTGTTATGGATAATTTGTCCACAGGAATACAAAACATTCGGTACATATCCATTTCGTTCTTCTTCATTTGCAAATAAAAGAGGTTCTTTTAATTTACCTAAAACTTTGCTGGGATCTTTCAAGTCTAAAAGCATTGCCCCAATAACATACTCCCGCATTGGGCCGACAGAGTGTGTTATCACAAGCCAGCCTTTTTCTGTTTCTAAGGGAGATCCACAATTTCCGACCTGAATAAATTCCCAAGGAAATTCAGGTTCTGCAACCAAATGAATTTCTTCATGCCAGTTAGTTATTGAATCTGAAAACGAAACATAGCTATTCTCACCATCTACTCTACATAACATCGCATATTTTCCATTTACTTTTCGAGGAAATAATGCAGCTCCTTTATTTGCAATTTTTCCGTTGATTGGTTGGACTTTAAAGTTTATAAAATCTTTGGTAGAAAGTAGCTTAGGAAGAATTGAATGTCCATCATATGCGGTATATGTAGCATAATAAGTTATTATCCCTTTACCATTCTGAAAAGCAACAAATCGAGCATCTTCAATTCCATTTTTCTCCGTATCACTTATCGGAAAAATCACCCGCTCTGATATGGATGTATCTAAAGAATAAGAAATTTCATAATGCGAAGATGCCAACCACAAAATCTGCTGCATTAATATCTGACTATCATGACTTAGTTCATTTTCATCTTCAATTTCCTTAACGAATCGCACCAGTTCATCATAAATAAATGAATCCTTGAATTTCTTTTCTATAATTTTAAGAAATCCTTCTTCAGGATTATGGATTTGCAACAATTTCTCTAGAAATTCTTCTTTTTTATATCTATAATTTTTAACGTGTTTTGGTTTATCCAATAAAATTCCAACTTCATCAAGTTCTATATTAAGATTCTTATCAATAATTCCCGATCGGAAAACAATAGATGATAAATGCCCTTCTCCTACTGCTCTAAAACTTAATACAACTCGCTTTTCTCCCTCATGGGTTTGAGACTGATCTGGAGATATTACAATGGAAGGATTAAAATATGCAGCAGCCTCAATTGAATACTCCATTGTAAAATAAGAGCCGATAAGCAACTTTTCAACTTCAGTCAGCTTTTGCTTATCAATTTTAAGTTCTTTTAACACTTCTTCCTTAAATTTAAAATTCCGTTCTAAGATATTCAGAACACTACGATGTCTTCGTGCATAATTTCTAAGGATCTGTGTTATGAGGCTATTTTTTTGTTCATCTGATAAACCTAGAACTCGCGTTATTATTCTTTTAGATCTCTCAGAGGATAAATTAAAACGACGTGCTAATACTCTATCCAATTTAGGCTTGAATAATATGTTTTTACGATTGACAGTAATTCCCATTGTAAATATTTATTAAAGGACTAAAACCATTCTAATAACGCTTGAAAATCTCACTTGTTTAATCTTTGTCATATTTAATTTTTTTTGGAATCAAAATCGAACAATTCTTGGTTGCGGTATGTTCATAATTAAAGAAGACAGGAATTAAAACATTTTGCGATAAGGATATATGAAAATATTAATCATTGGGACGTACATGCCTAGAAAATGTGGAATTGCCACATTTACTCACGACTTATTCTCATCAATGGAAGGGAATACAAATGAAGTTGAAATACTTGCAATTTCTGATGGTTCTGAAAGCTCTTATCCAAGAGAAGTAAAAAAAACAGTAAGAAGAGATGAAAAGAAAGACTATTCTTCAGCTGCAGATTGGGTAAACGATCAAAATTACGATTGTTGTATCCTTCAACATGAATTCGGAATATTTGGAGGAGAAGCAGGTAACTTTATTATTGATTTAATTCTTAAATTAAATGTTCCACTAATAACAAATCTGCATACTATACTTCAGGAACCTAGTCAAGAAGAATTTAACGTTATTCAAAAAATCGCTATGATTAGCGAGAAATTAACAATAATGACGAAACGAGGAGTTGAAATGATGGAAAGTGTATATCATATCAACCCAGAAAAGATATCATTAGTGCCGCATGGAGTGCCAGAATTCAACATTACGCGAGAAGAGGCAAAAAACAGACTTGGATTAGAGGGTAAGAAAGTAATGTTATCCTTTGGATTATTAGGCAGGAATAAGGGTTATGAGATTGCAATAGATGCTAGCTCAAAAATCAAGGATGATGATTTTATTTATATTATCCTGGGAGCTACTCATCCTAATGTGCTAAAAGCAGAAGGTGATATCTATAAGAACAGCTTAATTCAGCAAGCTGCAAATTTAAAACTATCAGGAAAAGTCTTTTTTGTGGATCATTTTGTAAGTGATGAAATACTTCAAACTTATCTAAAGGCATGCGATATTTATGTTACTCCTTACCCTAATATAAACCAAATGAGTAGTGGCACCCTATCCTTTGCATTAGGAGCCGGAGCAGCTGTAATTTCAACACCTTATTGGTATGCAAAAGACTTATTAGAAAACAATAGAGGATTTTTGTTTGATTTCAATGATTCGGATGGATTGGCTCGCATTATTAATAATCTTTTGAAAGATCCCAAATTAATGCAAACCTACAAAAACAATGCAGAAACATTTGGCAAATCCATGTCCTGGTCTAATGTTGGAAAAACTCATCTCAGATTAATCGCTTCTATAATTAGGCCGAAAGCTAAAATTCAAGAGATCATTAAAAGAGATTCAACCATAAAATTTTTAAATGCTGGCAAAACCAACAATTTAATATCATCATAAAAGATTGGAGTGTTTTGAATTGAATGTTGCTGACTATCATAATAAATTAACTGATTTTTTTGTCAAGGTCCCCCGAATAGATTGGAGACATATTAAATCATTTACCAATAACACTGGGATTTTACAACATGCCAAATTTAATATCCCGAATTATCATTATGGATATTGTTTAGATGATAATTGCAGGGCATTGCTATTGACTTTAATGGCTTCTGAAATGACAGAAGAACCATTTCATGAAGATCTAGCAAAAACCTATTTATCCTTTATTTTATATGCTCAGGAAGAGAATGGCTGGTTTAGGAATTTTATGTCTTATGATCTTTCTTTCCTGGAATCAATAGGTTCAGAAGATAGTATGGGAAGAACGATATGGACCTTAGGCTATTTATTGGCTCATGATAGATTTTCTCTTTACCATCCCATTTCAAAAGAAATATTCGACAAAATATTTAACCATTTAACTACTTTCAGATCTATAAGGGCAATAGCTTATACTGTTTTAGGTCTTTTATACTTTATTGAAAAGTATCCTGAAAAGAATATTCAGTCTGACCTTCTGGATACTTTACTGCAATTTCTGGTAAAAGAATATAAGAGTGCAAAAAATGAAAATTGGAAATGGTTTGAAGAGATTATCTCCTATGATAATGCAATTATCCCATTAAGCTTATTGAAAGCAGGCCGACAATTAAACAACCAAGAATTAGTACAGATAGGATTAGAAAGTTCCATATTTCTTGATAAAATTTTATTCCGAAAGGGTTATTTATCAACGATTGGGAATATAGCATGGTTTAAGAAAAATGAGCAATTAAGTGAGTTTGGACAACAACCACTTGAAGTTTCAAGTATAATATTATGGTACCAAGAACTAATGTTACATAAACAAGAGCTAAATTGTACTGAAAAAATAAAGCTGGCATTTCTCTGGTTTCTTGGATTTAATGATAAGGAAGAATCACTATTTAATTTTGAAAACATGGCCTGCTATGATGGTTTGGAACCTTATGGAACTAACAAAAATCAAGGCGCTGAAAGTAATATATCATTTTGGATGTCCTACGTACATCTCTATAATTTGAAATAATCTTTA
>Ga0233377_1000551_pt1 | contig 16605 bp, 16 predicted proteins | sample ElkDunMinimDraft_6_FD_191540 | JGI IMG/M metagenome (GOLD analysis project Ga0233377, IMG submission 191540) | Fecal eukaryotic communites from dung pellets of Tule Elk in California, USA - Elk Dung E36 | ecosystem: Host-associated > Mammals > Digestive system > Large intestine > Fecal | place...
TCTCGTCGAAGTCGAACAGCCAGACCTCCAGCAGGGGCTGGTCGATCTGGAACATGGGGCGCACGCCCAGGTTGGCGACGCCGTCGATGACCCGCCCGTCGGCCAGGCGGCTGCGGGTCGCATAGACCCCATAGGCCGGGCGCATGTAGTCGCCCATGGCCACATTGGCGGTCGGCACGCCGATGGTGCGGCCGCGCTTGTCCCCGTGGATCACCTCGCCCTGAATGGCGAAGGGGCGGCCCAGGATGGCGGCGGCGCGGTCCATGTCGCCCGCCTTCAACGCCTCGCGGACGGCGGATGAGGACAGCTTCAGCCCGTCGGGATCGTCGATGCGGTCGGTGACGCTGACGCTGAAGCCCAGTTCGGCGCCATGGCGGCGCAGGCCCTCGGGCGAGCCGGAGCGGCCCTTGCCGTAGGTGAAGTCGAAGCCGACGGCGGCGTGGCGCACGCCCAGACCCGCCGCCAGCACGTCGCGGGCGAAGTCTTCATCCGACATGGCCGCCATCCCGGCGTCGAAGGCCACCAGATACAGGCGCTCGACCCCCAGCGGCTCCAGCGCACGAGCCATCTGGTCGGTGGTCATCAGGCGGAAGGGGGCGGCGTCCGGCTGGAACCAGCGGCGCGGATGGGGTGAGAAGCTGACCACGGCCAGGGGGGCGTTCAGGGCTTTCGCCGCCTCTCGCGCCGAGGCGATGACCGCCTGATGGCCGCGATGGACTCCGTCGAAAGCCCCGATGGCGACGGCGGCGCCGCGCAGGTCGGGGGGCAGATCACGCCAGTCGGTGACGATCTGGATCACGTCAGCCCTTTGCGGGACGCCGACGACGAGGCACGCGCACCATGGCGATGCCGTCCATGATCATCTTGTCGCCGACAAACCCTTCGCAGTTCAGCTCCGCCCGGGCCGTGTCCTGATCGACCGACAGGACGGTGATGCGGATCAGGACGGTGTCGCCGATGCGCACCGGCAGGTGGAACTGCAGCGTCTGGGAGACGTAGATCGAGCCCGCGCCCGGAAGGATGGTGCCGACCACCGCCGAGCCGAACGAGGCTGACAAGAGGCCGTGGGCGATCCGTCCCCGGTAGGCGGTCTTGGAGGCGAAGGCCTCATCCAGATGCACGGGGTTGAAGTCGTCGGACGCCTCGGCGAACTTTTGAATTCGCTCTTCGGTGACGTGGATGACCTTTTCGGCGGCCATGCCGACGCGCAGTTCGTCGAGGATGTAGCCGCCCGAGGCGTGAGTCGTGACCAGTTCAATCATGCGGCGGTGTTAGAGCGATTGCGACAAAATGGCGAGGGCTTCACCACAGCAGATCAAGCATGGCCCAGCGGGCATAGGTGGTCTCGGCCTTCAGCAGGCCCGCCGCGCGTTCGGGGTCGATGCCGCCGTGCTCGGCGCGGGCGGCGTCGCCGTGGATGCCCTGGGCGATGAACAGGCAGTCCAGCGCCTGACGGTTCGCCCCCAGAACGTCGGTGATGACGCCGTCGCCGATGCACAGCACGCGCGAGCGGTCGACGGGGCGGCCGAGCAGGCTTTCCGCCTCTTTCAGCGCCAGGTCATAGATGGGGCCGTGCGGCTTGCCCGCCATGGTCACGCGCCCGCCCAGGGTCTCATAGAGGTCGGCCAGGGCGCCGCCGCAATAGATCAGCTTGTCGCCCTTCTGGACGACGTGATCGGGGTTGGCGCAGATCAGCTCAAGATCGCGCGAGACGCCGCCAGCCAGACGGTCGCGGTAGTCTTCGGGCGTTTCGACGGCGTCGTTGACAGGGCCGGTGACGGAGATGAAGGCGGCGTCGGCGGCGCTCTTGGCGACCTGCAGATCCAGACCTTCATACAGGGGCCAGTCGCGGTCGGGGCCGATGATCCAGACGGGGCCGGGCGCGCGTCTGGCCAGTTCGGCGCGGGTGGCGTCGCCCGAGGTGACGAAGGCCTGCCAGCTCTCGCGCGGCACGCCCAAACCGTCCAGCTGGGCCACCACATCGTGCGACGGGCGCGGCGAGTTGGAGATCAGCACGACGTGTCTGCGGCCGTTCGGACCCTGTTCGCGGCTGAACCGAGCCAGGGCCTCGCAGGCGGCGGCCCAGCTTTCGCGGCCGTTGTGGATCACCCCCCAGACGTCGCACAGCAGGATGTCATAGTGGTCGGCGATGTCGCCGAGGCCGGCGGGAGCATGGGGCAGGGTCATGGCCCGCAGATAGCCCGTCGAAGCGCCCGGGAGAAGCCGCAAGGACCAGATCATCCTCCGTCGCTGACTCGCGCTAGCGGCGTTTTGCGTTTGGTTCCGTGTCATCACGAGACTGTGACCCCCATCGGCGCCGGGGTTCAGCGAGCGCTGTCGGGCCGGGATTGGGGCGGGCAAGGGTGGTTTTTGGCGCCGCTGCAAGCCTGCGATGGCGGGACTGGGCCCGGCAACGCTTGATCCGAAGCCGAAAGGATGGCGCGCCGGCGTTCGCTGTGACCTGTCCTGCGACGCTTGGGTCTGGATCGGGAAATGGCGGGCCGCCGCCCCCTTTTGACCACGGTCGCGGGTTGAAACCGGCGTCACACTTTGAAACAACCCGGCATATTCGGACAAACCGCACGAAGGGCGTGGCATGCGGCTGGCGAGACGAGGATTCATACTGGGCGGCGCCGCCGTCCTGTCAGGCTGTGCGACCGCAGGGACGGCTCCCGTCCTGCAGACCGCCGCCCTGGCTGTCCCTGAACCGACGCCCGTCCTGCACGAAGCCGTCTCCGAGATCGTTGTCGCTGCACCCGACATCGCGCCGCCGCTGGACCCGCGCCGCATCGTGCGCAAGGATCTGATGGACCGGGCCATGGCCGCGCTGGACATCCACCATCACAAGGTGCCGTTGCGCGACCGGATGTATCTGGTCGATTTTCAGAAATTCTCGGGCGATGAGCGGCTGTACGAAGTCGATCTGGTCGCCGGTCATGTGACGGCGCTGCGCACCTGCCACGGTCGCGGATCCGACCCGACGCACACCGGTTTCGCTCGCAGCTTCTCCAACGACCCCGACAGCCACAAGTCCTCGCTAGGCGCCTATGCGACTGCCGGGGCCAGCTATGGCTCGCAGCAGGGGCCGAACGTGCTGCTGGACGGGCTGGAGTATTCCAACAATTTGGCCCGCGACCGCGCCATCATCATCCACGGCGCCGACTACGCCGACCCGGCCTTCCTGGCCCGCGAAGGCAAGCTGGGCCGGTCTTACGGCTGTTTCTCTGTGGCGCATACCGACCTGCCCGCCTTGCGTGAGCGGATGGGCGTTGGCCGGCTGCTGTTCGCCTATACCTGAGGCGGATCAGCGCCCGGTGCGATAGACGGCCCCGGCGCGCATCACGAAACGCACCCGCTCCAGTTCGGTGACGTCGCTAAGCGGATCGCCAGAGACGGCGATGATGTCGGCGGGCATGCCGACGGCGATGCGCCCCGCCTGATCCGAAATCCGCAGATGCGAGGCCGCGCCCACAGTGGCGGCCTGGACGGCTTCAAGAGGCGTCAGGCCCGCGCGGACCAGCAGGGCGAACTCCTGGGCGTTGTCGCCGTGGGCCGAGACGCCGGTGTCGGTGCCGAAGGCGATGCGGACCCCGCCTTCATGCGCGCGGCGCGCCATGTCCAGCATCCGGGGGCCGGCCTCCAGCGCCTTGGCGGTCTGGGCCGGGGTGAAGAAGTTGTCGGGGCTGGAGGCGACGCGCGCCACATAGTCCCCGGCCAGAAGCGTCGGCACCAGCCAGACGCCCTCGCGGCGCATCAGGCGGATGGATTCGGCGTCCAGGAAGGTGCCGTGCTCAATCGAGTCGCCGCCCGCCCGCAGGAAGCTGTTGACGCCATCGGCGCCGTGGGCGTGGGCGGTGACCTGACGGCCCATGCGGTGGGCCGCGCCGACGATGGCGGCCAGTTCCTCGTCGGAGAATTGCTGCCCCAGACCCGCCGCCGTGTTGGACAGGACGCCGCCCGTGGCGGTGATCTTGATGATGTCGGCGCCCGAGCGGACCTGCAGCCGCACCGCCCGCATGCAGTCGTCGGCGCCCGAGCAGATATTCTCGCCCGAGAAGATGTGCATGATGTCTTCGCGGTAGCCGTTGATGTCGCCGTGACCGCCATGGATGGACACGGCCTGACCGGAGGCGATGATGCGCGGGCCGGGCACGTCGCCTCGCCGCACCGCGTCACGCAAGGCGAAGATGGATTCGTTGGATGCGCCCAGATCGGCCACGGTGGTGAAGCCGGCCATCAGCGTCTTTCGGGCGTAACCGGCGCCGACCATGGCCTGGTCCGCTTCGGACTGGGTGACCTGTTCCAGACGCCCGTTGGGATTCTGCTGGCCGGTCAGGTGGACGTGGCTGTCGATCAGTCCGGGCAGGACGAAGGCGTCGCGCAGATCGACCACCTGGCCCTCGCCTGTGAAGCCGTCGCGGATCTCGACCACCTGACCGCCGCGGATCACCAGCGTCTTGTCGCGCAGAACGGTCCCGCTGGCGGGGTCGGCCAGAAGGCGGCCCGCCTGGACATAGGTGGTGGTTTCAGTTGGCGCTGGAGCGGGCGATTGCGCCGCCACGCCGGTGGCCGCCAGCGTCGCTGCGGCGAGAATGGACGCGAATTTCAGCATGGCAGCCTCCCTGATCCCCAGAGCACCTTAGAGGCTGGACGCTATTCGCCAAGGGTGTTGCGTGCGGCGTCAGTTCCGGTCCATCGCCCGCCAGCCGATGTCGGTGCGATGGAAGCCGCCGGGCCAGTCGATCCGGCGCACCGCCGCATAGGCTCGCTCGCGCGCTTCGGCGATGTCCTTGCCGCGCGCGCAGACGTTCAGGACGCGACCGCCCGCCGCCGCCAGCTGGCCGTCCTCGCGGCGGCGCGTGCCGGCGTGGAAGACCTGGACGTGCGGGCCGAAGTCCTGTTCGGCGCCGCGGATGATGGAGCCTTCCAGCGGGCTGTCGGGATAGCCCTTGGCCGCCAGGACGACGCAGATGACGGTGTCGGCGGAGAAGTTCGGAACCGGCGCCTTGGTCAGGTCGCCGCGCGCGCAGGCCAGCAACAGGGGCACGATGTCCCCATCCATCCGCATCATCAGCACCTGGCATTCCGGGTCGCCGAAGCGGGCGTTGAACTCGACGACCCTGGGGCCCTCGGACGTGGCCATCAGGCCGACGTAGAGCACGCCGCGATAGGGGGCGCCCTCGGCGGCCATGGCGGCGATCACGGGCTGGACCACGGCGCGGTCGGCGGTCTCGACCAGTTCAGGCGTGAAGACGGGGGCGGGGGAGTAGCTGCCCATGCCGCCGGTGTTGGGGCCCATGTCGCCGTCGAAGGCGCGCTTGTGGTCCTGGGCCCCGCCCAGCAGAACGGCGCGCTGGCCGTCGCTGACCGCGAACAGAGAGCCTTCCTCGCCGTCCATGAATTCCTCGATGACGACGCGCGAGCCAGCCGAGCCGAAACGGCCGCCCAGCATGCGTTCGATCTCGGCCTCGGCGTCCTTCTTGTCCGGGCTGATGGCCACGCCCTTGCCCGCCGCCAGACCGTCGGCCTTGATGACATAGGGGGGCTTGAACACCGACAGGGCCTGGCGGGCCTCGTCCAGCTTCTCATAGACGCCGTATCCGGCGGTGGGGATTTCGTGCCGCTCCATGAAGGCCTTGGAGAAGGCCTTGGAGGTCTCCAGCTGGGCCGCGCGTGCGGTGGGGCCGAAGCAGGGGATGTTGGCCGCCGCCAGCCGGTCGGCCAGCCCGGCCTCCAGCGCCGTCTCCGGCCCGACCACGACCAGATCGGCGCGCATCTCACGCGCCAGCGCCGCCAGACCCTCGGCGTCGGTGACCTTCAGCGGAGCCAGTTCGCCGAGCTTCTCCATGCCCGGATTGCCCGGCGCGATGATCAGCCGGCGCGTCAGCGGTGACTGGGCGATTTTCCAGGCCAGGGCGTGTTCGCGCCCCCCCGATCCGACGAGCAGGATGTTCATGCCTGCGAAATGACCGCACCTGCGAACACGGTCAAGCCGAAGACGTGGTTGTCGGGCTGTTATCGCTGGGTCGGAAGGGTCAGATCAGGGCCGAGACCGCATAGATGACGGCGCCGAGCAGCAAGATGACGCCGATCACCAGCCACACGCTGACGGCGGGGGCGTTGCTGCGCCGTTCCAGCCCGCGTTCGCGCGGGTCCTTGTCGGCGGGGTCGGTGTGGGGCGGATCGGCCATGATCTGGAAACGAGCGGGCCCGCGCCCCGTTCCCGCCGCGACCGACACCGGCTAGTCTGAATGCATGAGCGACGACTCCTACATCTTTGAAGGCCCGGCCGAGGCTTTGCCCGTGCGTGACAACAATCCGCCCCAGTCGGTGTCGGAGCTGGCCTTTGCGCTGAAACGCACGCTGGAGGACCGCTTCGGCCATGTGCGGCTGCGCGGTGAAATCTCCAAGGTGAACCATCACGCCTCGGGCCACGTCTATCTGACGCTGAAGGACGACAAGGCGGCCATCGACGGGGTGATCTGGAAGGGTTCCGTGCGCGGTCTGGGCGTGCGGCCCGAGGCGGGGCTGGAGGTCATCGTCACCGGCAAGATCACCTCCTATCCGGCGCGGTCGTCCTATCAGATCGTCATCGAGACCATGGAGGCGGCGGGCGCCGGCGCTCTGCTGGCCCAGCTGGAGCGGTTGAAGGCGAAGTTGCAAGGCGAGGGCCTGTTCGATGCGGCGCGCAAGCGGCCCATCCCGACCTTCCCGGCGACCATCGGCGTCATCACCAGCCCGACAGGAGCGGTGATCCGCGACATCCTGCACCGCATCGCCGAGCGCTGGCCCTGCCGGGTCATCGTCTGGCCGGTGGTGGTGCAGGGCGATGCCGCCAGCGGCCAGGTCGCCAACGCCATTCGCGGCTTCGACCAGATGACGCCCGGCGGCTCCATTCCCCGGCCCGATCTGCTGATCGTGGCGCGCGGCGGGGGCTCGGTCGAGGACCTGTGGTGCTTCAATGATGAAGCCCTGGCGCGAACGGTGGCCGAGGCCCGCATCCCGATCATTTCGGCGGTGGGGCATGAGACGGACACCACATTGATCGACTTCGTGTCGGACCGGCGGGCGCCGACGCCGACGGGCGCGGCCGAGATCGCCACCCCGGTGCTGGCCGACCTGCGCTACGCCGTGGCCGATCTGGAGCGGCGCCTGGCGCGGTCGGGCGGGCGGTTGATCGAGGAGCGGCGCACGCGGCTGAGGGCTGTGGCGCGCGGCCTGCCGGTCCGGCCTGAGGATCTGCTGGCCCTGCCGCAGCAACGGCTGGACCATGCCGGCAGCCGGCTGGCCTCGGGCCTGACGCGCAATCTGGCGGTGCATGAGCGCCAGCTGCTGACGGCGGCGGGACGGCTGAGCCCCGGCCTGCTGGACCGGGCGCTGGAGCGGCGGCGCGACCGGCTGGCGGCGGCGGCGACCCGGTTCGCGCCGGTTCTGCCGCGTCGGCTGGAGCGGGACGAGACGCGGCTGGCGGCGCTGGCGCGGGCCTTGGCCACGCTGGACCCCAAACGGCCCAAGCCCGGCTTTGCGCGGGTGGAGACGAGCGATGGCGTCATGATCGCCGCCGCCTCGGCGCTTGAGGCGGGACAGGCGGTTAAGCTGGTCTTCCCGGATGGCGCGAGAGGGGCGTGGATCGACGACGGGGAGGGGAGCGACGCACCGCCGCCACGTTCGGCGCCGCCGCTCAAACCGACGCTCAAATCGACTCAGGCGAAAAAAGCTTCACCGCAGGCCCCTGTGTCACAAGGCGACCTTTTTTGATCTGCACATGGCGTCGTTACTGATATAACGGCGCTAGATAATGACCTCCTCCGACAACAGCCAGGCGATCCTCCACTACGGCGACGGCGATTTCGCGGTCATCAAGCCGGGACGTTTCGTCGTGTGTGCGGTGACGGGGCGCAGCATCCCGCTGGAAGCGCTGCGCTACTGGTCGGCGCAGTTGCAGGAACCCTATGCAGGTCCGGGCGAGGCGTTCCAGCGGATGGGTCAGGTCGTCTAAAGCGACGCCTCTTCGTCCCTGAGCGCCGCGTAGACGGCGTTGGGCCAGCGTTTGTGGACCCAGAACCAGTCTTCGGGGTGGCGCCGCACACAGTCCTCGACGAAGAGGTTGGCGGCCTGGACGCCGCGCAGGATGTCGCCGACCTTGTCGCCGGTGTCCTCGACCGTGATCGGCTCATGGGCGGTGACGCGGAAGCGGGCGCCGGGCAGACGGACGACCGACAGGGGCTGCATTACCGTGCCGAACTTCAGCGCCAGACGCGACGCGCCGGGTGAGGCGTTGACGGGCTGGCCGAAGAACTCGACCTCGGGGCCCTCATTGTATTTCTGGTCGACCAGCAGGGCGATGGAGTCGCCGCGCTTCATCCCCGCCACTAGTTCGCGCGTGCCGTCGCCCTTGGGCGCGAACAGGCGGATGCCATAGCGTTCGCGGCTCTGGCGGATCAGGGCGTCGACATAGGGGTTGTTGGCGGCGCGGTAGGTGACCTGGCAGGGCACGCCGGCGGCCATGATGACCGCCGCCATCACTTCGAAATTGGCCAGATGGCCCGAGATCAGCACGGCGGGGCGGCCGCCGTCGCGCAGCGCATGCAGCCGCTCGATCCCCACCACCTCGACCCGCCCGCCGTCGGGGGTCAGCCGGTCCATGACGGCCAGTTCGGCGAAGGTCCGCCCGGTCTGATCCCACTGCGCCAGCGCCAGCTTGCGGCGGTCATCGGCGGACATGTCGGGGAAGGCGATCCGCAGGTTGCGCATCACCGTCTTCTGGGTGCCGGTCAGCGGCCCGAGCGTGCGCAGCAGCCAGCCGCCCAGACCTGAGGCCCGGTCCACGCCCAGCCCGCGCAGGACCGCGAACAGGCCGGAAAAGGCGGCCGCCTCCAGCCGCCAGATCAGGTCCTGGCCGAGACCGGGCTTTGTCGTGTCGTCACCAGGCAATCGTCAGCCCGCCGTCGACCACCAGCGTCTGGCCGTTCACATAGGAGCCGGCTTTCGAGCACAGATAGACGGCGGTGCCGGCGATCTCGTCCGGCTGGCCGATGCGCTTCATGGGGTTGGGTTCGACCGTGGCTTGCAGCACCTCTTCATTCTCCCACAGATAGCGGGCGAAATCGGTCTGGATCAGGCCGGGGGCGATGCAGTTGACGCGCACGTTGGACGGGCCCCACTCGACCGCCAGGTTGCGGGCCAGCTGCATGTCCGCCGCCTTGGAGACGTTGTAGGCGCCGATCAGGGCGTTGCCGCGCAGGCCGCCGATCGAGGAGATGATGACGATGGCGCCGTCTTTCCGCGCGATCATCTGCGGCGCGACCATCTGCGTCAGCCAGTGGTTGGCCAGCACATTGTTGTGGAAGATCTTCTCGAACTGCTCGTCGGCGATGCCCGCCATCGGCCCGGCGTAGGGGTTGGAGGCGGCGTTGCAGACCAGAATGTCGATCTGGCCGAAGGCGACGTTGGTCTGGTCGACCAGATTTTGCAGGTCGTCTTTCGAGCCGATGTTGGCCGGGATGGCGATGGCGCGTCCGGCGCCGTGCTTTTCATTGATGGCGTTAGCGACTTCCTCGCAGGGCGGAGCCTTGCGCGAGGAGATGACCACACGGGCGCCGTGCTCGGCCATACGCTCGGCGATGGCGCGTCCGATGCCGCGCGACGAGCCGGTGATGACGGCGACCTTGCCGGTCAGGTCGAACAATTCCATGGATATCCCCGTTTTCAAGGTGTCTGGCCTATGGGCTTACCCCTCTGATACTCCGATACTCCGGTGATTCCATCGGGGAAGGCGGAACAACCTTTGCCATGCGTGCACTGACACAGGGTCTCCTGTTCTTCAGCTATCTGTTTGCCGCCATGACGCTGGGCGCGTGGCTGTGGAGCGCCAACCTCGGCCTGGGCGCCGCTGTGGCTGGATTCGTGGGCGCGCTGGGGCTGATCTTCGCTGTGCATCTTCTGGTTTCCAGCCGCGCCGACAAGGCTGCGCTGCGCAAGGAGATCGAAACCGTCCGCCACGCCCACCGCCTGCTGGCCGACGCAATGGAATCGACCCAATCGGCCCTGACCGACCTGGCCCAGGCCATCGAAAGCGGAGCCCTGAACTCGACCGAGAGCCTGACGGGCGAGGTGCGGATGCTGGAATCCCTGATCCAGCAGATGAGCGAATCCATCGACCAGCGCATGGCCCACCAGCCCGCGCCCAGCGGCCCGTTCGAGGAACGCTGGCGGCAACAGTCGAACGTCCTGCTGCACACCATTCATGACGCCCTGACCGAGAACCGCGTCGACCTGTATCTGCAGCCGGTGGTGTCCCTGCCGCAGCGCCGGACCATCTTCTACGAAAGCTTCACCCGTCTGCGCGCCGCCGACGACCGGGTGATGATGCCCGCCGAATATCTGTCCATCGCCGAGGGCGAGGGGCTGGTGCCGGCGATCGACAATCTGCTGCTGTTCCGCTGCGCCCAGATCGTGCGGCGGCTGGCGCGTCAGGACCGCAAGGTGGGGGTGTTCTGCAACGTCGCCCTGTCGTCGCTGGGCGATGAGACATTCTTCCCGCAGTTCCTGGATTTCCTGAACGAGAACCGCGACCTGAACCAGGCGCTGATCTTCGAGCTGGGTCAGGCGAACTTTGATGCGCGCGGCGCCGTCGAGGCCCGCAACATGGCCAAGCTGGCCGACCTGGGCTTCCGCTTCTCCATCGACAAGGTGCAGACGCTGGATCTGGATTTCGCCGACCTGCAACGGTCAGACGTCAAGTTCATGAAGGTGTCGGCCGAACTGCTGATCGAGCAGCTTCTGGACGTAGACCACGGCTCGGCCTCGCCGTCGCTGCGCGACATTTCGGCGGCGGACTTCTCGGGCCTGACGCGCCGCTACGGCATCGAGCTGATCGCCGAGAAGTGCGAGACCGAGCGGCAGATCGTCGACATTCTGGAGCTCGACATCGGCATGGGGCAGGGCCATCTCTTCGGCGAGCCCCGCGCCATCAAGGAAGCCGTGCTGGCGGAGACCGACCCACCCGCCGAGTTCCTGCGCTCAACCCTGCGCAGCGCCGATCAGAGACGCCGCACGAACTGACATGCGTGAACCGACTCAGGCCGCGCTGGCTTCGGTCCAGGCGACGATCTGGGTGTTGATGTCGCGCGTGGCCAGGTCGTAGGCCTCGACAATGGCCGATACGCGGTTGGCGACGGCGGGCTGTTCGACAGTGAAGATGCGCTCAGCCCGCACTGAACGGTCCGGCAGGTTCAGGACGCGGGCGCGGATGGTGATGACGACAGTCGGGGTCGCGCCGGGCGCCGCATAGCGGGCCTCGAAGGACCGGACGTCGATATCCAGAGAGCGAGTGCTGCGGGTCAGTTCGCGCGGGCCGATCAGGCGCACCTGCGTGGCCTGGGTGACGAAGGCGTTCTCCAGAGCGGCGGTGTAGAGCTCAGATGCGGGTGAGACCCAGCGGGCGCCGCCGATGAAGGCGGTCTCGGCGCCGGTGACGCTGAGGAGGCGATCGTTCTGGACCGCGGCGGGCATTTCGACGCGCCTGAGCGAGATTTGCAGGGGCGAAGCGATGGTGGCCGCACCCTGCGTCGCCGCCGCACCGCCGAAGCGGTAGGTCTGCACCGGATCGGGCGTGGACAGCAGGGCGCACCCGGACAGGGCCAGGGCCGCCGCGCCCGCAACGCCGAGGCGGATCAGGAAGGATGTCGTCATGGCTGGACCTCGAGTTCACGCGATGCGGGACGGCCGATGAAGTCGCGCGGGCTGGCGCGGACCTCGTCCACCAGACCCTCCAGGGAACGGGTGGCGTCCTCCAGCCCCTGGATGGATTGCTGAAGCTGGGGCAGGCCGGTGGCGGTGAACTCCGTCAGCGGGCCCTGCACGCCCTCGGCGGTGCTGTTGATGGTGGCGATGGCGGAGCGCGCCTCGGCCGCTGCGGCGTTGATGTTGGCGATGGCGGCGCGGCCGTCGGTCTCTACGATCTGGCGCGTGCTGGCGCCCAGGCGCTGGTATTCATCGACGGCGGCGTTGGCCTTGGTCAGGGTTTGCTCCAGCTGTTCCAGCATGCCCTTGCGGGCCTCCAGCTCGGCGGTCAGGGCCTCGACATTCTTGAGGCTGGTCGAGAAGGAGCGGACGTTGTCGTCGGACAGGACGCGGTTGATGCGGTTCAACGCGTCCACGGTCTGGGCCAGAACCGTGCCCGAACCGGACAGCAGTTCGGCGATCGGCGACGGCTGGCTCTGGACCACCGGCACGACATTGTCGGGATACTGGGTCTTGAGGATGGCGCTGTTCGGATCGCCGGCGGTGATCTGGATGTAGTTCAGGCCGGTGATGCCCTGGGGCTCCAACTGGGCGCGCGAGGTGACGCGGATCGGCGTGGTGCCGTCCACACGAATGCGGGCGATGACCTGGTCGCCTTTCTTGGGGTCGAGGTTCAGGTCGGTGACCTCACCCACGCGAATGCCGTTGAAATGCACTTCGCCGCCCTCCGACAGGCCGCGCACCGGTCCGTAGAAGACGATGTCGTAGATGTCGTAGTCGTTGTTGAACTGCAGCCGGGCCAGCCAGATGGTGAACACCGCCAGCGCCGCCAGAAGGGCGACGGTGGCGATGCCGACAGCGGCGTAATGAGCGTCTCTTTCCATCGTTCGGCTCTCCTCAGGCCGCGGCTTTAGCGCCGGCGCGACCGCGCGGCCCCAGGAAGTATTCCTTGATCCAGGGATGGTCGGATTTCTCCAACTCCCTGACAGGCGCCTTGGCCACAACGTGTTTGTCCGCCAGCACGGCGACCTGATCGGTTATAGCGTAAAGGCTGTCCAGATCGTGGGTGATCATGAAGACGGTAAGGCCCAGATCGTCCGACAGTTGCCGGATCAGGTCGTCGAAGGCCGCCGCCCCGATGGGGTCGAGGCCCGCCGTCGGTTCATCAAGGAACAGCAGTTCGGGGTCCAGGGCCAGGGCGCGGGCCAGGCCGACCCGCTTGCGCATGCCGCCCGACAGCTCGGCCGGTTTCAGGTGGGCGGCTTCAGGTTTGAGGCCGACCATGGCGATTTTCATTTCGGCCAGTTCGCGGATCACGCTTTTGGACAGGCGGGTGTGCTCGACCAGCGGGGATGCGACATTGTCCAGCACGCTCAATGACGAGAACAGCGCCCCTTGCTGGAACAACACGCCGGTGCGGCGCTCCAGTTCTGCGGCCTGTTGGGATGACTGGTCGGCGATGTCGTGGCCGAAGATTTCGACGGAGCCGCCTTCGGGCGTCTTCAGGCCGATGATGGAGTTGAGCAGGACCGTCTTGCCCGTGCCCGAACCGCCGACCACGCCCAGCACCTCGCCGCGATTGACGTCCAGGTCGAGGTTTTCGTGAATGGTCCGGTCGCCGAACTGGCTCAGCAGGCCGCGGACCTTGATCAGAGGCTCGGGCGCGGCGGAGGAAAGAGGAGCGGCGCCGGTCACAGGTTCAGCTCCATGAAGACCATCGCGAACACGGCGTCCAGGAAGATGATGGCGAAGATGGCCTGCACCACGGCGGCGGTGACGCGCCGGCCAAGACTCTCCACGTCGCCAGCGACGGCCATGCCCTGGCGGCAGCCGATGGCGGCTACTACGATGGCGAAGACCGGCGCCTTGATCATGCCGACCAGAAGATGGTTGCCCATCGCCGGATCTTGAGAAATCTGCTGGATGAAGAAGACCGGCCCGTAGCCCAGTTGGCCCCAGGTCACCAGCATGCCGCCGAACAGGCCGGTGATGATGCCGACGAAGGTCAGCAGCGGCAGCATGATAATCATGGCGGCCAGACGGGGGATGACCAGCGCCTGAAACGGATTGACGCCCATCACCTGCATGGCGTCGACTTCCTGCGTCATCCGCATCGAGCCGATTTCGGCGGCGAAGGACGAGGCGGAACGGCCCGCCAGAAGAATGGCGGTGATCAGAACGGCCAGTTCGCGCAGCACGGCTACGGCGACAAGCTGGACGGTGAAGACGCCTGCGCCCAGTTGCGACAGCAGATTGGCCCCCAGCAGGGCGATGACCGCACCGATGAAGAAGTTGGTCACGGCGATGATCGGCAGGGCGTCCAGTCCGGCGCGCTCGCCCTGGCTGAACCAGGCGGGCCAGCGGATGCGGCTGGGACGCCGGAACGCCGTGCCGACGGCGATGATGAGCCGTCCCAGGAAGGCCATGGACAGCATGGCTTCGCTGAAGATGTCGTAGACGCCCAGGCCCACCTTGCTGAAAAAGCGCACCACGGGCGGCGGACGGCGCGGCGGCGGGACGCTTTCGCGCTCCAGCTTCTCGACCATGGCGTAGGTGCGGCCAGCCTCCGGGCGTTCGCGCCATGCCGTGGCCGGCAGACGGCAATGTCCGGCCTGGACGACAGCCAGGGCCCCGGCTGTGTCGAACCGGCCCATGCCGGACAGATCCACCGCCGTGATTTCGCGTTCGCGCAGATCGTTGTCCAGCCGGTTGGAGATGCGGCCCAGCTCCGTGGCCGTCCAGTCTCCCGTCAGACGCAGGGTCAGACCGTCGTCGGCGTCGTCGATCTGAAAATCCGCTGCGGCCATGCCCCTACCTAGTTCGCCCCGCGCGTCTTGCCTATGGCTGCGCTTCGCCAGGGTTCACAACGCCGCCCGGACGTATTCGTTCAGCCACGCTTTTGGAAAGGCTGAGGATCAGAGAAGCGTTCGCGCCGTTTTCAGATCGGCCACGAACCGGTCGCGCTCCATCGCCGCCCTGTTTCGGTCGGGCATCCGCAACAGATAGGAGGGGTGCACCGTCACAATTCCTCGGGCGTCAGGGAGGGACAGGGTCTCGCCGCGGATTTGGGTGACTGAGACCTTGCGGCTCAGAACGCTCAGGGCGGCGGTCGCGCCCATCATCACGATGACGGCAGGCTTCACGAGCGCGCGCTCCCTGTCCAACCACCAGCGGCAGGCGGCGACCTCGCCTGCGTTCGGCGTCTTGTGAAGGCGGCGCTTGCCGCGCGGCTCATGCTTGAAGTGTTTCACGGCGTTGGTGAGGAAGACATCGGCCCGGTCGACGCCCGCTTCCTTCAGCGCCTCATCCAGCACCTTGCCAGCCGGTCCGACGAAAGGACGGCCTTCGAGGTCTTCATGGTCGCCCGGCTGTTCGCCGACGATCATCAATCTGGCGGCCCTGGGGCCTTCGCCGCAAACGCCCTGCGTCGCATCGCGCCACAGAGGGCAACGACGGCAGGCCTGAACCGCTTGATCCATTTCTGTCAGTGTCGAAGGCATGAAGTCGTCCGCGATGACGCGCGGACCGATCTGCACCGCCGCCCTGTCGAATCTTGTGTTGTGTTCGGGTGGAGGCGCGGCGACCATGGTCTCGGTGCGGACCGCCGACTGGGCGACCAGTTCGCGGATCAGCGACGCCTCGGGCAGGTTCTTCCAGTACCGTTTGGGCATTTCGCCCTGCATGGTCTTTGTCTTGAGACGCGCCGGGTTGAAGGTGGAGGCGTAATAGGTCTTCCAGAATTCCTCGACCTCGTCTTCGTCCGGGGCCATGTCCCGCGTCGCCGGTGGTCCAAATGTCAGCGTCTGCGTGTCCCAGAAGGCGGAACCGTCGGGTGTGAGGATGGACCAGCGCATCGTCGCGAAGCGTCGGGCGAAAAAGGGTGCGGTCTTCTCCACCACCCGATGCGCTGGTTCGAACCATGCGGCCCAGCTTTCCCCTTCAGCATTTTCGACCACACGAAAGCGGACGAAGGCCTTCATCTTGTGACTGGCGCGGCTGACGTTTTTGGCCCGCTCCAGGGCGTCAGCGACATCGATGTCGCTGAGCACCTTCATCAGGTCCGGTTCCTTATCCAGGCGCCACAGCAGGCGGTAGAGCAGGGCGAACCGGTCCGGCGAGCGATGCAGGATGACCGCTCGCGCCACATCCACAAAGGCGCGGGGGACGGCGAACCCTGGCGAAACGGGCGCGGAAGCGGGATCGGGACAGGGCAGGGCTTCGTCGAACAGTCCTCTGTTCCCGGCTCCGACATGGAAAACGGCTTCGTGCGGCCTGACGCCGGCCAGCCGCAGCTGACGCGCGCCGTCACGCCAGCCGTCGAAGTCGGTCTCATGCTCCAGCGTGACGCTGAGCATCAGAACAGACTCAGCTGCTCGGGTTGACGCGCCGGAGACAGGCGAAGACGCAGGTCGGCCGCGTCCGTCAGTCCGCCGGGCGTCCAGTCCAGCGCCTCGATGAAGGGCCGCACCTTGTCGATGCCCCGGCACAGACGGCCGACATCCTCCAGTCTGAGGGTCCGCCAGCGACGGATGGAGATGATGCGGTCCACGGATTTGACGCCGAGACCCGGCACCCGCAGCAGCCGTTCGCGCGGCGCGGTGTTCACATCGACCGGAAACTCGGCGCGCCGGTTCAGCGCCCAGGCCAGCTTGGGGTCGATCGCCAGATCCAGCATGCCCCCGGTTGTCGCCTCACTGATCTCGGGCGGCGAAAACCCGTAGAAACGCATCAGCCAGTCCGCCTGATACAGCCGGTGCTCGCGCATCAGGGGCGGTTTGGAGAGGGGCAGGCTGGACGACGCATCGGGTATGGGGCTGAAGGCTGAATAGTAGACCCGACGCAGGCCGTAGCCGCCGTACA
>Ga0233377_1000552_pt1 | contig 16602 bp, 16 predicted proteins | sample ElkDunMinimDraft_6_FD_191540 | JGI IMG/M metagenome (GOLD analysis project Ga0233377, IMG submission 191540) | Fecal eukaryotic communites from dung pellets of Tule Elk in California, USA - Elk Dung E36 | ecosystem: Host-associated > Mammals > Digestive system > Large intestine > Fecal | place...
TCCGAACTCGATCGGTCGTGTCGCCCTGGCCAGCCTTGAAGGTCAGGACCAGACCATCAAGCGGCCCGCCCACATCGACATGTTCCTGGATCGCGTCGATCGCCTGATGGGCACGGACACGGCGGTCCGCGCGGCCATCCCCAACATGCAGACCCTGATGCGCCGTGTGCACGAGCGGCTCGAGGCCGATCCGGCGACGGTGATCTTCGCCGGTGAAAACGGCCCCGTCGACGTCAAGGTCGGCGGTTTCGGGGTCCAGCTGCTGGCCTCGGCTCTTGTCGCCAATCCGCCGCAACTCTCCATGCTGCCGGGCATCTATCTGAAGCTCGACGCCGGACAGACCGATGACCTGGCCTCGATCATCCCGCCGCCCCACCGCTATTTCGGCATCTCCGGCATGCCCGAGGCGATGGATATGGCGTCCGGCATTTCGCCCGCACGGCTGGCCCTCATTGAAAGGGAGGCGAAGACGGCGGTTCTGGGCGACGCCTTCAACCTGCCCATGCCGCACCTGTTGGGCGCCATCCCCGGCGTCGATCTGGGCGACGACTTCCGCCAGTCGATCCGCATCGACACCCCGGCGCTGCTGGTCGCTGGCACCCTCGACGGCCGCACCCCGCTGGAGGAACAGGCCGAGGTCATCGCCCAGTTCCAGAACAAGACGCAGGTGGTGGTCGAGAACGCCGGGCACAACGTTTTTGAGGCCCACCCCGAGGTGCAGACCCAGCTGGTGAAGTTCTTCCGTGAAGAGCCCGTCAGCGACACCCAACTCACCCTGCCCCCGCCGATCTTCGCTGTGGCCTGAGGCGGGGCGTCAGCGCAGCAAAAAGGGCGGGCCCATCGCTGGACCCGCCCTTCTGTTCGTTCAGTCTGGATGACTGAGCGTCGGACCTAGAAGTCCATGCCGCCCATGCCGCCCATGCCGCCCATGTCCGGGGCGCCGCCGGCCGAGGCTTTCTTGGGGGCGTCTGCGACAGCGGCTTCGGTCGTGATCAGGATGCCTGCCACGGAGGCGGCGTCCTGCAGAGCCGTGCGGACCACCTTGGCGGGGTCGATGACGCCCATCTTGACCAGGTCGCCGTACTCTTCCGTCTGGGCGTTGAAGCCGAAGGTCTTGGAGTCGTTCTCCAGAACCTTGCCGACCACGATCGAGCCTTCGACCCCGGCGTTTTCCGAGATCTGACGGATCGGGGCCTGGATGGCGCGACGGATGATGGCGATGCCGGCGGTCTGATCGGCGTTGTCGCCCTTCATGCCGTCCAGCGACTTGGTCGCCTTCAGCAGCGCAATGCCGCCGCCGGGGACGATGCCTTCTTCAACGGCTGCACGCGTGGCGTTCAGCGCGTCGTCGACGCGGTCCTTCTTCTCTTTCACTTCGACTTCGGTCGAGCCGCCGACGCGGATGACGGCGACGCCGCCGGCCAGCTTGGCCAGACGTTCCTGCAGCTTTTCCTTGTCGTAGTCCGAGGTGGTGGACTCGATCTGGGCCTTGATCTGGCCGATGCGGGCTTCGATCTCGTCCTTGCCGCCGACGCCGTCCACGATGGTGGTGTCGTCCTTGGTGATGGTGACTTTCTTGGCCTTGCCGAGCATGTCGAGGGTGACGTTCTCAAGCTTGATGCCCAGGTCTTCCGAGATGACCTGGCCGCCGGTCAGGACGGCGATGTCTTCCAGCATGGCCTTGCGGCGGTCGCCGAAGCCCGGAGCCTTGACGGCGGCGACGCGCAGGCCGCCCCGCAGCTTGTTGACCACCAGGGTGGCCAGGGCTTCGCCTTCGATGTCCTCGGCGATGATCAGCAGGGGGCGACCCGACTGAACCACGGCTTCCAGGATCGGCAGCATGGCCTGCAGCGACGACAGCTTCTTCTCGAACAGCAGGATCAGGGGCTCTTCGAGTTGAACCTCCATCTTGTCGGCGTTGGTGATGAAGTAAGGGCTCAGGTAGCCGCGGTCGAACTGCATGCCTTCGACGACGTCCAGCTCGGTTTCGGCGGTCTTGGCTTCTTCAACCGTGATGACGCCTTCGTTGCCGACCTTTTCCATGGCCTTGGCGATCATCTCGCCGACTTCCTTGTCGCCGTTGGCCGAGATGGTGCCGACCTGGGCGATTTCGGAGTTGTCCGAGACCTTCTTGGCCGAGGCCTTGATGTCAGCGATGACGGCGGCGACAGCCTTGTCGATGCCGCGCTTCAGATCCATCGGGTTCATGCCGGCGGCGACGGATTTGAGGCCTTCCTGCACGATGGACTGGGCCAGGACAGTGGCGGTGGTGGTGCCGTCGCCCGCCTTGTCGTTCGTCTTCGAAGCGACTTCGCGGATCATCTGGGCGCCCATGTTCTCGAAGGCGTCTTCCAGCTCGATCTCTTTGGCGACCGAGACGCCGTCCTTGGTCGAGCGCGGCGCGCCGAAGGACTTCTGGATCACGACGTTGCGGCCCTTGGGGCCCAGCGTCACCTTGACGGCGTTGGCGAGAACATTGACGCCGCGAAGCATTTTTTCGCGGGCGTCGGTGGAGAACATGACTTGTTTGGCGGCCATCGGGCAGCTCCTTGAAGAGAGTGGTGAGTGACGAGTGACGAGTGGCGAGCAAGACGACGTTTCAGGCGGAGCGGCGGGGTCACGCTGGACCGTCCCGCCACTCGTCACTCGTCACTCGCCACTGGAGGGCTGAGCGTTAGCTCAGAACTCCCAGCACGTCGGATTCCTTCATGATGATCAGGTCTTCGCCTTCCAGCTTGACCTCGGTGCCCGACCATTTGCCGAACAGGATGCGGTCGCCGGCCTTCAGCTCCAGGGCGTTGACCTTGCCGCTTTCGTCACGCAGGCCGGGGCCGACGGCGACGACTTCGCCTTCCTGGGGCTTTTCCTTGGCGGTGTCGGGGATGATGATCCCGCCCTTGGTCTTGGATTCTTCTTCAACGCGCTTCACGAGCACGCGATCGCCGAGCGGACGAAACGCCATGTGGTTGTCTCCCATCTGAAAAACCGGACACCCTCACAGGCGCCTTTTGGCAGCCGGAATGCGAGAGTGCTAACGGCAGGCAGATAGGCAGGGGGCGAGGAAGCGTCAAGGCGGCGCGGGCCTTTGACGCGGATTCTCTCAGGCGGGGTCGGCGGCGCTCCAGGCCGCCTCGACCTGACGCGCGAAAAGGGTGCGGGCGTCGCTGACCCGGGCGCGCCAGTCACGGCCTCGCCCATCCGGTCCCAGCAGGGCCGACACCTCTGTGCGCACATGTCCCAGGGCCTCCTGCGGACGGTCACGCCGGATCAGGAAGCCCGCATATTTCTCGGTCGCCGCCAGGCTGTCCGAATGGGCGGGCGGCAGGCGGGCGGTCCCGATGGACAGGGCGCGCCGATGCAGGGTCTCCGCCTCATTCGGGCGGTCCAGTCGATCCAGCACGGCGGCATAGCCGTCCAGCGTGTCCATCAGGTCGGGACTGTCAGCGCCCACTCCGGCCTCGAACACGGCCAACCCCTGACGGAACGGCGCCTCGGCCTCGGCCCAGCGGCCCTGGTCGGAGAAGGCGTAGCCCAGATTGGCGCGGGCGTTGCCGGTGAAGGGATGGTCCGGCCCGACGACCTCAAGCGCCAGCGCCAGCGCACGCTCGAACGGCGCCTGGGCCAGCGCGCCCTTGCCTGTGACATGCAGGAACCAGCCGTAGTTGGTCAGGCACTGGGCCAGCAGCACCGGATCGTCGGCCCGTTCGGCGATGGCGACGGCGCGCAGATACAGCGGCTCGGCCTGATGCGCCCGCCCGGTGCGCCGCAGGGAGTTGCCCAGATTGGACAGGACGATGGCCAGGTGGAAGTCGGTCGGGCCGTACAGAACCTCATAGGCGCCCAGCACCTGACGATACAGCGGATCGGCCTCGGCGTGGCGGCCCTGGGCGGTCAGGGTGTTGGCCAGAAGGTTCAGGCTGTCGGCGGTCTTTTCATGCACCGGGCCGAACAGGTCGCGGCGCAGGGCGGCGCTGTCGCGCGCGGCGGCCTCGGCCTCCTCGTTGCGGCCCAGGGCGTCGAGCACGCGAGCGCGATCATAGATCAGGGTGGCCCGCTCGGCGGCGTCAGCGTCGGGCGCAGAGTCCGTCAGCGCCAGAGCCCGGTCGACATCGGCCAGCGCCTCATCATAACGACCGAATTCCAGCCGCACCCGTGTCCGGACGCCCAGCAGCCTTGCCAGACGGGTCGCGCTGACGCCGGGCGGCTTTTCGGCCAGGGTCACGGCGGCGCTCATGGCCGCTTCGGCGCCCGGACCGTCTCCGGCGGAAAACCGGTCCGTTGCTAGGGCTTGCAGCCGAGCCAGCCTGTCTTCCACCGCGCCGTCGGATTTCAGTATGGCGCCGATCGGATCAACCGGCGTCGGCGCCGAGATGCGGACTTCTGAAGCGGGCGGAGGCGGTGCTGCGGGCCGGACCGGAGCGGGCGCCGGAGTCGTCACAACAGGCGGGGGAGGCGGGGGTGCGACCTGGGCTGTCGCACAGGACGCCGCCGCCGCCGCCGCGCCCGCGATCAGGGCTGTCCGCCACAGTTTCACCGTCGAAATCCTCCCGTTCGCCGCATCGTTATCCGCGCTGCGTGTTTTGTCCACGACCCTGGACCTGTCGTTTCCTGATGAACGCCGGGTGAACGGGCGGCTCCCGGATCGTTCAGGCCGGCCCTGTCAAAACAGCGGGGAAGTTCGGCATTCCCGCCGTGCGGAGCAGAAAGGAAGATCTCATGCGCAAGTTCTCCAGGATCGCCATCGCATCGCCGGCCGTGGTCGGCGCCATGGCTGTGGCCCTGATGGCCGCCACCCCCGCCGACGCCCAGAGCCGCTATCGCGACCGGGGCCCGGACCGGAGTTCTGACCGAGGCCAGGACGCCATCGTCGGCGCCGTGGTCGGTGGTCTGGCCGGCGCCCTGATCGGCAACGGCGACGGAACCTACATCGCCGGCGGCGCCCTGGCCGGGGCCGCCCTGGGCGCTTCGGCCAGCAACAGCGGCGGCGACTGCAACTATTACCGGGGCGGCCGCTGCTACCGCAACCAGGGCCACTGGGAGCGTGATCACGGCATCAACAGCCGCGACTACCGTTGGGATCAGGGCAATCGCGGCGACTACCGCCGGGATCGTCGCGACAACCGCCGCTATGACCGCGACTACCGCTACGATCGCCGCTGGTGATCTGATCGGATGATCTGACCAGAAGGGCGGGGGCTTCGGCTCCCGCCCTTTTCTTTTGGGTCAGACCATCATCCGCTTCATCAGCTCCGCCGTGGACGGATCCATGGCCGGGGACGGCCCGCCCGCTTCGACATCGGCCAGCACCGCCCTGGCCAACTGCTTGCCCAGCTCCACGCCCCACTGGTCGAAGCTGTTGATGTCCCAGATGACGCCCTCGACGAAGGTCTTGTGCTCATAGAGGGCCAGCAGCGCGCCCATGGCTTCGGGCGACAGGGCGTCCATCAGGATGGTGGTGGAGGGCCGGTTTCCGGGGAAGGTCTTGTGCGGCGCCAGCCGGTCGGCCTCGGCCTCATCCGCCCCGGCGGCGATCAGTTCGGCGCGCGCCTGGGCTTGTGTCCGGCCCAGCATCAGCGCCTGCGCCTGGGCCAGGGCGTTGGCCCACAGGGCGGCGTCGCCTTCGCGTGAGTCCATGGCGGCGGTCGAGGTGTGGTTCACCACCACGAATTCGGCGGGCACGACCTGCGGCCCCTGGTGGATCTGCTGGAAGAAGGCGTGCTGGCCGTTGGTGCCGGGCTCTCCGAAGACGATGGGGCCGGTCGCGGTGTCTATGGCTGAGCCGTCGCGCTTCACCCGCTTGCCGTTCGATTCCATCTCCAACTGCTGCAGGAAGGCGGGCAGGCGGCGCAGGCCGTGGGCGTAGGGGGCGACGGTGCGCGCCGGTCGGCCCCGTCCTTCGACGTTATAGACCTGGGCCAGGGCCAGAAGAACCGGCGCATTGGTCTCCAGCGGTGCGTTCAGGAAGTGGGCGTCCATGGCGCGCGCCCCGTCCAGAACCCGCTCGAACACATCGCGGCCCAGGGCCACGGCGACCGACAGGCTGACCGCCGACCACAGGGAATAGCGCCCGCCGACCCAGTCCCAAAAGCCGAAGGTCCGCCCGCAACCCCAGGCCTGGGCCTTCTCGGGCGCGGCGGTGACGCCGACCAGGTGGCGCACCATGCGGCGCGGCGACAGGCTTTCGGCCAGCCAGGCCTTGGCCAGTTCGGCGTTGGTCAGGGTCTCTTGCGTAGTGAAGGTCTTGGACACCACCACCACCAGCGTCGTCTCCGGCTCCAGCCCGGCCAGAGCCTCGCCCATGTCGCGCGGATCGATGTTGGCGACGAAGCGCACGTCGATGGTCGGCTCCAGCGGGCGCAGGGCGTCCCACAGCAGGCGCGGCCCCAGGTCCGATCCGCCGATGCCGATGTGGACGATGGCGGTGAAGGGCTGTTTGGCCCCGCCCGTCTCGGCGCCCGAGCCGATGTCGGCGGCATAGGCGGTGATGGCCTTGCGGGTCTGCATCACCTCGGCCGAGACCGCTTCGCCCAGGGCGTGGAAGTCGGCGCCTTCCCCGGCCCTTAGGGCGGGGTGCAGGACGGCGCGGCCTTCGGTGCCGTTGACCGCCTCTCCGGCGAACAGGGCGGCGCGTCGGCCTTCCACGTCGCAGGCGCGGGCCAGGTCCAACGCGGCCTCAAGCCCGGCCTTGCTCCAGTTCTGCTTGGACAGGTCCAGATACAGGCCCGCGGCGTCCACGCCCATCCGCTCCACGCGGTCCGGATCGGCCTTGAACAGGTCGACGATCGGGACCGCCTCATCCGCGCGGGCGGCGTTTCGCAGGGCGTCGAGGGCCTGGGTGCGTATCGTCATGGAATGGCTTGTAACCTGGAATGGTAAACCCTCGTTTACGGGTCCGGCGTAAATCGGTTCCATCGCCGAATCCGGTTTCGGCTGAAACAGATGAGGTCCGCCATGTCCTGCGGTGTCGCCCTGGCCGTCGCCCTGATGCTCAGTGATCCCAATGTGGCCCTGGCTGCATCCCAGCCGACGGTCGCCGCCGATGCCCCGGTCTCGGTGGCGGGCGAGCCCCTGTTCATCGAGATCACCACCCGTTCCGCCACCCTCAAGGCCATGGCCGAAGGCTGGGGGACAAGCGGCCTGATCGATCAGGACGGCTTTTTCACCAGCCCGACCTTCAACGCTTTCAAGGTCCAGGCGGCCGCCCTGTCCGAAATGGACATGCAGGGCCATCTGATCCTCAAGGAACGCGGCACGGACAACGACCTGAAATGCATCCTGCGGGGCATTTCCGAAGACATGCCGCGCAAGGTGTCCGCGCTGGAAGCCGCCACGACCCCGGCCCAGCGCCGCGAAGCCCTGGATGAAATGGTCTATCTGCTGAACGACAACGTCGAGGTCATCACCTCGCCGCCGCATCCGGAAGTTTAGCAGACCCTGAAATCCGCTCATCCCAGCGAAGGCGGGGATGAGCGGATTATGGGCGGTTCAGCCCGCCGCGTCCTTCAACGCTTCCACCACCAGACCTTCAGTCAGGATTTGCGGCAGGATGCGCGGCGCGCCGCCGCCTGCCGGATACAGCAGATACAAGGGCACGCCTGAACGTCCGTGACGCGCCAGTTCTTCGGCGATCGCATCGTCGCGCCGTGTCCAGTCGCCGACCAGATAGGCGGTGTTGGTCTCGGCCAGCGTCCGCGCCGTCCGCGCCGTGGCCAGACTGGTTCCTTCATTGATCTTGCAGGTCACGCACCAGTCGGCGGTGAACTCCACCAGAACGGGGCGCCCTTCAGCTTGCGCGGCGCGCACCGCCTCGGGCGACCAGGGCGCGGATGCGAGATCTGCGGACGGGCTGGAGACGGCGGAGGTCGCGGTCTGGACAGGCGTGCGCGCGGCGAGGACGCCCAGAGCCAGTCCGGCGATCAGGGCGACGGCTGCAGCGGCGGTCGCCAGGCGACCGCGACCGCCCCAGGCCCGGGCGTTCTGGCCCTGCCCATACAGCCACAGGCCGAAGGCCAGCAGCAGGCCGGACCCGAACAGGGCCGCCAGACCCATGTCGCCGATCTGGCGCGTCACCACCCAGGCCAGCCACAGGGCCGCGCCGTACATGGGGAAGGCCAGAAGGCTCTTCAGCCGCTCCATCCAGGCGCCGGGCCGCGGCAGACGGGCCAGCAGGCGCGGCGACAGGCTGACGGCGACATAGGGCAGGGCCAGCCCCAGCCCCAGCATCAAAAAGACCAGCATGGCGGCGGGCCAGCTCATCACCAGGGCGGCGCCGAGGGCGGCGGCCATGAAGGGGGCGGTGCAGGGGGCGGCCACGACGACAGCCAGAACCCCGGTCAGGAAGGCCCCGGTTCCGCCCGGCACCCGCGCCAGCGGCCCCGATCCCAGGCCTTGCAGGCCCGAACCGACATGGAAGACGCCGGACAGGTTCAGCCCCACCGCCAGCATCAGCAGCGACAGGCCGACCGTCACCAGCGGCGACTGCAGCTGGAAGCCCCAGCCGATGGCCGCCCCGCCGGCCCGCAGCGCCAGCAGCGCGCCGGCCAGAACCGCAAACGCCGCCAGAACGCCGAACAGGAACAGCAGGCCGTCGCGCCGCGCCAGCTTCGGTTCATGCGCCGAGGCGGTCAGAGACGCCGCCTTCATCGCCAATATGGGAAAGACGCAGGGCATGAGGTTGAGGATCAGCCCACCCGCCAGCGCCAGAAGCGCCGCCTGCCACAGAACGGGGACGCCGCCGTTTGTCGTCGGGCCTTCGGCGGGGGTCTCGGCGGCGATCTGCAGGGGTTGGCCGGTGACGCCGTCCAGCGCCGCGCCCGGCTCGGTGGTGATCTCGAAAGCGCCGAGCGCGGTTTGAAGAACGCCGCTCAGGGGGGCGTCCGGTGCGGCTTCGCGCGCCGCCCCCGCCGTCATGACCAGCGTCAGCCCGTCTGCGCCGCGCTGGCCGCTCTGGTCGCCGCCGTGGGCGATCTGGCCGGGCGCGAACGGATAGAACCACACCGGGCCGGGGTCGGCGCCCGCCCCCGTTCCGGCCAGAGGTCCGCCGGTCGCAGTCAGGGTCAGCACACCGTTCGACTGGACCACGCGCGCGGTGATGCCCGCCGGGCGCGGCGCCGTCTCCATCACCTGACGAATGGCGTCGGCGTCAGAGGCGGGCGGGGCTGCGCCCTCGCGCACCGCCATGTCCAGCGCCAGCCGGAAGGTGTGGGGAATGCACATTTCGGCGCTGCACACGAACAGGTCGGCTTCGACGTGCAGGGGGATGTTGCGTCCGACAGCGGCGTCGGCGGGGATCTGGATCGGGACCGGCAGATAGACCGTGCCGGAATAGCCGTAGTTGACGAGGTTCAGCAGCCGCTGGCGCTGAGGCAGGGGCCAGATGATGTCGCCCGCGCCGACTCCGTTCGGCAGGGCCCAGGTCATCTGGGTCGCGCCGCCGGAATCGCCCGGATTGCGCCAATAGGTGTGCCAGCCCGGCGCGATCACCTGTTTCAGGGCGACGACCGCCGTCGACCCCGGCGCGGCCCAGCGCGACAGGGGGACCAGCTCCACCGTGATGGATTTGTTGTCCGAGACCTGAGCGCCCGGAAGATAGGGGGAGTCCGCGCTCTGAACCGGCGACTGGGCATGGGCTGGGGCGCCGAGGCCCAGAGGGAGGGCGAGCGCAGCCAGCCAGACGAAAATGAGCGAGAGCAGGCGCAAGGGCGGTTCCAACAGTCCTGACGGGGCCAGGCGACGATGTCAGGGTTTAGCCAATCCGGGCCGCCCCCACCACAGGGTGCGACCCCGGCGCGCCTGCCCGCTCCGGATCAGCGCGGCGCGGCCTCGACCAGAACTTCGGTGCGGCGGCGCAAGGGCTCGCTGACGCCCGAGGCGGTGACGGCGCCCTGATCGCCGGCGCCGCCCACTTCGAAGGCCGGCGCAGGCCAGCCCGCCGCAGCCAGGGCGTCGGCGACGACCGCCGCACGGCGCTCGGACAGGCTCTGATTGGCGCTGGCCACGCCGGTCGCGTCTGCCAGTCCCAGCACCTGAACCTTGCGGATGGCGCAGCCTTGCAGCTGGGTCGCGGTCAGGCCGATGGCCTGACGCGCCGCATCGGTCAGCCGCGCTTCATTCTCGGCGAAATAGACCTCGAAGCGCTGCGCCGTGCAGTGGGACGGCTCCGCCACGATGTCGCTGCGCTTAAGCGTCGGCGCCAGACTGCACCCCGCCGCCGCCAGTCCGACCAGGGCCACAACCCCGCCGGCGAATACCGTCTTCATCTTTTCAGCTCCCCAAAAACTCAACATGCCCCAAAACCGCTGTATCATGTCGCGTGAGAGCCGATAAGCAAAGGGCGGCTCGTCCTTCGACGAACCGCCCCCTGTGATTTCGATCAGCCCGCGCTATCAGCGCTTGCGCTGGCCGTTCTCCCAGTAGCACTCATTCTGACGGCCGTCGTAGCAGTAGTAGTAGCCGTTGCGGCTGTCGCCGTAACGCTGCTGGTTGGCGCGGTCCTGGGCCGAGCCGCGCACAGCGCCGGCCACGCCGCCGATGGCGCCGCCGATCAGGGCGCCGCGTCCAGCGTTGCCGTCGCCGACATTGTTGCCGATGATGGCGCCGGCGACCGCGCCGATGCCGGCGCCCACAGCGCCCTGGCGGACGGTTTCATTGGTGCCGCCGTAGCCGTCGCTTGCACAGGCGCTGGCCAGAAGGCCTGCGGCAGCGATCGCGATCATTGCCTTTTTCATGTTGAATTCCTTTGTTCCCGGGTTCGCCCCAAAGACGAAAACGCAGCCATACCGCGCCGGTTCCATTGATACTGTCAAGGTTTTGGGCGGTCTTCAGCGTCACAGTGAAGCTGGACCGGAACATCACCCTGTCGGGCGCGTTCGGGCGGGATGACAGACGCAGCCGCCTCCATCACGCCCACTGCCTCTCCGGCAGAACCGCCGTCCCCTGCGCTCACCCGCCACGTTCCGCTTTCCAATGTGATCATGCTGGTCAATCCCATGTCGGGCAGCGTGGGGCCCCAGGCGGCAGGAGAGGCCGAGGCCATCTTCGCCGAATATGGCTGCAACGCCTCGGTGGTGTCGCTGGAGGCCAGAGGGTTCGACGATCAGATCAATGAGGCCATCGCCGCCTGTCCTGACGTCTTGTTCGTGCTGGCCGGGGACGGGACGGCGGGGACCATCGCCTCGCGCGCCGGTCCTGACGGGCCTCTGGTCGCGCCCCTGCCGGGCGGGACGATGAACATGCTGCCCAAGGCCCTGTACGGCACGGCGGACTGGAAGGCGGCGCTGCGGTATGCGCTGGAGGAAGGCGACGCCCAGGACGTGGCGGGGGGCGAGGTCTCGGACGGCGTTGTCAGCCAGGCCTTCTACTGCGCCGCCATTCTGGGGGCTCCCGCCCTGTGGGCCCCGGCGCGCGAGGCGATGCGGTCGGGCAAGCTGGGGCTGGCGTGGGCTCATGCGCGCCGTGCGCTGAAGCGGGCCTTCTCGGGCCGGATGCGGTTCTCGCTGGACGGTCGGGCGGAACAGCGCACCGAAGCGCTTGTCCTGATCAGTCCGATGATCTCCAAGGTGATGGACGAGAACACGGGTCTGGAGGCCGCGTCCATGAACACGTCCGACGCCGGACAGGCTGTCCGCCTGGCCGCCCACGCGGTGTTCAATGACTGGCGCAACGATCCGGCCGTGACCACCCGTCCCGCCAAACGGATCAAGATCCGGTCGCGCGCCAGCATACCGGCGGTGATCGACGGCGAGCCCGTCAAGTTGAAGCACGACGCCGAGGTGCGCTTCATCCGCAAGGCATTCCGCGCCTTCGCGCCCAGTCCCCCGGCGGCGGCGGACGCTGTTTGATGGGGCGGGTCCTCCAGTTCTCGGACATCCATTTCGGTTGTGAACACAGGCGCGCCTGCGAGGCGGCGCTGGACTACGCCCACGCCACACCGTCGGACCTGATCCTGATCACCGGCGACATCACCCAGAAGGGCCTGCCGGATGAGTTCGCCGCCGCCGGCGACTGGGTCCGTCGCATGCCCGAACCGCGCTTCGTCATCGTCGGCAATCACGACGTGCCCTACTGGAGCCTGACAGCGCGGCTCTTCCACCCATGGCGGGCGTTCGAGGCGGCCATCGGTCATCCGGCGCATGACCACCAGTTCCTTTCACCGAATTTGATGGTGCGCGGCGTCGTCACGGCGCGCGGCTGGCAGGCGCGGCCTAACTGGTCCAAGGGCGTCATCGACCTGGTTCAGACCCGCAAGGCCGCCGAGGCGCTGCGCCAGGCGCCGGTCGGTGCGTTGCGCATTCTCGCGTGTCATCATCCGCTGATCGAAATGGTCGGCGCGCCGATGACGGGAGACGTCAAGCGCGGCGATGAAGCGGCGCTGATCTTCGCCGAAGCGGGCGTGGATCTGATCGCCACGGGCCATGTGCATGTGCCCTTCGCCCTGCCGATCGCCAAGGGCGACAACTGCTCCTACGCTGTCGGTTGCGGGACGCTGTCGCATCGCGAGCGTGGGGCGCCGCCGGGCTTCAACCAGATCGAATGGGATGCGGGTCATATCACCGTCACCGCCATGATCTGGACCGGCGAACGGTTCGAGGCGGGCGATGTCTGGCGGCTGCCCAGGCGTCAGGACACCCGTTCGCGAGCCACCGCGCCTGACCCCAACGCCGCAGGCGAGCGGGAGAAGGCGGCGATCTGAGGCTTCGGGCGAGCCATGAAAAAAGCCGCCGGGCGAACCGGCGGCTTTCCATCTTCAGATCATCAGGCCGCTAGACGCGCGGCCCTCGTCCTCTCACTGCGCCCGCGACCAGCGAGATCACGAACAGGATGATGGCGATCACCGCAACGAATTTGGCGATCTCGAACGAGAAGTTGGCGATGCCGCCGAACCCCAGAACAGCCGCTACCAGCGCAACGACAAGAAATATGATGGCCCAACGCAGCATTGAACAAATCCTCTTCGACAGTTTATGGAAACAAGAAGCGACTCTTACGTCACGCCTGTTCTAAGAACGTCACAAGGCGAATACTGTTCCCTATTTATACCGACGACGGCTTTGCGGTTTCTCGGTGAAGGCTGCGGTCACCATGGTGGCCAGGGCGGGATTCTTCAGGAAGATGAAGCCGCCGGCGATGGCCGCCACGGCGCCCAGGATGGGGCGTTCGCGAAACAGGGTGAAGGCGCGTTGAGCCAGGCCCTCGGGCTCTTCGTCTTCTTCTTCCTCAGCCTCGCGGCGCACGAAGACCAGAACGATGATCAGGGCCACGAGCGAGAACAGCAGGGCTGTGATCGCCGCCGCCGCCAAAGGCGGAACCACCATGCACAGGGCGAAATAGACCGCTGCGCCCAGGGCGGCGATGGCGACGAAGGCTGCGCCCGCCGCCGCCGCCGCCGCGATGGCCTTGTTGATCAGCCCGCGGGCCAGCCCCCCGCCGAACATCAGCGCCGCCGACCGGCAAGCAGCAGGCCCAGCACCACGCCGACGCCGAGCGCGATGGCGGTCGACTGGATCGGACGTTCCTGCACCCGCTCGACGACATAGCGCTGGGCTTCGTCGAAGCGTTCGGTGGCGTCGTCATAATATTCGCGGCCGCGCACGCGGGCGGTGTCGTAATAGCCCTGGGCTTTCTGGCGCAGAACTTCCGACTGCTCGCGCAGCTTGGCCTCGGCCTCACCGGCCTTGACGCGGACGCGGGCGCGGGTCTCTGCGGCCTTCTCCTTCAGGGCGGCCGTCTCTTCGGCGCCCAAGACCTTGAGATCGTCCTTGAGGGTGTTCAGGTCGTTCTTGACGGCGGTTCTTGCGGGTTTGGTGTTGGCCACTATGCGCGCTCCATTTGTCTCAAGCTTGACGGTGAAAGAGATAGATAATCTGGCGACGGAACGCCACTCCGTCGTCACGGTTCCGCTGCGGCGGCTGGCGAAAAGCCTTTCACGGGCCTAAAAAACCTTATGACCCAATGGATGTTCCCGCCCGCCGCGACGCCCAGCCTGCCGATTGCGGGCCGCCCCGAACGGTTTCCCGTGCGCCGCATCCTGTGCGTCGGCCAGAACTACGCCGCCCATGCGCGCGAGATGGGCCATGACCGTGCTGAGCCCTTCTTCTTCGCCAAGCCCGCCGACGCCCTGGTCGCGGATGGGCAGGACCCGCTTTATCCGTCGGCGACCGACAATCTGCATCACGAGGTCGAACTGGTCGGCGCAGTCGGTCCCCATGGCGGCTTCATCGGCTGGGCGGTCGGCTGCGATCTGACCCGGCGCGATCTTCAGGCGGCGGCCAAGGCGACAGGAAGGCCCTGGGACGCGGCCAAGGGGTTCGACCAGTCCGCCCCCTGCGGCGCTCTGACGCTGGGCGCCCTGCCGGACCCGGTGGCGGCGATCGCGCTCAGCGTCAACGGCGAGACGCGCCAGTCGGGCCGTCTGGACGACATGGTCTGGAGCCCCGCCGAAGTGCTGGAGAAGGCGCGAACCCTGTGGGACGTCCAGCCCGGCGACCTGATCTTCACCGGCACGCCAGAGGGGGTCGGCCCCCTGAAGCCCGGTGACCGGGTTCAGGCCATGATCGGGGGGCTGTCGCCCCTGTCCTTCACGGTGAAAGCACGATGATCCTGCACGGCTATTGGCGCTCGGGCGCCGCCTACCGCGTCCGCATCGCTCTGGCGCTCAAGGGACTGGGCTACGAAAGCCAGGGCCACGATCTCAGAACCGGGGCTCAGAAGGCGGCGGACTATCTGGCGCTGAATCCTCAGGGCATGGTGCCCGCGTTGCAGGTGGACGGCGCAGTCCTGACCCAGAGCCCGGCCATCATGGAATGGCTGGAGGAGGCCTATCCGACACCGGCGCTTCTGCCGTCCGACCCTCTGGGCCGCGCCCGCGTGCGGGGCATGGCGGCGCTGATCGCCTGCGACATTCATCCGTTGAACAATCTGCGGGTCGGCAAGGCGCTGCGCGAGAGCTTCGGCGCCGATCAGGCCGCCATCGACGCCTGGGCCGCACGCTGGATCATTCCGGGCTTTGAGGCGCTGGAGGCCATGGTCGCCGCCGATGGCTGGTGCTTCGGCGATCAGCTGACCCTGGCCGACGCCTGTCTGATCCCCCAGATGTATTCCGCCCGGCGGTTCAATGTGCCGCTGGAGGCCTTCCCGCGTCTGCTCGCCATCGACGCAAGGGCGGCGGCGCATCCGGCCTTCATCGCCGCCCATCCGGACAACCAGCCCGACGCGGACTGACAGTCAGGCCAGAAAACGCGCCATCGCCGCCAGGAACTGGGTTGGCCGGTCGATCATGACCATGTGTTCGGCCCCCTCGATGCGTTCGAACACGGCGGGGGTCCGCAGGCGGGCGTAGGCCTGGCGGAACAGGGTGTCGGCGCGGCTGCGCGGCGAGGCCTCGTCCGGGCTCCAGCCATAGACCACGGTGACGGGCGCGCGGATGTCGGCCAGGCGCGGACGCAGATCGACGGTCATCACCTCGTACAGGGCCTGGGCCAGAACGCGCCGGTCGCCGCCCTGCCAGCCCAACGTCCCGAACAGGGCGTCGGTCGCCCCGCCCAATTCGACGCCCAGCCTGCGGCCCTGGGCCATCAGGGCCTGATCGCCGAAGAACTGCAGGGCCTGATAGGCGACCTGGGCGATGGGCTCGACGTCGCGGGCCGTCGCCTGTGGACTGATCAGCGCGGCGAAAAAGGGCGAGGAATCGACGGCCATCACGCGGCTCACGGCGTTTCCTGAGTCGGCTCCGATCCTCAGGCCCAGCTGACCGCCCATGGAGTGGCCGATGACGGCGGGAGCGATCAGCCCCGTCTCATGGATGTAGCGGCGGATTTCATTGGCCAGCGGGGCCAGCAACGGTCCCTCGCCATTGGCCTGGGCCGGCAGGTCGCCAAAGCCGCGCACCGACACCAGATGCAATCGATACCGGTCCTGAAGCGCCGCCGCCGTGCTGCGCCAGACATCGGCGGTCGAGGCCAGGCCGGGAATCAGCACCAGATCCGGCGCCTCGCCGAATTCTCGGCCCTGAACCGAAACCATGATGCGGTTGGACTGGAAGGGGGCCTGTCGCCAGCCGCCCAGCACAGGCACCGTTCCCGCAACGCCCAGTTCGGCCAGAAGGCGCAGAATGTCTCGTCTTTTTTCCATGTCGCCGCCGTGTCAGGTTCGCGTCGGCCAAACGCAGGGAGAGCCGTCATGGGTCCGCAAACCGACGACGAAATCGTCTTCTACACCAATCCCATGTCGCGCGGTCGCATCGCGCGCTGGATGCTGGAGGAGGTCGACCGGCCCTACCGCACCGTGGTTCTGGATTACGGCACGACGATGAAGGCGGCGGACTATCTGGCGATCAATCCGATGGGCAAGGTTCCGGCCGTCACCCATCGCGGCGTGACCGTGACCGAATGCGCGGCGGTGTGCGCCTATCTGGCCGACGCCTTTCCCGAGGCGGGCCTGGCTCCGGCGCGGGATGACCCGATGCGCGGCCCCTATCTGCGCTGGATGTTCTTCGCCGCCGGTCCGGTCGAGGCGGCGGTGACGGCGCGATCTCTGAACCTGTTGCCGCCAGCCGAGAAGGCGGGGATGGTCGGCTACGGCTCGTTCGACGCGGTTGTCGAAGGG
>Ga0233377_1000553_pt1 | contig 16521 bp, 15 predicted proteins | sample ElkDunMinimDraft_6_FD_191540 | JGI IMG/M metagenome (GOLD analysis project Ga0233377, IMG submission 191540) | Fecal eukaryotic communites from dung pellets of Tule Elk in California, USA - Elk Dung E36 | ecosystem: Host-associated > Mammals > Digestive system > Large intestine > Fecal | place...
TTCCAATTTTTGTTTAGAATTCATGAGGTTATAATCGGAAAGATCAACAATTACTGTAGAGGGTTGTTGAGAGTAAGAAACAGTAAATTTCCCCTCTTTAGGGAGTCGAGTTTCTAGTACGATTACACCATTTGCACCGCGAGAGCCATATAATGCCGTAGCAGTTGCATCTTTTAAGATGGTAATAGATTCAATTCTATTTGGATCCAAATCGTATAAACGCTCCATGCTGGACTCAAAACCATCCATAATTACCAAGGGAGAGTTAACAGCATAGCTCCCTCTTTCACTGGAAGCTAATCTAGAACCTCCAACCATATTCTGACCACGGACTGTAATATCTGCAATCATATTTGGATTGGATCCTTGGGAATTATCTTCATGAATCTTAAAGGATGGATCTAGACTTTCAATGATACTGAAGATATTACGGTTGTTGAATTTCTCCAATTCCTTTCTTGTAATAGAAGTAGAAGCTCCTGTATATGATTCCTTCTTACGCCTTGAGTATCCAGTTATAATGGTTTCTTCAATAGCTATATTCCTCTGAACCATCTTCACATTGACCTGTCTTCGTTCAGCGACATTGACCTTCATTGTTTCATATCCCTGCATTGAAAATTGTACTTGTGAGTCATCGAAAACCTCAACAGCATAAGTTCCATCATCAGAAGTTACACTTCCCCAATTAGAGGAATTCAATAATTTAACAGTAACCCCTTTAATAGGGGTATTGGACTCATCGGTAACCGTGCCAACTAAACTGTAATAACGATCTCTATTATTTGATTTGGCATCTTCATTCTTTAATGGGGGTCGCTCTCTCAGATAAATAGTCTTTTTCTCAATAATGAGCTCAAAAGGTTGTCCTTTACTAATTTCAGTCAATACCTGTTGGATAGGTAAGTTCTTGACTTGAATATTAATAGGTTTTGCTCTTCTGAACAAGGACATATCACCGATAAAGTCAAGCCCATGGTCTTTCTTTAATTTTTCTAATACCTTTTGGATACTGGTATTTTTTTCATTCAGGGTAACCGTTTGTGCAAAAAGCTGACAATTAACCATCATGATAAAGGTAAATCCTAAACATATTACACCTTTTCGAATGGGCAATAGAATGTTTAGGAAGCTTGCGAAAGCGCCCTGTCTTAATCCATCATTCATATTTTATTACTGGTTATTTTTTTTGGTTAATAATCTTTACTTGCTTACTATCTATTTCAAAATCAATTGGCAACACCTTTTTGATTGCTTCTAGAACCTCTCTGAGGCTCCGTTCTCTACTTATCTGTCCATAAATTCTTTTTTCCTTTAAAGAAGGATCTACTTGTATATCCAGCCCGTACCATGCAGACAATTTATCCTTAGCAGCATCCAATGTCATGTCTGAAAAATCGAAATAACCCTCTTTCCAATCGATTACCTTCTCTGGACTCTCATTTATCACTACGGTCTTCCCATCATAACTTTGGTTTGGAGACAATACTATAGGGAAATCAACTTGATTATTTTTACCTAGCTGAGTCTTCGTATTTGTCAATGCAATCCGTCCCTCCAACAAGGTAGATTTATATCCATTATTGTAATTCTTAACATTGAACTTTGTTCCCAAGACTTTTATAGTATGTTGGCTTGAACGAACGTAAAATGGTCTATCTTTCGCCTTCTCAATTTCAAAGTATGCCTCACCCTCTAATGCAACTTCTCTATTTTCTTTAGAGAATTCAACCGGGTAAGTAAGTTCTGAATTTGAATTAATCCAAACTCTTGATCCATCTGAGAGTAGCATAGAGGTCATTCCTCCAGCTTTGGTCTTCACGGTATTGTATGCTATTTGATTTGCAGAATGAAGAACTTTATAAGTCACCTCACCTTGCTCATTCTTAAACACCTGATATCCATTTCCTTTTAAAGTATCTCCTGTTTTAAGTTTGTCTAATTCAACTTCAGTTTGATCCTCTAATACTATGATAGAATTGTTTCCCATTGGCGCTTTAACATCCACAAGTTCCAAATCTAATTTTTGAGATTGTTCTTGTTTGTGGAAGAGCTGTAAACCAAAAAAAAATAAAACCACTGCTGCCGCTGCTGCTGCTGAATACCAGAAAATCAATTTTCGTTTATTCTGCTTTTCACTTAAAGATCCATTCTTGCCGAGTATTTCTTCATTAATACGATTGTCAATTCTACCCACAATCTGCTCAACTTTACTTTCATCAAGTTCAGAATCCTGACCCAATTGGAAATACCAAGCTTCAATAAGCTTTTTCTCTTCAGGAGTACATTTCCCTTGAAGGTATCTATCCAAACTATTTTTGTCAGTGTTCATTAAATTAGTGGTTTATTAACGCAAGGATAATTTTTGGTTAAAATCATAAGGAAGACGGTTAATTTCTTTTTATGTCCCTAGAAAAAAATAAAATATTGCAAGAAGCTTTAATTTTCCACCTAAAGACTTGATAATCAAGCTATATTTATTTCTGATGGTTTTTTCAGATAAACCCAAATGTTCAGCAATCTCAACATTTGAATAACCATCCATTCTCATTTTTAAAATGATTTTGTCTTGTGACGGGTATTTCTCCATCAGCAGATCCAATTCCTTTAGAAATTGCTTTTCTCTAATAGCAAAATCAGCACTTTCGACATATCTTTCACCGAATTGACGTAAGGAATCTAAATATTTTCGTTCATGGATTTGATGGGCAAAATAATCTAAGACTTTATTCCGCAGGGCGCGGTAGATATAAGGTCTAAATTGCTGATTAATAAGGATATTTTCTCTATTTGTCCATAATTTCACAAATAAATCATGTACCAGATCTTCTACAGCTTCTTCATCATTAAGTTTTTTCAGCGCCAGACCAACCATTGGCCTTTTATAGCGATTATAAAGCTCAGAGAATGCCCTCTCATCATTTATCTTGATAAGATCAAATAGTTCTTCATCATTTAATATGAAATAATGCTGCATCCCTGGGGTTTTAATAAAACCCAAAATAAGTAACTTTTAATTTATTAATCTAACACTCTGGCAAGCTTAATGGTACTTTTATCGCTAAACCACCATCAGCAGTTTCCTTATATTTAACATTCATGTCTTGCGCAGTATCCCACATTGTGCTTACCACCGCATCAAGACTAACTTTTGCTTTATCAGGATTTGATTGCAATGCAAGTTGAGCTGCTGTAATAGCTTTAATGGCGCCCATTGTATTTCTTTCAATACAAGGAATCTGAACTAATCCACCAATAGGATCACAAGTTAAACCTAAGTGATGTTCCATAGCAATCTCCGCTGCCATTAACACTTGTCTTTGGGAACCTCCCAAGCATTCTGTCAAGGCACCTGCAGCCATTGCAGAGGAAACCCCAATTTCAGCTTGACATCCACCCATAGCAGCAGAAATAGTTGCTCCTTTTTTGAAAATAGACCCAATTTCGGAAGCTGTCGCTATGAATTGAATAATTTTATCTTCTTTATAACAATCGTGGAAAACAAGATAATATTGAAGAACAGCCGGTATTACACCAGCCGCACCATTTGTAGGCGCAGTAACAACTCTTCCAAAAGAAGCATTCTCCTCATTCACTGCCAAAGCAAAACAACTTACGCAGTCTAGAATATAACCAAAATCCTTCCCACCATCACGAATTGCTTCTACCCAAGTGTCAAAGTCTGAATAACTTCTTCCCTTCAACATTCTTTTGTTTAATTTTGAAGCTCTGCGTTCAACATTAAGTCCACCGGGAAGAACACCATCTGTATGACAGCCCTTATAAATACATTCTTTTATAGCTTGAAAAATCTTTAGAACACCCTCTTTAGTTGCCTGTTCTGATCTCCAAGAACATTCATTTTCCAGAACTAATTCTGAAATCTTTAAGCCAGTTCGCATACAGGCCACCATTAATTCTTGGGCGGTGTCAATCGGGAAAGGCAAATCAATTTCTGAGAGTACACTTTCAGTATCATTCTCTTGCACAACAAAGCCTCCGCCAATAGAATAATAGGTTTCTGAAACTGCAGTCCCATTATCTAGAAAAGCCTGAAAGGTAACAGCATTAGGATGGAATGGTAAACTTTGATCAAATAAGAAGAGTAAATCATCTGGATATGAAAAATCAATTTCTCTCACTCCGCCAAGAGTCATTTTTTTACTAGCCTTGATTCGGTTGACTTTAGGTAACACATCCGCAACATCAAATGTAACCGGGTCATCGCCGCTAAGTCCTAGAAGAACTGCAATATCGGTTCCATGACCAATACCAGTTTTAGCCAAAGAACCATAAAGTAATATTTTCACTTCACTAACATGGTCTAATAGCTCTCGGTTTTGCAATGTTTCAACGAATCGTTGGGCGGCTCGCCAGGGTCCTAAAGTATGAGAACTGGAAGGTCCAATTCCTATCTTAAACATATCAAATATTGAAATCTGCTCTTTTGCCATGCTACTGAATCTACACAGCAAAATTAGTCTTTCTTTTGAATAAAAAAAGCCAGTAAAACTTACCGGCTCTTTATTTTTATGTTAAAGGTTTAGGATTAAATACCATCACCATTTTTTAATTCATCTGAGATTGTAACTGGAAGTCTTCCTTCCGGTTTAATTTGTTTCAATAATGCTTTTAAAACCGCTTTTTGCATAAAAAAGTCATTTTGATATCCTAACAAAACGGATGAACTTCGCATAACATCAACCGAATTCAATGCATAAGGATTTGTTAACATGACAGAAATTGTTCTTCTTCCAGCAATCTTATCAATAAAAACTTTTGTTACATCGTTTAAATCCAGCTCACTGCGCGGTCTACTACGATTGTCATGAATTACTAAAACAATCTGACGATTATCTTTTGCATCCTTCATTAATTCCTTTAACTGCTCTTCAGTCTCATTACCTTTAATAAAGTACTGATCAAAGTCACTTAATTGAAGCGAAAGACCCTTTTCAAAGTCTTGAGCCTGATCTACACCTACACTAACAATGGATGTTGCTCTTTTTGGATCAAATCTTTTAAGACCACGATCCGACTTCAACAAGGTTACAGCAGCATCTGAAATACGTTGAACCAAACTTTGTGAGCTTGCAGTATTCAGATCCTGATAAAGGTTATTTGTATTTACAGGTTTTAACTTATCCAGACCCAACCATAATTTTGCAGCCAGAACCTTTTTCACTCTAGCATCCACATCCGCTTGAGAAATTCTTCCAGATTTAATTGCTTTTTCAATCATATCAATAGCACGTCCACTGTTTTCAGAAACCTCCAAAAGATCATGTCCTGCTTCAATTGCCATTACATCCGCTTCTCCATTAGGGAAGAATTTCTTAACCCCGTTCATATCCATGGCATCAGTTACCGTAAGGCCTTTAAAACCTAATTCTTTTCGCAGAATATCAGTTACAACTTTCTTCGAAATAGAAGATGGAATATTCGGAGTTGCATCCAATGACGGGATATTCATATGGGCAACCATAACAGATGGCGCACCATCTTTAATCAACTGTCTGAAAGGGTACATTTCTAGACTATCCAATCTAGTTTTGTCAAACTTTAACTGCGGTAAGTCATGATGCGAATCCACATCAGTATCTCCATGTCCCGGGAAGTGTTTCAATGAAGCCAATATTCCTCCTTGAACCATCCCGTCCATATATGCTTTCGCTTTTACAGTAACCTTATATTTATCATCTCCAAATGAACGGAAATTGATTACTGGGTTTTTGGGATTATTATTGATATCAACTACAGGAGCAAAATTAAAATGCATTCCTATTCTTTGAAAATCACGTGCAACTTGACGTCCCATTTCATACAATACATTATTGTTTTGGATTGCACCCAAAGTCATCTGATAAGGATATGAAATTGTAGAATCCGGCATTCGCATTCCCAATCCCCATTCACCATCAAAAGTAATCAACAAGGGAACTTTACTTACCTTCTGATATTGATTGAACATATTTGCATGCCTAACAGGTCCGCCTTGGAAAACCACCAAACCACCTAACTGTTCTTTTTCAATGACACGCTTTACCGAATCGATATATTTTTGTCCTAGATTCGTATGAGCTCGTACTAAAAACAGCTGAGCAATACGTTGCTTAGGGCTTAATTTATTGAAAACAGAATCTACCCAAGTATGTTTTTGATTGATAAAATTTATGAAATCGGGCTTATTTTGGGCAAAACCCGCAGAAATAAGCATTATGGATAATAACCCAATACAGAATAGTTTCTTAATCATCACAAAATAGTTTATACGAAATAAGGCATTTTAAATTGTTTTTTAAAATGTTTTGCATTTTTAAAAAACAAACCGCACAAAAACGCATGGTTAAAGATTATACTTGCCCTCTACTAACTTTGCTAATTCCGAGGCATTATCAAGTTCTCCACTAGCCTCCTTCTTCCATAACATGTCAATTATTAATAGAAGATACTGAGTTTCCAAATCAGGATTAGGGTAGCCCAATTCCTCAAAGGCTTTGTGTACAATGGGTTGTACAGGTTTTATGAAAAGTTCATGTTGGGATTTGGAAAAGCTGTGATGAGATAATCTCTCTTGCAATTTCCAAAACAAAGGATCATCAGCCACCAGCTTACTAGGAAATTGAACCATGTTCTTTAAAAAGTCCTTTGCTCCTTTATAAGTCATCATACCCTTATGATGTAGCAAAACTTTTCTATAACCTGATTTAACAATATGTGCCAATAGTGCATCTTTATTCCCAAAATGCTTAAATATCAGCGCCTCAGAAACAGCAGCTTTAGCAGCAATCTCCTTGGTAGATGTATCAAGGTACCCTTTGCTAGCAAATAACTGTAAAGCTGTTTGCAATATCTTTTCCTTCCTACTGAGTGTTGTTTCTTTCATTGATTATTTAAAAGCAAATATATCCATTTTTTCTGAATGTATTTCCTCTTTAAGGTTTAACAAGGGCTGTGAAGGTCTTCCACTATGTCCTCTTCTCTTGTATCTTTTTTGTGATTATCAATGTCCTATCAGCAAAAAGCTATAATATTGAAAAAAAATCATCAAACCTAAATCATGAAATACATATTGTCTGTTTTCTTAGCTTTTTTTCTTTATCAAACCACTATTCAGGCTCAGAGCATTGTTAGTGGGAAAGTACAGGATAAAACCAAGGGCAGCAGCCTACAAGATGCGAGTCTTCAACTTCTCAATCTTAAGGATTCTACTATTCGATCTGCAAAATCAAACAATAAAGGTGAGTTCAATTTTGAAAAGGTAAGTTCAGGCAAATACAAATTGACAAGTACACTACTTGGTTTCAAAAGGTTTGAAATACAAATTGATGTAATCAAGGCCTTGGAGAATATCGAAGTGCAATTAGAGCCTGGAGAAATTCAATTAGAAGAAATCACGATTGCTCCAGCGCCAAACATTGCTGTGAAAGGGGATACTTTAGAGTTCAACTCTAGAAATTTTGTAACCAGGGATTATGCAGATGCCGATGAAATGGTAGCACAGGTTCCTGGAGTAACTATAGACGAAGATGGTAAGGTAACTGCTCATGGAGAAGAGGTCACAAAAATCCTCGTAGATGGTAAGGAATTCTTCAGCACTGACCCAAAAGTTGCACTAAAAACATTACCAGCCGATATCATTGATAAATTACAGATTATTGATGAAAAAAGTGAACAGGCAAAATTCTCAGGTTTTGATGATGGAAAGCGATCAAAAGTAATCAACATCGTCACTAAACCAGATAAGAAAAAAGGACTTTTCGGAAAATTCAATGGCGGGAAGGGAGATGAGGATAAATTTTCTTTAAGTACAGGTGTAAATGCTTTTCGAGGTGACGAGAAAATTGCCATCAATATTATGGCAAACAACATCAATGAAACTGAATTTTCAGAACAAGGTCGTGGGGGTTTCAGAAGAGGAAATAATAATACCGACCGAGGCTTATCCGATACTTATGCAGCTGCGGCTAACTATACCAATACCTTTCTAGATAAAAAAATGGAAGTTAATGGGAACTATAAATTCAGAAATAGCAGCACTTTTACAAACACCTTATCGGACATCGAATACACCACAGGAACTAGATCAAATCAATTCCAGAATCAACATCAAACAGGAGATAATGCTGCTGTTGAACACAATTTTGGAGGACGTTTAAAATGGGATATTGATAGTATGAATCGATTAGATATTAGTCCTAACCTATCCTATAACAAAAGAGAAATATTCAATAGCTCCACAAGTAGCATGAATAAAGGTGGGACTGAGCCCTTAAACAATTCCAATAGAAATTTCAACAACGACAATAAAAACTTTAGTTTCGGTGGGTCATTAAGTTACATGCATCGATTCAAAAAAGCTGGACAAACACTTTCATTAAGTCTAGATGGAAATAAAAGCAGTAATGAGGCTCTTGGAAAGACATTGGCTTTCAATCAGTACTATAAAGATGCCGCTTTGGAACGTATTGACACCAACGATAGAGAAAGTGTAACCAATGGCTATGGAAATGGCTATAATGGTAGACTTTCTTACACCTATAATGTTTCTAAAATCTCTAGATTCCAAGCTAATTACGGCATGAGGAATACAAGCAATTACTCTGACCGTAAAACAATGGAGTTCTTAGCAGAAACTGGGCAATATGAAGAACTAAATGAGCGATTATCTAATGAATTCAGGAATGATTTCAATCATCATAGTGCCGGAATTTCTTATTCCTATAATAAACAAGATACTTTCAGGTTCCAGGTAGGACTAAACTATGAAAGAGGAATAAGGGTCAACAATCGGACAGTTCCAATTAATCTTCGAACTACTGCTGATTTTGGAGCCTTCCTTCCTGAATTGACTGTTGCTTATTATTTCACAAAGGAAAGAAACGTTGAATTCAATTATAACGCAGGCACTAATACCCCTTCTATTGATCAATTGCAGGATTATATTGATAATTCAAACGAATTATTTATAAGAAATGGTAATCCAAATCTGAGTCAAGAATACACGCATAGATTAAGATTACAGTATAGGGATATCAATCGAGAAAATGGTCGCAGTTTCAATAGCAATATTAATTTTGACTATACCAATAACAAAATTATAAATTCAACGATGACAACGGATAGCACCATAACCTTGTTTGATGATATAATTCTTGGTGCTGGTGGTCAATACTCAACTCCTGAAAACATCAATGGAGTATTCCAATTGCGAGCAAATAATAATTATGGTCTGCCAATAAAAAAATGGGGATTCAATCTAAACCTCAACAATTATATGTTCTATAATAGAAATTATGCAATTCTAAACAAGGAATTAATGCCAAACCATAGTTATGGTATTAGTCAGGGTGTTGGTTTGTTCACTAATTTCAGTAAGGCCATAATTATTGGATTAAATTATAATCTGAATATGAATTTCACCAATAATCCAATGAGTGAAATCAAACATTATCAGATTACCAATCACCGAATCAGCCAATCCTTAAACCTGGAATTATTTAAAAACCTGGTTCTTGGTTACAATCTATCTTATTATTATAATGGCGGAATCATGGGGAGTGAGGGTATCTCAACCAACCTATTGAATGCTTCTGTTGGGTATAAAATTTTTAAGAAAAGAAATGCTGAAATCTCATTAAAAGCGTTCGATTTATTTAATAACGCGCAAAACATCAATAGAAGAGTCTCTGAAATTTCAATCTCAAATATCACTTCAAATACCTTAACTCGATATTTCTTACTTAGCCTAAACTATAATTTAAGAAGTTTTGGAGGAAGAGGAGGAGAAGGAAGAGGAGAAAGAGGAGGAGATCGTCCAAGAATGGAGCGATAAATTAGAGAATCTAGGAACAATTTTCCAAAATTAAATCACCCTTCTTTTAACGCAAAATGTCAAGACTTATTCTTCCTTAAACTTTGAAACTTGATCTTGCAGCGATAGCCAGGTTTGTGTTTGGATAGGTTTTTTATAAGACTTAGCGTCAGTATTAATTCTATTTATTTTTTGAGATAGATACTTTTTTCTGTCTGCTGGAATTGGATGTGAGGACACCCAGCTAACATCATCATCATTACTAAGATAGACATCAAAAAGCTCCATAACTTGAACTAAACTATTCGGATTAATACGGGCTTCTTCTAAATATTCAACAGCCATTTCATCGGCTTCTTTTTCCAATTTTCTCGAAAAAGCCTGCCCGGTAATAAAGTTAGTTACCTCTCCAGTTCCTGAACCTGACAACAATAGATCTAAACCAAAATTTGTAATTAAGGATTTCATAACATGATTCTTCTCACAGTGGGCAATTTCATGAGCTAATATTCCAGAAAGGTAATTGGCACTATCTAAAAAGTTAATCAATCCCGTAGTGACAATAATTTTGTCATCTGGAAGCGCAAAAGCATTCACCTCTTCACTTTGAACGAGAAACAACTCGTAATTTTTACTGGGAATAAAATTCTCTTTTAATATTGGCGTAAATACGGAGTCTAAAGTTTTATTGATTTCCTCGTCATCAATAACTTCATAAAGATCTTTAACCTGTTCTAATACTACTTTTCCGAGCTTTGACTCTAACTTATCCTGATTTTGTTGAACCTCAAAAACACCCTTCCAATTAACCTGGGCAAGTAATAAATAGCACGCAGCAATTCCACCTGCCAACAATAAAAACTTTCCCAGTATTCTCATCGTTGCATTATTTTATCAGTAATATCAGAGAACAAGAACCAACGTACATGGATTCCTTTCCGGGTCTGTATAGCAGTGTAAATCGTAGAAATTATCTCAATAGCATTCAATATAAAAATCAAAATAAGATAAGATATATATGCATTGCTTAGCTCTTTATGATTAAAAATAATAGAAATCGTCAACCAAAAAGCAACAGTATTAAAAAAGAATATGGAAAATTGAGAAATTAAGGCTTGCGTGCAATGCCATTTCACAAATCTTGTTGATTTTCTGTTCCCCAAATAAAAGATAACCGTCGCCAATAGATTAAATATAGGCAGTGGCAATCCAACAAACAGAGCAAATAAGGACATCAAATAACTATTTGATGCATATTCCCTTTCATCTTCGGTTACTTCCTTCGGAGTAAAATTTACAGACCCTTCGATATATTCCATGCCCAATTTAATACGACTAATAAAACTAAAACTAAACTGAATATTTTATGATTTTGGAGGAACTTCTCTACATTTCGAAAAGTCTTATAGTAGTAATCTTTCTTTGTGATTAGGTCTAGAAACAAAAGACCTAACACTCCTAAAACAATACAACTTGAAATAATCCCAAAGGGATTAATCATAAATGCTTCTTCAATATGGCCATGCAACAAAGCATTTATGGAACGAGTTGTCCCACATGATGGACAAGGATAACCCGTGACTAATTTCACTGGGCACACCGTAACTCCAAATAAACTGAAGTAATCCAACAGAAGCCAGATAACAGCAAAGAAACAAACTATGCCTGTTGTAAAATACAGTCTGTTTCTTTGATTTATCACGTATTAATAACTTAATGCAGTTACTAATTTCTCGAAGTTCTTTGTTTTAGTCGCTCCCATGACCAGGAACCAATCAATGATAGTCCATATTCCAAGTCCGCCACATGTTAATAATTTGGCAATTCCTAAACCAGTATCACCAATCATAAAACGATCAATTCCAAATGTCCCAGCCAATAGAGAAACAATCAGAATCGTAGTAGGATCTTTGTACTGTTGTATTTGTACATTGGTTAGCTTACTATCGTCAGTTCTTGTCAATAAATCCTTGATTTCCATCAATTGGTATGATTCAAAAAACTTGTTGTTAGTCATTAAAAACATGTCTACTTTTTGACTATCCATTTTTCTTTTCTAATTAGGGTTAATAAAAAAATCCATTTACTTTTTAGAAAGATAAATGGATTTTTTGAAATATTTTAATAAACTATTAATTTTTAACTAACTTTTTGTGCTTACGTTTTGAAATTTTATCCTCATTTACTGGTTGAGGAACCTTTACATAATATCCTGTACCATCATACTCACGTTTTCTTGGATGTGTTTTACATTCATCTGAACAACAACCATCCAGTTCCCAGCCACATTCATCACATTGTGTGAAATGTTCATTACAAACCGGATTAGCGCAGTTAATCATCTTATGAGTAGTCTTTCCACAGTTTCTACAGGTTGATACAATCGAAGGGTTTACGGAGTTTACAGGCACCGTAACACGATTATCAAACACATAGCATTCCCCTTCAAAATCCTCACCTCCTGCTTCCTTACCATATTTGATAATTCCACCATGTAATTGATAAACATCTTCAAATCCTTCTTTCAATAATAATGCTGAAGCTTTCTCACATTTTATACCACCGGTACAGTAGGTTAAAATTTTCTTTCCCTTTAAATGCTCGAGTTCCTTAAGCTTCTCCGGAAATTCACGGAAATTCTCAATATCCAACGTTACAGCATTCTTGAATCTGCCCACATTATGCTCATAATTAGAACGAACATCCAGAACAACCACATCTTCCTGATCCTTCAAAGCCAAGAATTCTTTAGGCTCTAAATGAACACCTGTTTGTTTATTTGGGTCTATTACTTTAGGATCGCGAAGACCTGAATGAACAATCTCATCTTTATAACGACAATGCATTTTAACAAAAGATAGTTCTTCTACATCATCCACTTTGAACTCTGTTTTTAAGAATCTTGGATCTGCATGCACATGCTCCATATAAGCTTTACAAGCCTCCGGAGCACCCGAAACAGTTCCATTAAGACCCTCATCGGCAACGATGATACGTCCAACTAGTCCAAGAGATTTACAAAATTCTAAGTGATCTTCCGCGAATTTTTCCGCGTTTTCGATTGGGCTGTAACAATAGTACAGCAATGTTTGATATTGTGCCATATATTCATTGATACCGCTGCAAACGGCGTTTAATGTTTAAAATTATGATGCAAAGATAAAAAAAATGAACAATCAAAAATTGACATTCATCACTTTTTGATTAATGGTGTCAATAAATACTCGAGACCATTGAGCTTGATTTCATATAAAGTCTCTAATAAAACACCCATTTTTCCTGGAGGAAATCCCTTTTGCTTGAACCATGATAAATATGGCTCCGGTAAATGAACCATCAAATATCCCTGATATTTACCAAAAGGCATCTTTGTATTGGCTAATTCAACCAATATATTGGGATTTAAAAAATTAGTCTCTTGTTTTGCCATTCTTGAATCTATGTAATAACAGGCGCATGGCTATTACACCATGATTAACCAGATTTGGAACAAAACCATAATACTTCTTGAAGATCTCATAACGCTCCTTCAAACTCTGTTTATGCCTTTGTTGAGACATTCCTCCAACCAAATATTTAGCAACATAATCTTTCACATTAACGACTTTCTTTGCTTGTTTCGCAGCTCGGATTACCCAGTCAATGTCAGAACTTAATTTATATTGCAAATCATATTCAGCAGTGAGACTTCTTTTGATATAAATAGCTTGATGACAAACATTCATTCCATATTTAAATGACTGCCAATCAAATTGATCCGGAGTTTTGTGCCTACGATCACCTATTACTTCGCGATCTTCGTTGATTAATTTTGTCTCCCCATAATAGATGTCCGCATTATCTTCATTGCCAAACACCTTCTCAAGGGTATTGGAAGAATATAGCTCATCCCCAGAGTTCAAGAACAAGACATAATCACCAGTAGCCAAGGCCAAGCCTTTGTTCATAGCATCATAAATCCCATTATCCTTCTCTGAAACCAATTTGTTGATTGTATCCTTATATTCTTGAATAACTTCTAAAGTACCATCAGTAGATTTCCCATCCACAACAATATATTCTATGTTTGGATAGGTCTGCTCATCAACAGAAGCTAGGGTATAGCCAATATCCCTAACATTATTGTAAACGATGGTAATAATAGAAACCTTTGGATAAGCCATTTTTATGGATAATATCAATATGAGTTTATTTTGCAAAAATAGACATTTGATTAATAAAACTTCATAGAAAATTTTCTCAAAGAGTTAACCTTCTTTTTCCTTTATGCTTATAAAAATGTTAAAAGCTCCTAAAATTTTGAAAGAGAACATACAGCTAAATAAAATTTATTGTACTTTAATTGCAAAATATTAACGACTGAATAAACTTAAGCCCAAATGTCAAAACTGAAGAAGGCCATCTTAACTTATTTCCCAATTCATAAATTCTTCCATGCACGCTCATTCTCCCAAGAAGGAGAGGATATGGTTATTCGCGGATTCTATGAAGGTAGAAAAAACTATAAGGGCTTCTATGTAGATGTTGGGGCACATCATCCTTATCGTTTTTCTAATACCATGTATTTTTACAAGAAAGGATGGCGCGGAATTAATATTGAACCTTCGCCCGAAGCTATGAAATGGTTCAAATGGTTTAGAAACAAGGATGTAAACCTGAATATTGGAATCAGTGAAAGTCCGCAAGAACTAAGCTACTATTGCTTCAATGAATCAGCGCTTAATGGCTTCTCAAAGGAGATCTCTGAAAGCCGCGATGGATTGAATGCCAAGTATCATTTATTAAAAACGATTCCTGTTCCTACACTTCCTTTAAAGGATGTATTGAGTAAGTATGTTCCCAAAGGACAGAAAATTGATTTCCTTTCTGTTGATGCTGAAGGTTTTGACTTGATTGTACTGAACAGCAATGATTGGCAGCAGTACAGACCAGCTTTTGTCCTTGTAGAAGAAGAGCTTGCCATTACTGATTTAAATCAATCCGAGGTATTTCAATTAATGCTTGAAAAAGGATATACTTTGGTTGCAAAAACCAAGAGAACACTATTCTTTAAGAATATGGATAGAAGTTAAGGTATTACCTTACGCATTTTACGTTCCAATAGTTTCTTTTCAAGATATTTTGCCAATCTTTCAAAAAAGGTTCCTTTTCTGTTTTTATAGAAATGCTTAATTGCATCATATGCAAGTGGATCTTCTTCAATGATGACAGGAAACTTACGGACAGCTTTTTTAGAAAGCTCGACTCGATATACTTTGTCAACATCGGAATGAGTTCCTGATCCATCAGTTCCTGTATTTTGAATAAAGGAATATCGAGGATACAATGCCAAACCGCCTTGATTATAAATTGATAGATACCAACGTATTGCCCAAGAATTAATTTTACCGGCCTTAAACAGCTTTACCTGCTTCCAGAAGTTTTCAGAACCATCCACACTAAATGCTTTACGATCTTTCCTCGTGAAATTCTTAGTCAATTCTTCAACATCAGGATTAAACTGTTTCCATGCTCTTTCCCATGTAGCCCACCCCCAGCTATTGGCAACTCTAAAGAAAAACGATTGTGGTAATTTGTTAGGTTTTTCAACAGGATACATATAACCTGAAATCTCCATAACCTTATCTTGATCTTCATATTGATTCAATGCATCATTAAAATACTGAAGAGCAAAGCTTGAAGTTTCAAGATCATCCTCCAAAACAATAATACGACGATGTTTTTGAACAACCTGCGTCACCCCCTCAATGATACTATTAGCAAGCCCCTTGTTTTGAGAACGTTCTATAATATAAATATGCTTAAACTTCCAGGGTTCACGGATGATGGATCTAACCTGATTAACAGCCTCAATATCTTGCGCTGTTTTCGCCCCATCAGAAAAAATGTAGATTTCGGATTCCTCAGCAAGTGAATTAGCTTCAAGAGCTGCTAAAGTCTTTCGGGTATGCGTAGGTCTGTTATAAACAAATAAAGCTATTGGTGCCAACATGTAATGGGAAAATCAAAGTATTCTAAATCAAATATATGAGTAAATCTTGTAATGCATTAAGTATAATGCTTTTTTCTTATGCTGTACAAGAATCTTTCCTAAATTTGTTGATTAATCCAATACATGAGCGAAAACACAAAAAACATCACCATTAAAGGACTATTCTGGAATGCCTTAGATAGGTTCGGGAATCAGGCTATAGTATCTATAGTTGGGATTATCACCGCCAGGATATTAATGCCAGAGGATTTTGGGGTAGTTGCTGTGTTGATGATTTTTTCAATTATAGCAACAGCTTTTGTAGACAGCGGATTAGCAACATCACTTGTTAGGTCTAAAGTTGTTGATGAAAAAGATTATTCAACAATGTTCATCTTCAATCTTGTAATAAGTATTGTCCTATATCTTATTCTATTTTTTGCAGCTCCATTTATTGAGAAATACAATGAAATTAATGGACTAGCTCTTTATTCACGAGTTTTGTTTCTCCAAATAATTGTACATTCCTTTGGGATTGTCCAATATGTGAAAATCCTTAAAAACTTTCAATTCAAACTTACAGCAAGGATTAATGTTTTATCCATGCTTTTTGCAGGGATATTTGTTGTCGTAATTGCTTTGTTAGGTTTTGGTGTATGGGCACTCTTACTACAACAGGTATTCTATTCATTATTCAGGACTGTATTATTATGGATTTGGGGAGATTGGAAATTTA